>Ga0307380_10004976_pt1 | contig 17756 bp, 21 predicted proteins | sample UN3MG_FD_202239 | JGI IMG/M metagenome (GOLD analysis project Ga0307380, IMG submission 202239) | Soil microbial communities from Risofladan, Vaasa, Finland - UN-3 | ecosystem: Environmental > Terrestrial > Soil > Coastal area > Acid sulfate soil | place: Finland: Risofladan, Vaasa | collected...
GTATAACATCACGACAGCACCCGATCTGGGGCGCGGCGAAATAGTCAGTCATAGTTTTGGTAACGGAAATGCAGGTCGTGTTTTCCGTGATGACATTCAGCCGGTCGCTAACGGGGATATCGACCTTGTTGAAACGGCTGCTAATACATTCGCGTTCGAGTTTTATCCTGGTCAGTTGGGTGACGATAAAACAACAGGCCAAAATGCAGTGATTTTTAGCACAGCAAAGAACAACATGGTCAACATGGTTCAGTATTTATCAAACGGGGTTGAAGAACGAACCGTTGCTATTGTTGGCGGTCAAGGGAACGCATCCGAACGAGCCTATGCAATTGTTGAAGGCCAAGATTTTGCACCTGATAATGACAAAGAGTATTACGTTGATGCTCGTCATGAAGGAACAGCAAATAGTTTGCCTAATGATGGTGAACGGCGACTGGTTGAATTGGAAAGCTATTGTCAGATTGAGTTTGAAGTTGTGCAAACACCCACTATTTACTATTCAGAAGTCGCTGTTTTCGGCAAACAGACTTACAGAGTTGGCGATCTTGTTCATGTTGTAGGCTTATGCGGCAACGAATTTAACATGAAGATCAAGGCGGTTGAGGTTATCGTGTATCCGCGAGAACCATCGCCAACAACCCTGATCAATGTTGAGTTAGATAATGTCAGATATTGAGACTTTATTACTGACAATGGCGCAGCGCATCGCCACGCTTGAACAGCGCTTGTCAAGGGTTGAGAGGCAAGAAGTTGTTCGGTTGCATCAAGTTACAGACAATGTTGCTTCCACATCAGCCCTCACATTGACTGAAGGCAATATATTTATTGTCTCTGGCTCAACGACCATTAATCACATCGAAACGACTGATTGGTATCGCGGCGATATTGTCCATCTTCTTTTCGATACCAACTGCGCTGTAGCGCATCAAGCAGGCGGGACACCAGCAAACTTCTTGCCGGTCTACCTTGCTTCTGGGGCTACAACCACTTTCACCAGTTACAATATCTTATCGCTGATGCTAGAGGACACGCATTGGTATCAGGTGCCCAATGACCCGCAATTCAATCAGGGTTGGGGCACTGTGTTCCCGACAAGCCCTGCTGAGGGGCTGCAATACTACCGGACAGATCGTGAGGAATGGTTCTATTACGATAGCTCGCGCAGTAAGTGGCTATCGCATTCTAGGTATAGTGACGGTGCGGGATGGGCGGGGGCTACAGGGGGCGCGACATACCTGAAACGCTTCAATGGTATGGTGATGACAGCTACTAACGGCGTTTATGCGATCCACGACGCTGTGCTAATTGGATTCACGTGGACAAGCGACACTGCTGCGGCATTCAATTATGAGGTTCGCAGAGATGGGGTAGCCATAGCGACTATCCCTAATGGTGGTCTAGTAGATGGGGGCGTGATGACCCTGAATGTCGATATCAACGCACCCTGCAATCTTTCGGTTTATGTAAGCGCGGGTGTGACCAACCCGCAAGTGGCGATGTACTGGCGGCGACAGGCAACATAGGAGAGGCGAAATGAGTTCTCAGGTTTCTGTAGCAATTGTAAACGTTGCTTTTCTTTTGGTTCAATTAGCAGCAGGTGCGGGTGGCGTCGTACCGATTGTGAAATGGCTAAAAGATTCTTTTTCTCTAGGACTGGCGTCATCGAGGATAGTAACGTTTGCAGTTACTTTGGGTTTGTCGGTTCTAGCGTTGGTTGTGGAGGGTGTGATCTCATACGAGAGTGTGGTTTCGGATGACCCAACAATCACAGCGCTAAACGTCGTTATTGCGATCTTGACCGCCCTAACGGGTAGTCAGATCGAATATCTCAGGAAGAAGCGCGTAGACCCGACATACTAGGAAACAAAGCGCCCCCTCTGCCTAATCTCAGAGGGGGCGCTAGGGAAAGAACAAGACAGAACAGAGCCAGCGACATTTCAAGGATAGCAAAAGAACAACTAGCTGTCAATCCTCACTGCCGAACAGATTCGCCGCGCTCGTTTCGATTCGCTGCGGTCGCGCCTGCCGCTGTGGCGCGCTTGTGCGCTCGCTCCGTCGCGGAACCGTTGCATTCCCATCCCATCCCATCAGGTCTGCAAGCTGGCGCATGGCCGGGCGTGTCAGATGAGAAACGACTGAAATGCCAAGTGTAACCGCAAAGTCGCTGCCGAGCGTGTAGACGAACACACTGTTAAAGATGCTTTCGAGGTATAAGCGGCTGTTGCGCGGCCCTGTGCCTGCCAGCACGCCAAACACGATGTCGGCAACCGTATCCGTAATTAGAAGTGTGAGCAGGATAAGCCCTACAGTTCGACGTTCATCACGGTCCTCTGCCGAACCCCATCGCAGGTACAAAAGCATCGTTGTGGCCCAGATTGTCCAGGCGACGACAAACCCTTCGTACTCCAACAGCTTCCCGGTGCGAAGCAGATTGTAACCGCTCTCCGTCGTGCCTACATCGCGAAAGGTGAGTATTCCTCCGCCCACGACGACCAGCACTCCAAACATCAGGAATGCAAAGACCATTGGTGAATCCTCAAGTTTTTGCTTTCCGAATATGATTTTGTACATGGTGCTCATTTTTTCGTCCCCTTTACCGGATATGACCGATCTAGTGCCACAAAGAAAACTTTACCCCCGCGCAGTTCATGCTGTAATGCGAACGCTATCAGATGCCTTACAAGCGCGTTTCGTGAGAGTTTCTTGAAAACTGGATCGTTATCTCTGATAAAGTCAATACGATCGATCTGGACCTGATCGAGATAGACGGTTACAGCGCGCTTATTGATAGTCATGGTGCTTGACTTCTCCTTAACCTGAACCGAGATGGTTTGAATTGGTTCGACCCAGTTTAATCCTAATTGCCTCCCTTGTCAAGCAGATAACAAAGACATCTTGCATGTGATAAAGATCACTTGATTTAGGGGAGGGGGCTGTGATATCCTAAAAAGGATCGCATCAGCACACAGGGAGAAACATGACTAAAATAGGCGCACATGTCGTTTACGGAAATAGAAACGGCTTTGCAGATTTCTGCGCTGCGAAACCGGCAGTTGTTTTAGCTGTCAATGAGGGAGGCGCGCTTTTAGAAGCGAAGGCCCATAGTCCAGACACTTTCACCATTTTCCGTGACGCTTCTGTTTATATTGATGCGCCGCATGGCATGGATCAGATGTCAATTGAGGAAGCACAACAAGCTGCTCATGATTTGTTCCCACAACTAACTGATGTTTGGTCTTTAAATCCAGCCGATGCTTATACAGTGCTCAACGAACCCGCTGGTCACGATCTGGATAAGATTCCTGTTTATATCGCCTTCGAGCAAGAAATGATGTCCCTGGCAGAGCAACATGGTTATCGCCTGTGCGTGCTTAATCTTGCTACTGGCACCCCTTCTCTTTCGGTCTGGGAAGATTATTATTTACCGCATTTGGCGCGGGCCGCCGCAGGTGGTCATGTTTATGGCAGGCACGCGTATGCACCGAATATCTTTCCACCAGCAGGGGAAAGCGGCACATCGCGCCCGCTTGTTGAAGCTGATATTTTGTCGCAGCGCGCAATTGAAATCCCGCTATACATCACAGAATGCGGTTTTGGCGCAGGTTATGAATTCGTTGGAATCGACACTTTTGTTTATCAGACGACAGAGTACGACAAGATTCTGAATTTTCATCAAGGGATAGCAGGGGTTGCTTATTGGTCGTTAGGCGATTACCGAAATGTCAATTGGCAAGATGCGATCCCGCGAATGGTTGAATATATGCTATCTAATGCTGATGAGCCTTGTAACTTTGCTCGTGTGCCTTATGACCGCGAATATTGGGTCTACCCAACTACTGCAACAGAGCAGCAACGGTTAAAGATTGCAGAATTAGCAGCCTTGCAACAAAAGACCTGTGGTCCTTCATATGACGACGCGGGGATCGGTTGTGGCTTATCAAGCAGAATTGCGCGTCTGTTTGGTATTGCTGAAAGCGATAAGAACACGTTTCGCGACTGGTATGATTCATTCTATCCAGGCACAACCGTTATCTTTGAGCCGATGCCAGATGAAGAAACGACACCGATGTCGTTTTCGCATTGGCCGACTGAATATCAGTACATCACACAAGAATTCGGAGATAATCCTGAATATTACAGTCAGTTCGGTCTTCCAGGTCATGAAGGTGTTGACATTCGGGCATACAGGGGATCGCCTGTTTATGCAGTTGCCTCTGGTATTGTGTACGCTGTTGGTGACGAGCGGCTACCAGAATCTCAAGGGGGACACAATTACGGAGTTCATGTACGCGTAGATCACGGAAACGGGTACAGGACGATTTATGCGCATCTTAATTCGCGTTCTGTTGGGATTGGGGAAGAAGTTGCTGGCGGCCAGGCTATCGGTGAATCCGATGACACAGGTCTGAGCTTTGGCAGCCATTTGCACCTTACACTAAAGAAAGACGGGGCTACCGCAAGCGGTGAAACTACTTACCCATATGACATTGTTGACCCTACACCGTTTCTTTTGCCATTGCTAGAACAAAATGTGGCGTTTGGACTGCACGCAACAGCAGATAGCGGTTATCCCCCTGATCAGCAAGCCGCATTTGATGCTGAAGTTCTAGCGTTTCAAACGGCAGATATTGAAGCGATCAAGTTACTTAGCTCAACAGACCCTCTTTTGATCGCCGCAATAGCAAATGCAACTGGCGCGAGGCAATACATAGTTCGCGCCTTTCTTGATTTTGGCGATCGCGAAGTAACACCACAACAGTTTTTTGATTGGACTTTCATAGATGTTGGACGAACGATCGATCAGATTAACGCGGTGATTGACAACGCCGAAATATTTCTTGAAATCCACAACGAACCTAATCTGTACGCCGAGGGGTTGGGCAAATCGTGGCTGAACGGCGAGGACTTTAGTGCGTGGTTCCTAGAAGTGGTGGCGCTGTATAAAGAGGCTTTACCATCAAGGACTTATTATATTCCGGGGGTGAAATATGTCTATCCAGGTCTCTCGCCGGGATCGTCTATACCTGATGTGCGCATGGACGCCAGGACTTTCTTGCTTGATAGCATGGCTGCTGTGCAAACGGCAGACCTTATTGGCGTACATGCATACTGGTCGCCAATTTATCCGATGGCTGAGGCGCTTGCGTGGGTAGAAACGTGCGCCTCACATGGCGAATGCTACATCACAGAGGCGAGTAATAACGGCGATGCGCCGCCTGAAACAAAAGGCGCGGAATATATTGAGTTTTGGGAGCAGCTTCAACTGAGGGGGAACGTCAAGGGTGTAACCTACTTCATTAGCTATGCGTCGAACCCGGCGTTTGCTGGCGAGCAGTGGGTTGGCACACCAATCCCGTCGATCGTTGGCCTTCGATCAGCTTGACAGTGATACACAAACTCGCTACACTACCACTTGTCGATGGCGTGCAGGGACGCCCCTTGTTGCCAACATGGGCACTCCGACGTGCCGACCATCGCGCTCCTAGTAGCAAGCCGCCTGTCACAACAGGCGGCTTGCTTTTTGTCATGAGGCTTGACTTCCTACGACAAACTGCTAAAATAAGACAGTACACATCACACACGTTAGGAGCGCGAAGATGAGCACAACAGGTCTAGTTCGTTTTGCATCGGCATACGTCGATACAGGTCTATCCGTCCTTCCCCTCAACAGTAACAGAATCCCCGACGTCCAGAGATTGCCACTTCTGTATGATGAAGATGGCAGTCCGCTACTCAATAGGCGCGGGAATCACAAACGCGGCTGGAAGGAATTCCAGTATCGCTTGCCGACGCATGACGAGATTAGCGCATGGTTTGAGAAAGATAGCGGTTGCATCGGACTCGTATGTGGCGTGGTCAGCGGGGGACTTTTCGTCATAGATTTTGATCACGAAGCCGAAGATGTTTTTCCCCTTTTCGTTGAATCCATTGCTGATCTCAATCTCGATCTCACTGTAGTAAAAACCGGCAAAGGCTATCACGTTTACTTGCGCTGCCCCGAAGGGGTGCCAGGATGCACCGTGTTAGCGCGCAATGCAGAAGGGCAAATATTGATCGAGACAAAGGGCGAAGGTGGGTGCGTCACAACTATCCCAAGCGTTCACCCATTGGGTATGCGATACAAGTTAGAAAGCGGGAGCTTGTTGAACATTCCTGAAGTCACAGCAGGGCAGCGTGACGCAATACTCGACGCGGCCCGCCGATTCAACAAAAAAGACGCATACAAGCCCAAGCTCTATCCGACGTTGCTCAATCCAAATCAGGTAAACGATAGAAGGGTAAGGCGCTATGTGGACGTAGTTCTGGCGTCTGTGACAGATGATTTAGCGCGGGTTGTGTCGGGGGGGCGAAATAATCAACTGTTTAGGTCTGCTGCAAGATTCGGCAGTTTCATCGCTGGCGGGTTACTCGATGGCAACACAGCGATGGTCAATCTCGAAAGAGCGTGTGTATCGAACGGGCTGATCGAAGAAGATGGTTACTGGTCATTCGAGGCCACAGTTGAAAGCGGAATTGCATCGGGTATTGCTGAACCGATCACAGAACGCGACGTGAAGTCGCGTTTGTACTTTAACGAAGAAGAACACGGAATGCTGCCTAGCAGGTTGCGAGAAATTGCGCCAGCTATCACACCCGACGAAATTGCTGAAGTGGCAGAGATTGTAAGGAAGCTAGAACAGAAGTCGTATTGGCGAGGCTATCATGACGCGATGAGTCCTGACCAGCGCGAAAATTGGCAGATAATGGTGCCAGCCGAAGCGATAGATTTGTTCGAGCTAGGGTACGATAATGAACGTAATGCCTTTACAATTCCTTTCCCGAATGCTCAGGGCAATATTGTCAACATTGAGTATAGGGGCAAATTAGGCACGACATACGAACAGGATGTCGTGCCTAGTTTTTTCCATGCGCTATCTCCCATAATGGGCAATGAATGGCAAGATGATTTGCCCACAGTTTTGTTTCCTAATGCGTTCAACGCAATGTGGGCATATCTGCGTTACGGGCATCTCAGAATAGACAATCGGCCCTTGCAGTTTGCCGCGCTACCACAATACAAGTTGTCCAGCGATGCGATCGATTTCTTAGACGCTAACGACAAGATATGGTTGGTTGCTTCGCAACGTGGGATGCAGTGTCGTGGTATCAGGTCGCTGCTGCCGTATGTTTCTGTTATGCGTCTTGCGCGTCCGTTTAGCGAGTTAGTGACACAGATTCGCGACACGGATTTTCTGCGATATCTTCACACCGGGGTTCGGGGGGCAAATCAGATTCTAGTAGGCGGCTAGTGGGGCGAGCAGGCGAAGCACATAGGGGTTAGATTTGCTTAACCCCTACGCGCTGCTATAATCTCTTTGACACACACAAACAACACAGGAGAGGGGCATGTCTAGCTTTGAGTCAACAAGCATCAATCTCGTCATCGACAGCGATCTTGTCCAGTGGCTAGGGCTTGATTCAGCGTGTTTGATCTCGCTTCTCACGGCCATACAGCAAATGCGCGCCCAGAGCGTTCAAAGCCTTCTGGATGAAGGCCATGAGGAGCTAGCTGGTCAAATCGGGGAATATTTCTCGATCACCTACGATCGCATCGAGCGCGTAGCAGGATTGTCGCTGTACAAGACGCGCAAGGTCTGCAAGCGATTGGCTGAAGTGATTACTGTCGAAACTATTCGCGATGGCATGTCGTACTTTAACAAGTATACAATCAATGGCGATCTGTTGGACGTGCTCAAAACGATCGGTTTCGCTAACAATCTATCGTATGAGGAAACGGTTCAGCTAGACGCTTCTCAACGGGCAGAAATGTTCATTCGAGCACGTTTGACCCGTACTGAAAGTTTTGACCCCCGTACTGAAATTTTTAAGCACGGCACTGAAATTTTTGAGTACGGCACTGAAATTTTTAAGTACGGGGATAACGACACAAATGACCCAGAATGTCTCATAACTCCCGAAAAAAGTGTAGGTGCTGCTCAAAAAACAGGCGAAAATGCAGTGGCGGCTCAGAAATCGCGTTATATAGATCATAATAAAGATCAAGAAGATCAAGAAAGAGAAGATAAAAGAGAATATATAGAGAATGATATAGAGACTGATCAGAAAGATCAGAAAGAAAGAACTAACGCGGAATTTGAGCAGCCGCGACAAACCGCCCCTGTTGAGCAGCAAGACCTGCTGCTGGTGCCCCGCGCAGCATGTTCAGTCTGCGGCAAGCCTGCTGTTGAGCAGGAATCTTGCGTCTATCATCTCATTTTGGCGCGATACGGTGAACTGTTCCCCCGAAAGTCACAACATCAGTTGAGCAATCGCCGGTTGCAGGTCGCTGCCGAGCGTCGATGGAAAGATCGTGACTTCCGAGCACATTGGGATGATGGACTGAAACGCGCATCGCTTTCGAGGTTCATCCAGGATTCGTCATGGTTCTCGCTTCGGTGGTATTTGGCGAACGAGGACAATTGGGCGAAGTGTTACGAGGGCAACTATGACAACCCCAAGGGGGCGCGAACGCAACTACAGGAGAATGACGCTGTAGCGGTGGAGGGCTTTAAGAAACTTCTACCCCCCGACGATTACATGGGACGATTCTAGGCATGGGGCGTTAAGAATCTTAACCTTTCGTCCTTGATAGATTGGTTCTTGACAGGCGCGTACAATCCTATATACTGTAGCTGAAAGTCAACACACACACACAAGGGAGATGAAATGACAATTGATGTAGAAAAGATCGTGCGCGAGGCTGGAAAGCCTGTTTTGAGCGATCTTGTTACAGATCATATGGACGCTCAGGAAGCGAACGTCTACCAAGACATGCTGAAAGGCGTCAAGCGTTGGCGAACTTTGAGAACACAGGTGCCCGGTTTGTCGCTGCTACTGCTGTCCCGTAGCGTGAATGGAAACCCAACATACTCAGGATACGGCGTCGGTAAGACGACGATTTTGCGCGCTTTGCAGTGGACGATCGGAACGGTGTTTTCAGCCACAGAAGCCGATGGTGGCGATGAGGCATTTAGTACGTTCATGGTGCCAAGCGGCATATATTGGACAGCTTCTGAGGCGATTGCGTGGGCAGGCGATCACATGTTGGGCTTGGAAAACGATCTCACACCCCCTGTTTTCTTTCTTGATGATGTTGGGCGGGAAGTAGCACTGAAGTTTGTTGCTGGTCGCGATCAGGAAAAAGAAGTTGCATCGCGCTTGACCTACTTTGTTGACTACTGCTACGAGCGAAAGATCGGCCTTGTAATAGCCGCAAACTATTCCCCTACTGACTTTTCTGACAAGCTCGGTGGCGCGGCGCACAGTCGATTTACCCAGATGACGACGCATGGGGATGAAACATTCCGATTCTCTTTGACGGGCATCCCCGACTATCGGGTAGTTGGAAAGCATCGTGATTGAGCAAGGGAAAGATCGTAACGCTGAATTAGCCGTTATTGCGTGCCTTGCACAGCAACCTACGCTGTATTGGCGGGTTGTCGATACGCTTACGGCAAAGCATTTTTACTTCGATAAGCTGCATCAGGCTTATGAAGTGTTCCAGAAACTTGTAGCCACGAACGAAACAGTCCCCGACTACGTGGCTTGGATGCAGAATCTTCAGTTGCGCGGGATCATCACAGAGGAACAAGATGTTTTGCAGGCTGCGTTAAACGAATGGCCTGCATTTGCTGACCTGCCTAGTGCAATCGAGGTACACGCAAGGTCTGTCATGAAGGCGTCACGCTGGCGCACGCTGTACAAACTGAAGCAGAAGATGGAGGACGTTTTTGAAGGCGACCCCGATCTAGATACAACTCTAGGGGATATTCGCGGTTTGTTTGCAGCGGCGAGTGCTGGTGAAGAAGCAGGGCGCACACGTTTGTTAAGCAGCGTGGCCGAAGAAACGCCAATGCAGACAAGTTATCAGGCGATTGCTACCGGCTTTGCCGATCTCGATCACTTGATTGGGGGGCTAGTAGATGGTTGGCTTGTTGTGATCGCTGCTAGGCCAAGTATGGGCAAAACGGCGCTGGCGATGTCGCTAGCCAAATCCGCAGCCCTAGCTGGCAAGCGGGTTCTGATGTTCCCTATTGAAATGAGCAGCGAGCAAATCTTCCGTAGGTTTGTAACAATGGAAACTGGCATCAGCTTTAATCAGCAGATGGGTGCTGTTGAAATGTCCCCGTTGGACCGTCAGCGCTTCGAGGAAGCGCGGGATAGGATCGCTGATACCTATGGCAAGAACCTGATATTGAACGATTCGCCTTGGGTCACGCCCGACACGATCAAGGCAGAGGTCGCTAGGGCGATGGATACGGGCGGGGTTGATCTGGTCATAGTCGATTTCATCCAAAACATGTCTACGGCTACTAGGTACAGCACGATTGACCGCGTGTCGCACTTTTCATCATCGCTCAAACTTCTTGCAAGGGAAATGGTCGTTCCCGTTGTGGCCCTCTCGCAGTTGAGCAGGGAAAGCGAACGGCGAGCCGATCATCGGCCAATCCTCTCTGACCTTCGCGACAGTGGCACGATTGAGCAAGATGCCGATGTTGTGGCATTTTTGTACAGGGACGAATACTACGACGATGACACGCTAAGGCCTGGAATAGCAGAGGTCTTAGTGCGTAAGAATCGTTTCGGCCCTGTTGGTACTGCTGAATTGTTCTTTAGGCGAGCAAGGTCGGCGTTTTACAATCTGAACCGGGCAGCGCCGCTTGATCTATAAACGACACTGGTGTCGTTTTTGGAGGCAGAATATGGCAAGGGGAAACAGAAGCAAGCGTATTGGGAATCAGGGAGAGGAAATTGCAGCGATGCAGTTGCGCATGTTGGGCGTGAATATGGTCGAAACCATTTACACCGGGTGGCGAGTGGTAAGGTGGGTGAATCGCCCAAAAAGAGTGGCTATAATTGTGCCCTACGAAAAGGTGAGCGGTGATTTACGTGGCGTTCTCCCAGACGGACGATCTGTGTTGGTAGAGGTAAAGACTTACGATGGCGATACGCTTGCCCATAGTAAGCTCAAGCCACATCAGGTCGCTGCGCTTCAGGAACATTACGACAATTTTGGGGTGTCCCTGCTTGTGTGGGTGAATCGGGGTAACGTCTTTGTGATGGCGTGGCCGATAGAAGGTTTTAAGAAAGGGAAAAGCATACACTATCTCGACGCACAAACGCATACTTGGAAAGGATTTCCTGGGCGTGCTTAGAAACTGGTTGTTGACAGGCGCGTACAATCTGATATACTGTAACTGATAGTCAAAGTGTCACACAAGCAGGAGAATTCAATGTTTAATGATATTAACGTCGATCGATCACTCTACGGGGCTGAAACACCTCAGCACTTCATCAACTGGTATGCCAGGATTGGTGCTGCGGCTGGTGAGGCGGGGTTTTTCTTTGCGGGTTTGGATGTGTTCGACAGTGCTCCTAATGGATGGGAGCAGCGAGAAATCGCGCTAGGCTCTGACCCTAACTTGACTTCGGTGTATGTCACCCGCCGTTTGCGCGGCGTTGTACTCGGAGTGCGTAAGCAGTCCATGATCACGGACGAACAGGGCAATCGCCACACTTACCCGCCTTTTACGAGAAAGACTGATAGGGTTGAAGGCAAATTCAGCACGCGGACGCAGGTGGCATTCTTGGTCGCAGAACAGAATGGTACCGATGCCAGCAGCCTGCGCGTTGTTGATACGCAGGTTCGCATTCTGACCGCGAATGGCATGACGAAGGGGCTGTCATGGTCTAACAACCAGCGAAGCGGGTTCGGTGCAAACATGGACCCTGGTGTTGAGGAACTTCTCACTAAGTACATGGATGATAAGGCACGCGAGGCTGAAACGGGTTGGCTTCCGTGGCAGTGCTTGCTGCACATCACTTTGCAGCCGCAGGTGACAGTGCGCGGAGAACGGCGTATTCCTCTCGTCATCAATACAGGGCATGGCTCGTCGGTGAACCCGTTCACCGTTGCGCTCGAAGGCAACTTCGCCCCGGTTTACGTGGGTGGCCCGCTGTTTGAGGAATATCAGGAGCTACGTCGGTCGCAGACGATTCCCTGGGAAAGCGAATGGCAGGAAGCCGGCACGCTTGCTCTGAATGATGAATTCAGCGGAAATGTGCCTGTCGTAGAGGACGACCTTGACCAGATTCCGTTCTAGCGGATAGGCTGATTCGTCATGAGGCCGGGGACACCCCCCGGCCTCTTTTCTGTCAAACAGTTGACAAAAGATTACAACAGTGATAGAATGTAATAGAAGGTCAACACACACAAGAAGGAGTTAGCGATGAAGGCAAAGCCTGTGAGATTAAAGTCAGAAGATCACGCGTTTATTTTTGCGTATCAAGCAGCACTCAAAGACGCGGCCAAGCTGCATAAAATGGCTGTTGATGCAGCGCGGGAGTACAGCGGTTTTACCGATGAGCAAGCAATACACGCATTCGCGTTTACGGTTCGCTCTGATGCGTTAAATACCATTGGTAATCCCAATACTGTGATCGTGCATGACACGGCTACGCCAGCGACTAAGTTAGCATTGTTGTATGCGTATGCAGAATTTGAAGGCATTACCACGCCAGATTTGTTCATCAAGTGTCTTATGCAGATTACTGATGGGTTCAAAAGCGAGGAAGATGCACGAAAGTACATGCATGAAATTGAGATGACGAAATCGAGGTTTGATTCTTGCAATGATTACGTTGCGCTCGCTGACTTGGTGATTTTGTTACACGATGCTGTTAACGGTGTCGTTGATATTGATGATGAAGAAGTTTCCAAAACACACGATAGTTTGCTCAAAAGGGCATTCGACTAGGAGGACTAACATGGAATTGGTATTTGTTGCATTGGGTAAGATCGTTCCAGCACATGACGGTAATGTTCGCGGTGGTGTCACGGACACGACTGATTTGCAGCTTAGTATTCGCACTCTGGGGCTGCGCGCCCCGCTAGAGGTCAAGCCGGTTGATGAACATGGTTTCTATGAGTTGCGGCAGGGGCATCGGCGTCTTGCTGCTTTGAAGGCGCTTTTCAATGCTGGAACAGAGGTGCCCAATATCACCTACGAGGCTGTTCCTTGTGTCGTCAATGAATCAGATCAGGAGATCGATACAGAACGATTGATTCAAATTGCAGGCAATCTAGCAGAACCCTTGCCACCGTCGAAGATCGGCGCAGCGCTTTATGAGGTTGTGCGTAACAATCAATGGCCAATTGAGCGAGCAGCGCGAGCATGTGGGTACACGGTGCCTATGGCTGAATTGCTTGTACGCCTTGCAACTGAAGCTCCTGAAAGCCTGCGCCAGAAGATAGATAAGGGTGAGCTATCGCTATCTGCATACAAGCGAATTATGAACACGACGGTTGACATACAGGAAACCGTTGCTGACATTGATGGTCACGTAACGATCGAACGTGCGGTAAACACGTCGCGGCGAAAAAGAAACGATGACAATCAGGCAGAGGAAGCGTTGATCTCAAACGACTTTGTGGAGCGTTTGAATCAGGTGAAGCACGAGTTGGAGCAGATTTGTTTGATGCCTACTTTGTCACGGCGAGAGAAATTCGCCTTGCTAGAAATTCAAGCAACGATTGGCCGTTACATTTTGGGCGAAGGCGAATGATGCTATTGACAGGCTAGTACAATCTGCTATACTTGTATCTGATGGTCAACACACACGCAAGAACAAGGAGAACGATGGTCGAGAAAATTATTGCTCATTCTGGGTATGCCGGTTACACGTCTGATCCACAGCGAGGTTGTGGGCATAAGGTACGTGGCGGGTTCTATCTGGAAGCTGATTTCAGCTCTCAAGGCGGCTTGATGCCTATGTCTTGGGTGTTGGGCACGCAGGTTGAGGGCCGTGAAAACCTGTTCACAGACACAGCACAGAGGGCGGTTACGCTTGTTGATATACCGGCGACGTTCATGACGCTTTATGTGGTACGGGCAGGTGACGATTTCCCCCTGATTGACGATCGAATGGTAGTGTATAACCGAACCGTTGATCATGTTGGTACATTCGGCCTGCTCGATTATGTAGGGGCAAATCACTACACTCCTTTCAGCTTTACAGATGAATTGTATCGCTACGGGCCTAGTCGTCGTGTACCACGAAAAATCGCGAAAAGCATGGTGGTTAAACTCCCTTTGCCGGTGATGTTCTGTCATCCTGATGTGCCTGTGTTTGAAAACAACGAGGCAGCAAAAGAGGCGCATAGAAAGGCAATTGCGTTGTATGGTTGGGACGAATCGCTTTCAACCTTTTACACACCTACGTGGATGCACTCGTGGTGGGGTATGCATGCCGAGCGTGGAGTCCAAACGGGAAGCAAGCATTTTATGGTGCCTATTCTGAGGGCGCTTAATGATGATAGCAGTTTCCTTTCAGATTTCAGTGTTGAGTATATGCAAATGCCGTTTGCGATGTCATGGCTTACCCGCATTAGTTACGTTCGGAGGCACAGTGATGATGCATCGGGCATTCTTGGTGTGATTGATATTGATTTGGAGGAAAACGAAGATGGCTAAGTTTGCAGAAATGGCAGCGCGTCGAAATATAGATGAAGGTGCCCCGCTTCTTCTTTGTCGCTTTTACACATCGAAAGAGGTCTACGATCTGCTTGGTAAGGGCGAATGGTTAGAAGTTTTTGGGCCAAACAGGATTGCAGGTAGGGAGAAGATTCGCAGTTTTGCCTTTGGTGGCACTATTGCAGCTTATATCCCTGACGTTAATCGTGTTGCCCGTGTGCTGGCACAAGACCCCATGCGCGGCGACCCTATTCCTGGTGAATTAGAATCGGTTAATGATAAGATCGTAGCCTATATGGATGCGAAGCAAGATGAATTTGGCGATCTTAAACTCAATGATCTCCTGTCTCGGCAAGAGGCTGCCGTGTTGATTGGCGATGTGACGTTTGAGCGTTTGTACCAGCGATCTGATTTCCGTGGAGGCCCGATACGGACAATCAAGTTCGGTCGAACGAGGGCTTGGCTTGCTCAATCTGTCAATCGCAATTCAGGATAGGTGATAAATGCCTGATTTCAGTGACTTCGTTGCGGTTACTTCTGGACAAACGTCTTTGACCAGGGGTAGCCGCGAAACCGTTGACCAGTTTCTAGCTTTTAACGCGAATGAAATCCGCGAAGGTCTGACTGAGGCTGTGCGCGGCATTTGTCGTGTTGGGCGAGCTTTGATCAGGGTAAAGGAGTCGCCAAGTATACCGCACGGCAGGTATATCGAGTGGTTGCAAGCAAACTTTGTTCAAAGCGAACGCACAGCACAGCGGTACATGTCGGTATCCCGCATGATTGACAACATCGAGCCTGATATTCAGATCAATGCGGAACCGACTGCGCTTTACCTGCTTGCTGGTCGAAACACACCGGAAGAAGCACGCGTGATAGCTTTGGAGCAGATGCGTGATGGCACGTTCCTTACTCAAGCCATTGTATCGGGTATTGTGCGTGATATAGATGAGTCTGCGCGTCGGACGTATTATGTGGCTCAAGCCAGCCCAGAGGTAGGTGAGTTAGCGCTGCGATTACAAATAGCGCCTGATGTCATTCCTGTGCTTGATCGCTTGCATAGCACATACCCTGACGTATACGAGGAGCTTGCGGAGTCGGGATATGTTGAAGATGTTCGTGGAAACCAGATCCCATTGTCAGAGGCAAACGAACGTGATGTCGAGGATTATGTTACGCAGGTGCGCTTTGAAACATACATGCAGGATTTGGCAACGCGACAGCTTGATAATGCAGAAATGCATGGTGACGTTCTGGTGGTAACTGGCACATCTGATATGTTGTATGAGGCAGACACCGATCTCGGAACAATACCTACGATCGCTGGTATTTGGTGTCAAACGGCTGATGATCTTTCTCGATTAGAAGCCGCAATGGTTGAGAAAGGCGGTAAGGCGTTGATGGTCTTGGTAGGCTTCCAAAACCCGATGATCAAGATGCGTGGTGATCGCCGTGTTCGAGCAAGTGTAGCTGATAGCGAAATCCCCGATTGGTTAATGGGCATGTTGAACAACATCGTTTGAAGGAGTCGAAATGACCACGCTTGAATCTGTAGACAGACAACATGAAAAAGCGCGTTCGCATCGGGTCATGAATCGAGGGAACGGTTCTTTTAGGGTTCTGTCGAGCAGTAGCCAAACATACTACGATGTGGAAATTTCAGGGTACGATGTGCGCCGGTGCACCTGCCCGAATGGTACAGCACGCAAATCACCTACCTGCACGCACGTTTTGGCCGCAGCGATTTTTATTGCTGAACGGCGCGGTTATGTCGTTCAGCCTGTCCCTAGGGGGTTTCTGGAAACCGAACCAGACCACAAACATTTTTCCGTTAGCCGCAACACTGTGCTTCTCGCCCGTAAGCGAGGGAATGGTGAGCCGTTTTCTTACCAAATCAAAGAATTGACCGAGCCTGAGTTTGTGGGGCAAGTATGATGAACCCTTTTGCAGAATTCAACGAAGGCGATTCTGTTGTAATTCAAGATGTTGCCAGCCTGAATGATCGGGCACGCGCTTTTGTTGGTCAAACAGGGTGCGTATCCACTGTTCATGAGGGGTATCTGCGTGTGGAATTCGGTCTATTTGATATTGTGTATGTCACGACTGATGCGGTCGATACAGCTTGATCATGGCGCTTGACTTGTAGCTACAACGAGAGTACAATGATGATAGATCACACACAAGGAGCGAGAATGGCCGAGAAAATCATCGACCCAGAGCCTAAAAAGTGGTGGGCCAATTACCTTCAGGCTAAACGCGAGTTTGCGAACGGGAAAATTTCTTATCAGGAGTTTCGGGCAATCGCTGTCCTCTATAGACAGCACATTATTGCCTATGGTAAGGTGAAAAAGAAGCGCGTTGATGTGCCTTCAATCGCAAGGTTGGTAAGCTGATGTCTTGGGATTCACAAACTAACCGTCAAATCCGTCAAGTCAAAAAAACAGGAATGTGCGTCGTTTGCGGCGTGTCACCTGTCAAAGTGATCGGGGGTAGCCAAACACTTACATGTGGCGACGTAGATTGCCTTGCAAAGCATCTTGGCACTAAAGGTTATCAAGAACGTTTGAAGCGCAGGGAAAAGGGGCGTGTCTGGTGACGGAAGAAAAGATTATTCTCAAGTATATTCCCTTACCTGACGCTATTGGGTGGGAAAGCAATCCCAAAGAACACGATCTGGGGAAACTGATTAGCTCGATTGGTAGGTATGGCTTTGTGTCTCCCCCGAAATTTGACTCCACTATCAATGACGGAAAGCCTGGGTTAGTTTTTGGTAATGGGCGAACCCATGCGCTGAAGTTGATGTTTGACAGCGGAATGCCGCCGCCGCGTGGGATCATTGTTGATGATGACGGTGTGTGGAATTTCCCGGTTATTTTCGGCATTGATCAGGATTCGCCAGAAGTAGCGATGGCCTTAGCCATAGACCACAACAACCTTACACTTACTGGTGGTGAAGGCTTTTCGGCATTAGACATGACCTACCTGTATGACCGAAAAGCATACCTGGGTTTGCTGCGTAATCTTGCAAACAGCGGTCAGGAAATTGTAACGGTTGACAAGGATGATATTGATTTCTTGCTGCGTCTGATGATCGAACAGGAATTCCCTGCTGTGCCGCTGACTGGCTCAGAGGGGTCAGAGCAAGACACCGAATTCATTATCCGTATTCGTGTTGTCGATCCTGACACCTTCAAAGCAGTAGGAAAGCACTTGCGTGATGCTGTAGAAGCAAACAATTGGGAC
>Ga0307380_10004977_pt1 | contig 17750 bp, 16 predicted proteins | sample UN3MG_FD_202239 | JGI IMG/M metagenome (GOLD analysis project Ga0307380, IMG submission 202239) | Soil microbial communities from Risofladan, Vaasa, Finland - UN-3 | ecosystem: Environmental > Terrestrial > Soil > Coastal area > Acid sulfate soil | place: Finland: Risofladan, Vaasa | collected...
GCCTGGTGGCCAATTGCACTATACAGCGGCTCGGGGGTGATGCGATCATCGTTGAGGGCGGAGAGCATCATGGCATTTTCGGGTGTACGATGCACACGCTCGGCTGTGGCGGGACGCGCGTGGCCGGTGGAGACCGCCAGGCATTGACGCCGGGCCGGCACTTCGTCGAAAATTGCAGGGTCTTCGACATCTCGCGTCTGAAGCGCACCTACGCTCCGGCGGTTCATCTCGACGGCTGCGGCAACCGGATCGCGCACAATCTGTTTGAGAACATACCTTCCTCGGCCTTGCGAATCGAGGGCAATGATCACCTTATTGAACTGAACGTCATCAGGAACGTCGTTCGGGAATCGGATGACCAGGGTGGGCTCGATATGTTTGGCAATCCGCTGTATCGCGGGGTCGTGATTCGATGGAACCGGTGGAGTGACATCCGGGGCGGCGAGCAGAACGGCGCGGCCGGCGTCCGACTGGACGACATGATCTCCGCCGTCGCTGTTTACGGAAACGTCTTCGAGCAATGCGGCGCCGTTCATTTCGGCGGCGTCCAGATCCACGGAGGTAAGGAGAATCTCGTGGAGGGCAATCTCTTTGTCGATTGTCTCGCAGGAATCAGCTTCAGCCGCTGGGATGAGAAACGCTGGCTCGAATCGATCGAGCGTTTTCTCCCGCAGGCAGGCAAGCCTCCATATGCGAGCCGGTATCCCGAGCTGGCCGATCTCAAAGCCAATGCCAATGTGAACCTTATTTGCCGCAATGCCTTCGTCCGATGCGGCAGTACCTTCCTGCGCGATGGTCAGGTGCAGAAGACAGCGCTCAATGCGGTCACCGACCAGCCTATAGAAACACAGGTGGTATCGGGACGGAGGTCTCTTGGCAACATATCACGGCTTAAGCAGCTTCTTTTCGAACCGATTCCAATCGACGAAATGGGGCCGTACGAATCGAACTGACGCGCGCTGTTTTTGTTTCTATAACCTTCGTCGAAGGTGTTCGATTCGACTGACAGGGCGGCTGGTAAAAGTGTAAATCAAAAGTGTAGCCCTACTTCTATTTGGTCGCGAATACGAGTTCACTTGATACAATTGCTTCACGGCTGTCTGTGACAGTCATAAACCATATTGTCGCTTTATCCGGGGGCGCGGGTGAGACAATGAACTTGCCCTCAATGCGTGCAGGTATGCTTTCCCAATCCAGCTTATTGATTGGCGTCGTTCCTGTCGTGTAATGGAGGTTCGCAGAGATAGGAGATATCTTGCTCTTAACCTTGGCACGGACTTTCCCGTCGGCCAACTGCGGCTTCATGATGGTCGCCAGTGGGATGCCGCCCTTTAAATACTGGTCTATGAAAAGACCGATTTCTTTTGGTGCCCAACCTTGCTGATGACCATGAGGCATATTAATGGTAATGCGAAAATTACGTTTGCCTTCAACGAGTCCATAGGTCTTCGAATAACTGTCCAGCGGGTACGCGAAATCATTGGTACCATTGACAAAGAACACAGGCATCGCCGCCGATCCAACATACATCGAAGGATCCCACAGATGGACCCAATTGTCCTTCTGCTGCGGCGTCATTTTCGCAAATTGGCTCAACCATACACTATTCTCGTGCAAAAATCCGCAGCCGTATACAGGCACGCCCGCCTTAAAGCGATTATCAAGTCCAGCTACAATACATGTCAGGTATCCGCCCCAACTGATTCCAGTAACAGCCGTGCGACTGGCATCCACTTCTTTGAAGCTGCGTATTAGAGAATGTGTCAAAATGACATTTGCGACAGCATGATACGTCCATTGATCTTTAGAAGGTTGATCAATAGCGCCAAACTTCTCTTCGTCACTCTGGCCGGGGCCGCCATCGGCAAGTCGCTTGCGCTCCGGGCCGCAACCGGCAAGATCCATAGCAATAGCTGCGTATCCACGCCTGGCCCACAGTTCAGCCCATTCCCGGAAGGCTGTCCCGCCGCCGCCATGAACCAGCACAACTGCGGGAAAAGCCTTTTCTCCTGCACTCGTCGCTTCTAAAGTAGCAGGGCTTGCATAGTAGGCAAATACGCGTGTCGGGTGATTCTTATAGGGTTCTCCCTCATAGTAAAGCGACCATACGGGGCTCTCTTGATCAGACCACTCATACCCTGGCCGTTGGCTCAAAGCGATCAAATCCCACGGTGTCGTGGACGGAAGTGATTTTGCTGGGTGAATGGTATCGCTGTCTTGTTGGAACACCGCGCAGCCCGGATTGGCCAATAAGAATACTAAGGCACACACGGCACATGTCACTTGTAGTCTTCGCAAAGCCATGTCATCGCTCCTTTCCAAGTCTGCAACATTTTCGATACAGGTTTTCTCGCGGTAAGCAATAATTGCGAACCGTGGCATTAATTATAGCTTCCTTTATCGCTGGTGACAACATGGCAAAATCCATTTATGACTGCAATAAACCGCCAAATAAGGGTTTTTTTCGGGTTCTCACTGAGCGGTGGTATCTCCACAAGGCTTATAGGAAAGTCCTGAATATAGGCTTGTATGTGCCTCTCATAGCGTTTTAGATCGAATTAATCGCATGATGCCGCAGTTCTTGCAAAGTCTGATTTTCCTGACACCCATAGATTTGGTGGTTCGGGCTCCCTTGCTAACGGCATTCGTGGACCCACAGCACTTGAACGGTCTTCCTCTTGGCATTGATTATCACCTCATGGGGCCTGAGAGAGGCCAGGGTGGCAGTCTCCTTGGAAAGCTAACCAATACTATTTAGAAGTTTGCCAGAGATCGCCTCATGCGTGATTTCAGGTGGCTTATTTATCAATGACAAGTCGTTGGATGCAAACGACTATTACGCGCTGTGACTCAGAGCCACTAAGCTACTGTCGAACTTGCCCTTAGAGTTATTAGGACAACTAAATAACGAATCTATATAATCATTGCCACAAAGTTGTACATTTTCGCTTTTATTGTCCGTGCATTTGTGTACAAATGTACATAGTTGTACATTTTCGTACAAAGTTATGCAATTTCGTTTGGATACTCTAAGTATTTGTGATCATTAAATTTATTTATACTTGCATTATTAACGCGTTATGCGTACAATGGAGTTGTTTGGTTTTGTAAGTTGTATATTTTCGCGAGGCATTATTATGAACCGTCACTGGAAAATTGACGCAAGCAAGATCTTAACTCGGGGGGAGATTACAACGGTTTTGGCTGATCTCAACCGCAGATCAAATCGTTCGGTAAATAGCAGAATGAATCTCATCATTTTTCGGCTTGCTACGTGCTGCGGTCTAAGATCCAGCGAAATATCGGGGCTTAAGCTGCATGATGTCAAGAGTGGAATCGAGAGACCTTACCTGTATTTGCCCAAAACAATCACCAAGGGCAAGAAAACCAGACAAGTTCCACTATGGTGGGATACTGGAACTCTCAAAGATCTATCCATCTGGAAAGCAGAGCGCAAGCAACAAGGGGCAAATCATGATGATTATTTTGTTTGTGCGTTATCCAAACCTGCCTTCGGCAAACAGCTAAGCAAGTTCAATCTCCGGCACAGGTTCCAGGTAGCTTGCAGGGCCCTGGGCAAGGACAGATTGTTCATTGGACAAGATGAAACAAAGACAGGAAGAAAGTACAACAAGCAGCTAACCATCCATCATGGCCGGCATAGCTTCTGTTCTCATGCTTTAACTGGCGGCAGAACACTTGCAGAGGTAAGGGACGCCGCAGGGCACAGTGATATAAGCATAACAAGTGTCTACACGCATGTTGTAATTGACGGTGATGAGCCTGGTGACATTTTTGATTTTAATAAAAAGCAGAGAAATTATCAGCCGAAAGAACCGTTTTTCACAGTGTTTCAATTTTGAAAAGATTCATTACTCACACTGACCGATTTTCGTCATCCTGAGCGCCGCGAAGAATCTCAACGTCATCGATGAGCCCTTGACGAAAAATCTTTAATTCTCGCAATACTTATCGGTGTCGCTCATTCTTAATTGGCGTTTGGCAGGCACAGACATACTCCATGGGAGCCGGGTAATAATTGTCATCAAATCGAACCGATAGCTCTGAATTGACCTTTCCAGGTTCCTTGCGGCAGGCATCAAAGGAATCAGAGCAATGCCACTGCCAAAAATACAGACCAGAACCGCAAGCCGATGCCATGCAGCCCGCCTATGTACCCGCCAGATAGTAGATCCTATAATTGTTCTTTCTTTTTCAGACGATTACCTGCAAAACCCAGCCCGATGATGGCGAGCAGGACTGCGGAGGGAGCGGGGACAACCGTCAGCGGCACGTTGTTCCAGGTCCCGTGATCGGCGGTTTTAAACGAACCGAAGGCGTAGACCGCGCCGTACCAATCCATGTACTGGCCGATGTTCACGTCTAAGAGCGAGGAATAGACGGTGCCGCCCCAGATATTATGATTCGCACTGGTAGCGCCACCCATGGTGAAATTCCCGTGGGTCTCCATGTAGATGAGCGAGGCCAACTCCGGCGCTTGGTCAAGGGACTTGTAGATGCCGCCCGTTCCCTCGCCCTTGACCATGATCGTGTTGTTCTGCGAGAATGCCGCGTCGCCGACGACGTAGATTTCGACGGGGTTGCCGGACGTCAGGTCGATCTCGAGCGTGAAGCCTCCTTTAGCGTCGATCGAATCAAAGTAGTATTTTCCCGATGACAAGGTCACCTTCTGGTCTTGTTGGGAGGTCGCCAGCGCGCCGTAGGTACCGGGTGCGAGTGTCAGTTCATCACTGGCAGCAGGGACCTCCTGGTCGGGGCCGCTGGCCGTGAAGGTTGTCGCCGCCGGCATGGGAGTGATTAGCCCGAACGTCTTCGTGGAGGGACTCGACACCGACCCCTCGACAATGGCGGTGGAAGGGGTGTAGTTGTTCGTGTACTCCACGTTGCCGCCGATCCCGCCGACCTGCCGTATGCCGGTGAGCTGCCCCAAAGTGACGTCATTCCCGTACAGATTGCCGTAGATGTCCGCCCCCCCCCCGATAGTAGCCGCGCCGTTAGCCACAACGTCGCGCAGCGGCCCCGATGAGCTGCCGACAGTGAGATCCTGGCCAAAGGTTAAGTTGCCGCCGGCGTACGCCGACCCGTCGAGTTGTGCGGGATAATCATTCAGAGGATTCCCTTGCAGGAAGAGGTCCTGGTTGCTGCCGATATCGCCGGTGATATGGGTATGTCCGCCGATTTCGGTGCCGCCATTGATGGCCAAACCGCCGCCTGAAAAGATCACGAAGTCGGACAAGTCGGACAACGAAACGCTGAGCATGTCTGCGGATGCCGTCTGTGCAACCGCCAGCACGGCCAGGAAAGCGACCAACATCAAACCACGTCGAGACATGTTCCCCATTCCTCTGCTCATGAATAATTTTAGCTTTTTCATCGTTTTTATCTCCTCAAGATAAACTCAAATATCTATATCTCTATCTATTGTAACCGCCTGGGCGAAGCCGGAAATAACAAGAACGGAGGTTACGATAAGAATTCTGGAATTTGCCCCAATATTTCTTAAGGCTCGATTACCTCCTAAATATCACTCTAATACTCTCTCTCCGTTGCTAAGAAATAGCAGTCTGAAGGCATTACTGGCCGAGAAGCGCAGACCACCTATCATTAGCCAAATAATACTACATTCAGTTATAGGACGCTAAGGGTATTTGTCAAGAAGTATTTTTTCGGCTTGCCTAATCGGCCTATTGTTCGAGAGTTTGTATTGGCGGGCTTTAAGTTCATATAATAAAATGACTTATCATCGATAAAAAACCTTGATACTTCAACTTTCCCAAGCTTCGCATGTCACGCTGAATTTTCGAAAAAAACCAGCGGGACATTTTTGATTTTGAGCTAAAAAAAAGGATTTCTCATTAAATTTGTGTTTGCAGGATAATATTTTCATATTTTTCGGTTTTTTTTTAGATTTTTTTTGTCCCAATGCTGTCCGGAAGAAGTTTTGTGATGTGATTTATGGAGGAGAAGCCAGGAACTTTTTTTTTGCATTATCCAAACCTGCCTTCGGCAAACAGCTTAGCAAGTTTAATATCCGGCACAGGTTCCAGGTAGCTTGCAGAGGTAAGGGATTCGGCGATACTTTTGTCTGGTTTGCATCTACAAAGATGAATCTTGTCCACAATTTATATAAATAAATCAGATACAGGCAGTGCTGTTAAAGCGATTCCAATTTACTATAGTAAGTGCGCAATCATCTTTCTTCCAGTTACTGTCATATTTCGCCAGTTTTATTAAATTATGTTGCAATACAAGCCGATAGAACAGTACAATGAGCCCTATACTGTCACAATATGACAGTATCTATAGAATAACAGGTACAGAAATGAACAAGCTGACGGAACAAGTTTTCGGATTAACGCCTTGGGGCCAATTCACCAGTCAGGATGTGGCTACTCTATTTCCCGGGAGTGAGGATCGAAGGTTTGGCCTGGTCAAACGCGCAATTGCCAGTGGCGAGATCATTCACATCCGAAGGGGATTGTATTGCCTTGCTCCCAAATACCAGAAGAAGAGCATGAACCTCTATGCCCTGGCTCAACACGTTTATGGGCCATCGTATGTCAGCTTGGAATCAGCTCTCAGTTGGCATGGGTGGATTCCCGAGGCTGTCCATACCATCACCAGCGCAGCTTTTAAAAAGTCAAAAGAATTCAAGACTCCCCTTGGGATATTCAGCTATGACCGTATCCCTCAAGAGGTGTTCTATGCCGAAGTGAAACGGCTTACTGATGAATCAAGAAACGTGTTCTTGATGGCGAGTCCTTTGAAGGCTCTGGCGGATTATGTCTATGTTCGAAAAAAGGACTGGACCGGGATCGAGCCGGTTGTTAGCAGCCTGCGCATCGAGCCCGAGGAATTCGAGCAAGTTACCCGTGAAACCCTTGACGGCCTTATCAGTAACTACTCGAATTCGCGCGTGAAGAGATTTATTGAAGGGATTGGGAAGGATTTGAATTTATGAGCATCAAGATGGTTCAGGATAGATTAGATTCATATAACTGCACATCGAGCATAGAAGAAGAACATGCCGTCAGGGAGATCACACAGGAGGTTGCATTGGCTGCCTTGGGAAGAACGGACTTTTTCAAACATGCCGTTTTTCAGGGTGGTACGTGTCTGCGTATCTTCTACGGTTTGAATCGATTCTCTGAGGATATGGACTTTATCCTAAAAAAAACGAACAGGAACTTTACGCTGCAACCACATCTCCAGGCGGTTTCTGATGAACTCAAGGCCTATGGTTATAATATTGAGATCGCCGATCGATCGAGAGTCGATACCACAGTCAGAAAAGCTTTCCTCAAAGATGATTCTTTGGGAAAAGTCCTGCAATTACAATATGCAGACAGGTCGGGACCTCTCAAGAAAATTCGTATCAAATTCGAAGTTGATATCAATCCCCCGTTAGACAGTAGGATGGAAATCAAATATGTAGATTTTCCTTTTATTTCTTCTGTAACTTTACAGGATAAGCCAAGTCTATTTGCTGGAAAACTCCACGCATTGTTGTGTAGGGAATATGTTAAAGGTAGAGACTGGTATGATCTCCTATGGTACACAAGTCAAGATATTGGAATCAACTATGATTTTCTTTCTTCGGCCTTAAGACAACAGGGTCCCTGGAAAAATGAGGATATTCATGTCGATCTAAAATGGTGCCTTGAGCATCTTGAGAAAAAGGTCAGTTCAGTTGACTGGGAAGCAGCTCGGGAAGATGTTCAAAGGTTTATTAAGGCAGCCGAACAGCCATCACTCGAACTGTGGAGCAGAGAATTATTTCTATCTCAGGTGAAAAAAATCAAAGAGTGAACAACAGTATCAATCTCCATCGCTTAACCGCTATAATATATGGTCACACACTCTCAATTATGTTGCAAATAATTCTCTTGAAAACTGTATAGATCTTGGTACTATAACGTAAAAGAGTGATCCGTAGGGTATTATTGGGAATATTCATCATGGCAGTTCTGAAACTGGAAAAAACCAACGAAAGTCAGGAAATCGAATTTGAGTTGGATTATTTGACATCATTAACCACCCGGCAGCGGTTTCAAATGATGTTGCAGAAAAGCCGTGAAATGGCATTATTGCTGAAACGAAATGAACGTCGAAAATCTACTCAAGTCGTTAAAAGAACATAAGGTCAGATTTGTGATCATCGGGGCAACAGCGTTCCCCGTTCATGGATATTCACGAGCAACACTCGATATTGATCTATTTATTGAGCCCAACCAAGCAAATGTCAGGCGGACACACGAGGCATTGAAGTCATTTGGATATGATCTCTCCGAAATCACTCTCAATGATCTCCTTACCAAGAAAGTATTGATACGACAATATTTAGTAGAAACGGACATTCATCCTTTTGTCAAAGGTATCAGCTTTGATCGTATTTGGACGAACAAAGTAAAGGCCAAGTTCGGTGATACTTTTGTCTGGTTTGCATCTCTTGACGACTTGATCAGAATGAAACAGGCTGCGAGACGGCCGAAGGATGCCGAGGATCTCAAGTTCCTTCGCAGATTAAAACAGAAAAAACGTCACCACTAATCACTAATCGTCGATTAGTGAGCCTGAGTCAGCCGCTGCCGAACAATCCTGATTTCCTTTCGTATCGTTTGTTGGGTGGCTTGACCGAAGCGATAAATACATGCTTTTGGCTTCACAAGGATTTGCTACGGAGAAGCATAAAAGCCCTAAGTTGAGTTAAAATACTCTTGACAGAGCGACAGCAATAAATTATTCGGTATGATTTGAATATTTGGTTCGGGAGGATGGTTGCCTTGGAAAATGTTATTTCGGACCTTCGATCCACTATTTTTTTTGTTGTCGAGCAACACCTGGAGGATAGTTCCAGCTCCTCTCAGCGGTACAATTCAATCGGGTGCACTTGCTTTCAGGACCTCGATTTGTTATACTTACGGCTTTGGCTGGGGCGTCTTTGCCTATTTTGCCAGTATTTGTTATACTTTATAGGGTCTCAGATAGGGGCAGTTGCCTAATGAGAAACAACTTGGCTTTACCTTACCTTGGGCAAATGGTGATAATAACAACTCTGAGACTGCTTGATACGCAGAATTGGAAAGGTCTCAATATTACAAGATACAAATATTAAGAATGGACTATCAATCTATCCATCATGGTATAGCCAATTCCCTGCCGCCTTTCGAGCCGGCACTGTATGTGGAGGATAGACCAGGCAGATTCGATATATCCTTGCTTATAGAAACTACCCTGGCAGTAATTGTCGCAATATCAGCAATTAAGGTCATCGGCGCGAGTTCGGCTTTAGGGGCCGGCGGGCTCATTATCCCCTGTATTTTGATATTTGCCGCATTTATTCCGACAGCTGTTAAAAAACGTGAGTTTCCCGGGTTCGGTTTCAACATCAGGCAAATGAAGGATTCTCTCGTTGTGCTGGGATGGACCTGCGTTGTGCTTTTTCCACTTACGCTTTGTGGTTTGTGGGTGCTGAAATCTTATGAATTAAAACCACCTTTACCGCCTGTGTTGTCGCAGGGACAGGACTGGGTATATTGGTTATTTTATCAGTTCATGTATGTTGCGCTATCTGAAGAAGTATTTTTCAGGGGTTATGTACAGAGCAATATCCTCAGATTAACAACTCCAGTGATGGGCAAGCTGCCCCGACTACAGCAATGGACAAGCATAGTAATATCAGCAGCTTGTTTTACAGTAGCTCATATCATAGCCCAAGGCCAGATAATATCGGTCCTCATATTCTTACCGGGTTTGGTTCTTGGCTGGTTGTTTATTCGGACCAGGTCGCTATTAGCGCCTATTTTGTTTCACGGGCTGGCTAATGTCTGCTATCTCGTAATGGCGATCGTGTTAACATAAACGTACGATTTGGGTGATGATTTCTATGATGCTCCACCGGCTGCAAAGCCTTATAAAAAAGCTCGTTTTTTCGTTAAGGTCAGCGTTCTGGATATATGCGCTGAGGTAAATTATTGTTTTTTCCCCCTTGGCACGTTTTTCAGACGTCTGGAAAAGTAGAAAAAGTAGAGAATATGAGAGGGATGATGCAACCATGAAAGAGTCTTTCCTAAATACAAGGTAGCAATAAGCCGATAGATTGTTAAAGTTTGGCAGCTTCGCGTCAAGGAGAATTTCCGGATTATATACCGGCAAATCCCCCTTGTGGGTCGTGTGGCCCGCTCGGCGGCTAAAACGCGGAAAATCGTTACATTGGGCACCAACGGCGGAACTTAAACGATTGCCATTAAGGGTTCGATACAACGATTGCGATATAAACCGGCAAAGCACGATTAGTAAGTGCCGAACACAAAAAATAAGGAAGAAGGTGTGTTTTGGTAAAGAAAAACAACAAAAGCTATAAACATAAGGCCCTGTTGGTTATTAAGTTAGCGATGGTGTTGATTCTGGGTTATGTAGCCGTCAGGGCAGTAACGATGTCGCAGCACATGCATGAAGTCTTGGTGCCAAAATCGGCTGTAGGTCGCGAAAATACAACCGCATTTAAACCGGCAAGTTTACCGGACACCTCGGTTCAAGACTATTCAGCTATTGTCGAGCAAGATATATTTGGAAGCTCCGCTTCAGCACTGGTGGCAGACAAATCCTTGCAGGTTGATAATAGTGCCGGCTCAACATGGTCTGGCGAGGAAGAACTCGGCATAGCATTGCTTGGTACCGTGGCCGGCAGTCCGGAGATTTCCCGGGCAATCATAAAGGATCTTAAAACCAATGTGCTCAACGTGTACAAGACCGGCGATACCGTTGTAACCGCCTATGTCGAGAGCATCGAGAAGGATGGGATAGTATTGCTTCATCAGGGTCAAAGAAGGAAAATAAGCCTGCGCATCAAAGAATCCCAAAAACAAGACACCGACAAACCCGAGGTAACTATGGCAAAAAACGCCACCCAACCAGTTGAAGCTCATCCGGCAGCTAAGTCTAATCCTACTTTCGCAGATAAGCTCAGGTACGCAGCAACAATGATACCGAAGGCGAATATCGAACCTCACACCATCGACGGCCAGGTTGAAGGACTTAGAATAACAGGCTTAGAGGACATCAAGGGGGCAGAAGACCTTGGCTTGAAAAACGGCGACGTCATTCGTGCAGTTAATGGACAACGATTGGACAGCAAGCAGAAGGCTTACCAGATTTCCATGAAGGCAAGGTCCCAGGCAGATATGAATATCGAGTTCATGAGGGACAACAAAACCAAAGCGTTCTTATTCTCGTTGAGATGAGTGCTTAGGAAATCGAAAAAGTATTATTGAGTGAGTAAAACAAATGCGGTTAGAAACTTTAAACACAAACAGGCATAAAGTGCGGAAAATAATACGAAACATCCTTTGGCTAATATGCATATTCTGCATGAATTTTTCAGTCAGCACGGTGGCCGGCGGCGAGCAGCCGTTTTCAGAAACAACAGTGAATTTGCCTGTACTTGATAAGCCGGGCATGGCCGACGAGCTAATATATGTAAACTTTGACCAGGTCGATATTCGAGTAATGCTCAAGACTATCGGCGACATAACCGGTATTAATTTTGTCGTGGATGACAGGATAAAGGGTCCCGTAACGGTGATGTCGCCTACAAAGATACATCTCGGTGAAATCTACCAGGTTTTGGAATCTATTCTGGATGTTAAGGGGTACGCTGCCGTGCCGGCCGGCGCCGGAGACCTGGTAAAAATAGTACCGAGAGAAGAAGCTGTGAAACGAAACGTAAAGGTTCGCATCGGCAGTGATCCTTTGGAAATTCCTCAGAATGATTCTATTGTCACCCAGATTATTCCCTTGAAGTACGCTGATGTTAAAGAAGTAAGTGAGATTGTGAAGCCTCTTTTAACCACGGGTTTACACATATCAACCTACCCCCGAACAAATTCAATTTTGGTGACGGACACCTCTTCGAATATATATCATATCGCCAAAATTATTCAGAACCTTGACGTGCCGGGGGCGAAAGAGCAGGTTGCCACAATTGCATTGACTTATGCTTCTGCACAGGTGCTCAGCGAGCAAATCACCCAAATCATGGATAAAGACAGGAGCGTTCCTTCACAGCCCGGGCGTACTCGCACCACCCCGGCGATTGAAACGGGTATAAAGATTCTGCCTGATATAAGAACAAATTCTCTTATTCTCGTCGCAAATCCTCAGGACACTGAGATGATCAAGACATTGGCAAAGCAGCTTGATACTCAGCGGCCACGTGGTGCCAACAATGTCCATGTAGTCTATCTTGTCAACGCATCAGCGACGGAAACTGCCGAATCACTTACGGGGGCCCTTGCAAATTTGAGAACCAACGGCGCACTTGAAGCAACACAGCAGGTCCAGGTTACCGCTGATGAGGGCACAAACGCATTGATCATCGCGGCTTCGGCGCAGGACTATGAAGTTATCGCCGAGATTATCGAAAAGCTGGACATAGTTCGAGAGCAGGTTTTAGTTGAAATGCTCATTATGGAGGTGAGTGAAGATGGCTTAAAGGAAATCGGTATCGACTGGGCCACGCTTGACGAGGCCGTGGAGGATAGTGTTCGATACTTTGGGGCGACTAATTTCGGGCCGCGATTGGATTTTGCCAGCGGAGATCTCGAGGGTCTGGCTGTCGGCGCGTGGAGAGGAACCGGCTCGAACGTCAGAATTGGAGCAATTCTACACGCTTTGGAGAAAAACTCAGGAGTCAATATCCTTTCGACACCACATATCACAACCTCCAACCACAGTAAAGCAAAGATAATCGTCGGAGAAAACAGAGCATTTGTTACACAGTCACGAATTACAGAGACAACAGATTTGATTACACCGACAGTGATAAAAACGTTCGAATACAAAGACGTTGGAATTAGTCTCGAGATAACACCGCACATCAGTCAGGGCGGCCTTGTCAGACTCGAAATCGACAGCGAGTTCTCGAAACTCATCGAAGATGTTACCAGCCCTTCTTCCGACACACCCACAACAGCTCAACGACAGGCTCAGACAGTTGTTTCTATGAACAGCGGCTCGACTATTGTCATCGGCGGTCTTATTCGAGACGACAAAACTAATATCGTGAAGAAAATTCCCCTGATAGGCGATCTTCCCTTGGTTGGTGGTTTGTTTAGATTCCAGAAAGAACGGTTGCAAAAAACGAATCTGCTAATGTTCATAACACCGCACGTTGTGAGCAACCAGCAGGATATCGAGCAGATAACCGAGGCAAAGAAGAAAGAAATGGCACTGGAAACAACCGAGCAAGAGGACACGGAGCAATAGCAAATGAGCAACTATGTGTTGCCTGTAAGGAGACCAACCAATGTCGACAAAACCGGATCAGGAAATAGAAAGACAACTGCAGATTGAGTGTTTGGAGAACATACTCCCAGAACAGTTGGATCCGGAACTGGTACGGAAACTACCGCTTGAGTTTCTTAAGAAACAATGCGCTATCCCTCTTCTTTTGGGAAATGGAGAGTTTGCAATTGCCCTGTCGGATCCCCTAAATTTAGAAGCATACGATGCAATTGCGACTGTCTTGGGCCAACCATGCAGCCGGGTTACCTGTTCGGCCTCTGAAATCGAAAAGGCTATTAGCCGCTGTTATTATCAAAGCACAAATCCCAGCAGAGATGATGAAATCCTTGAACTGGATTTAGTCCGGGATAATAACGATATTGATGGTATCTCCGCCAAAACTCAGGCCGAAGATCTGCTCAATATCGCCAACAAGGCGCCTGTCATAAAATTAGTCAACAAAATCTTCTTCCAGGCGGTGCACCGCAGGGCCAGCGATATTCACATTGAACCATACGAAGATGAAGCCCGGATACGCTTCCGGATTGACGGCGTGCTGCATGATGTATTTACCTTGCCGAAACAGCAGATTGCGGTTCTCGTGTCGCGATTGAAAATTATGTCAAGTCTTAATATCGCCGAGCGAAGGTTGCCGCAGGATGGCCAGAGCCGGATCAAGATAGGCCAAAATCTGGTGGATATTCGTGTTTCGGTTATCCCGACATCGGGCGGCGAACGGGTAGTACTCAGGTTGCTGGACAAGGGCAGCGGTGAATTGGGCTTGAACGACATAGGCTTGTCCCAGGAGATACTTAACACCTTCAGAAAACTGATTAAATTAGCTCACGGTATAATTTTGCTCACGGGTCCTACGGGCAGCGGCAAGACAACCACACTGTATGCAGCCATGAGCGAACTTAACAGTGAAGAAAGAAACATCCTTACAGTTGAAGATCCGATTGAGTATCAACTGCCCGGTGTTGGGCAAATGCAGATAAAGCCGAAGATAAATCTCACATTTGCCAACTGTCTGCGCCACATTCTCAGGCAGGATCCCGATGTAATCATGATAGGGGAAATCAGGGATGCTGAAACCGCTGAGATCGCAATCCAGGCATCCCTCACAGGCCATTTGGTTTTGAGCACTTTGCATACAAATGACTCGGCCTCAGCCGTAACCCGGCTTATTGACATGGGCATTGAACCTTACCTGATTTCATCGTCGGTTATTGCCGTCATTGCGCAGCGGCTGCTGCGAGTTATCTGTCCGGAGTGCAAAAGACCGTACACGCCGGACGAGAAAGTGATTTCACTATGGGGAGAAAATGAAGAAACCTCCGCAATTAGGGGTCAGCTTTACAAAGGACTTGGCTGTGAGAACTGCCTTGAAACCGGATACCTGGGAAGAACAGGAATCTCCGAATTATTAGTTATTAATGACGAGATCAAGGAACTAATAAGTCAAAGGCGAGGTTCACATGTTATAAAAAAAGCTGCCATTGACAAAGGTATGAGCACCTTGCGAGAGGATGGATTACGTAAGGCCCTGGCTGGTGAGACGACTCTCGAAGAGGTCTGCAGGGTCACACAGGATTTTGTGCAAACAAATACAGGATTGACTGAACATGTCGGTGGTTGAGTATAATCTGTTAAATGAAAGGAAGTCAGCCCCCGTGCATCAAGCAGCCGGTAGTCGTAGTTGCGCTGATAAAAAGCATAAAACGCACGAAAGGGACATCTTCCGAAGAATCCGCACGAGGGATGTCTGCAGGGTCGCTCGTCAGTTGGCAACGCTGCTGCGTGCCGGTATGCCCCTTGTACCTGCTCTCTCGGCATTAGTCGAACAGTCGCGAGGGGTTCGGGCCCAGGACAATCCTCTTGCAGAAGTTTTGGAACAAGTTGCTAACGATGTTAATTCGGGAAGCACACTGGCCAATGCACTTAGCAAACATCCCAAAGTTTTTTCAAATCTGTTTATCAACATGGTAGCCGCAGGCGAAACGAGCGGGACACTGGAAGAGGTTCTCTTGCGCCTGGCGGAAATACTGGAAAAACGCGTGAACCTTGCAGCAAAGGTCAAATCCGCTATTGCTTACCCGCTAATGATGGTTGTAGTTGCTCTTGCAGTGGTGGTATTTCTTATGTCCGTTGTGGTGCCCAGCATAACGGAGATATTTATCGAAATGAACAGGACTCTTCCCTGGCCTACGAGATTGCTTATCTCAACAAGCGCTTTTATGAAAACGTATTGGATGTTAATTGCTGTCGTGGTTTGCCTTGTTTTCTTTGGGAGTGCAGCCGGCTACAAAACCAAAAAGGGCAGATTGTATGCGGATCGTACTAAATTAAAGCTACCTCTTTTCGGCAGCCTTTTTCTCAAATTGGAAGTAGCACGCCTGTCAAGAACGCTGGGGATACTTCTTGTCAGCGGTATCCCGATACTCAGCGCCCTGGAAATTGCAAAACAGGTAATTCAAAATAAAGTTATTGCAGGTGCCCTGGATTCGGTAAAGGATTCGGTCAGCAAGGGAGATGCTGTTGCGAATGCAATAAGAAAAACCGGATTGTTCCCGCCGATCGTGCACCACATCATAACAACGGGCCAGGTGAGCGGGAACCTGGAAGAGGGACTTATAAACATTGCAGACATGTACGAGGGCGAGGTGGAGCTGACGACGAAAACGCTGACCTCGCTGCTCGAGCCTGTGATACTTCTGTTTATGGGAGCGGTTGTGGGCTTTATCGTACTTGCCATTCTACTGCCAATATTTGATATAAATCAGGTTCTTTAGAGGAAGCCTTGGAAGATGAGAACAAAGACACAAAATTATACGCAAAACCAAATACGCTATACGCTACGTCAGGGATTTACCTTGATCGAACTTATGATTGTAGTCGTGATCCTTGGTCTTTTGGCTACAATAATTATGCCAAGGATCCTAAACAGACCCGAACAGGCCCGAAGAGTGAAGGCCAAAATTGATATACGCAATATCGAATCTGCTTTAGCCTTGTTCAAGACCGACACCGGGCGTTTTCCTACGACTTCCGAAGGTCTTGAAGTACTGGTCTCAGATCCCGGCATAAAAGGCTATAACAGTGACGGCTACCTCGATAAAACGCCTTTAGATTCCTGGGGCAACAAATACATCTACGTTTATCCGGGCGTGCAAAGCAGAGACTACGACTTGGAATCTTACGGCAAGGATGGTGAGGATGGCGGCGCGGGAGACAATGCCGACATAGAAAGCTGGAATCTTGATGACTGAGCATAAGACAGGCAGCGAAAACGGGTGGAGGACCGCCGACAGAGGGCGGATGAGAGCTTTTACTTTCGTAGAGGTTGTTGTAGCTCTCGCAATTGTCTCGATCTCTCTGCTGGCGCTGCTCAGGTTGCATCTTATCAGCATTAGTATGGTCGATAAGGCACAGATAACTTCACAGGCCGTTCTTTTGGCAAATGAAAAAATCGCGGAGACGGTGGCCGCCGGCTATCCGGAAGAGGGTACTAATTCAGGCACAATGGAAAAAAACGGCCTTATGCTAAACTGGCAGACTGAGGTTACGGACCTGCGGCTGCCACAATTGGACAAAGTGCATATTACCGGATTGCGAAAAATCCTTGTTGATATCAGTTGGAAACAAGGTGTTAGTCGCAAACAATTACAAATGTCAACCTATGTCGCTGACAGGAAGCTGCCATGAATAACAGGTTGGACAAACATGGCTTTACCCTTATTGAGTTGCTCGTGGCTGTGGCACTAATCGCAGCCATCCTCTCTATGGTATATGGTAGCTACTTTGCAACTTCGAAATCGGCTCAAATATGCAAAGCCAGGATAACAGTGTCTCAGCAGGGATGTAAAACGCTGGAGCAGATGGCCCGACAAATTCGCTGCTCGTACGCCGGAACAGTTGACGACCGTACAGAATCTGTCGAAGCCGGCTCTAAGCAGACAGGAATGATACTCGAAGATAGCATCAGCTATTTCAACGGCAATTCGGTTGCTCCGCTGGGAGAGATTTTACATCTGGTAACTACGAATAGATTGTTCGGGGAAAAAGAGCCGGCAGATGGCCTATTTGAGGTTACGTACAAATTTGATAAAAGAGCGGGTCTGCTCTCTTTAAGCCAGAGAGAGTTTGTTGGCACGGCTCAAAAAACCGGAGAAATAAATTGGCGGCCGATTGCAGAAGGCGTCAAATCTCTCGAATTAGCATACTTCGATGGAAAGAAATGGCTGCGTAACTGGGATTTTAAGGATAAGAAAAAACTGCCGTGTGCTGTAAGAATTGAACTCAGTTGTGAAGATGAAAATCATCGACAATATCATTATGCCACTGTTGCATATGTATCTTGCTGGAAGAATGGGGAAAGAACTCGAACCGAGAAATTGGTATCGGTTAACAAGTAATGAGACCGAAAAAGATAAAAATAGAGCAGG
>Ga0307380_10004980_pt1 | contig 17745 bp, 20 predicted proteins | sample UN3MG_FD_202239 | JGI IMG/M metagenome (GOLD analysis project Ga0307380, IMG submission 202239) | Soil microbial communities from Risofladan, Vaasa, Finland - UN-3 | ecosystem: Environmental > Terrestrial > Soil > Coastal area > Acid sulfate soil | place: Finland: Risofladan, Vaasa | collected...
TATACTTTTTCGATGGGTTGTTTGGTATGACGGCTGTATACGGTGCAATAAGACAGGTAATTGGTATCGTTAACAGAAGCCGGGGTTAAGGTAGTGGCGAGAACGAAGCCATGATTGATATCAACTGATGCATGTTCTTTAAGACCATAGTGAGGTTTATCATTTTTAACTGTCCAATTTGATTCCAGGTCTCGGGTAAATTTTTTCGGTTCTTGTCCCGTTACAAATTAAAGCCATGAATTATGTTTACGTTCTATTGAGTGGAAAAGACGGTAAATTTTACACAGGTTCTACTAAGGACCTGAAAAGACGAATCAATGAACATAATAGCGGACGAGTGGATTCGACAAAAGAAAGGCTGCCCATGAAACTTATTTACTATGAGGCGTGTATTGATGAAATAGATGCGAGAGCAAGAGAAACATATTTGAAAAGTGGCATGGGCAAGAGGTACATAAGAAACCGACTCAAAAACTATTTGAGAGATTTGTAACGGGATGAATTTTTGTCGAGCCTGCCCCGTTAGAAACTAAAATACATACACTTGAAAATGAATATGTCATGTTTTTATAAAAGCCAGAAGGGAGGTCATAAAGCCGAGATTTTCTAACGGGGTGAACCTTCAGGAGTATTTCTTTTATCTATAAGTTCTTTAATTTGATCATTGGAGATGGGACGGCTGGCGGATTTAACGAGCCTGGCATCGACGGCAATACCTTCTCGGGGTCAGAATGGATTCGGAACCACTTTTGGAGCATCAGACATTTAAAGAGTAACAGAGGAGGATAGGCGTCGGCGCCCTCACCGGATGTGCCAACAGTGTAGTGATTCATTAAAATATCTTTAACTCTTGACCAGTTGATGGCTTTATCGAGCTTTTCCACCTGCCCTGTTAAATTGCTTATGGTTGACAATAAAAAGAGCGTCAAGATGTGAGATTGACCATGAACCGCCCTTAGAGTAGATTCCCAATTATTCCATAAGCAGATATTTGAAAAATATATTTAACGGGGTGAATCTTGAGGCTTCGATTATGTTTTAGAGAGCTTTCGAGTGCCAAATCCGCGAAACCAAAATTTCGATCCATTTTTTTGTATCCCATGTTATCCTCCAGAAGTAGTGAGATTATAAGGATAAAATGGCACAAAACAAAATGAAAGTCAAGTAAATACAGACTATTAAATGATGTTTTACACTACTTTTAGGAAAATATATTGGCCGAAGCAGCGACAATTTCAAGGAGAGTATTTGGATTTAGAAGATTTTAACTAGTTGTGCAAAGGTCTCGTTTTGCAAAGGTCTCAGAGGGGGATGGAGATATGGACGAGATCATTTTCAGATGAAAGGATGCGACAAAATGGAAACAAGAAAGACATCAATTTCCTATAGTGACTAGGTAAGAGGCGTTAAGTTTTTAAATATAGATGAACATTTGATCCTATATACAGGTTATGCTATGATGCAGATGTTTAGAAATAGCTGTATTGGAGGCCAACAATGGAAATACAATTTATCACGGATGCACAAGGTAAGAAAACGGCGGCAATTGTCCCTTTCGATGAATGGGAACGGACAGAGACAGCGAAGGAAATTCTTGAGCATGTATATCTGGATGGAATCATAAAAGAACGTAGGGACAGTAAACCAACGGTAAATCTTGACGATTTACTGACGGCGGAGGGTTTGACCCGTGCCGACCTGGAAAGTTGAACTGGTACCGGAGGCTCAGAGAGATTTTAACAGTCTGGATGGCAGCGTAAGAAAACGCGTCTTGAAACAGCTTGTAAAGCTGGAACAAAATCCAAATTGCGGTGATCCTCTGAGTAACAAAGCCGGCATAAATCTGGATGGTTATTTCAAACTGTATGCCGACAAGAAGCGAATCAGGATTGTTTATGAACTAGGTGAGCATATCATAAAGGTTATTGCTATCGATAAACGAGAAGACATGGAAGTTTATCGCATAGCACTGAAAAGAATCCTATCAATGAAACAGGATTAGTATGTAAACCCTAAAACCTAATAAAGCTCCGTTGTCGGGTAAATAAAATCACCGATCACGGCGATACCGTTGATCTTGAGCCCGAGCGGCCGCTTCCCCGCTCAAGCCCGGCCAGTTCCTCCACCTGACGCTTGATTACTACGATCCCAGCGGTTTCTGGCCCGAATCCCGCGTCTTCTCCATCGCCAGTTCACCTGCCCAAAGGTCTCAAGCAAACCAGCCGACAATTATTTGACTGATTAAATGGTCATGCATTACATCATCTTGAATCCATAATGGAATAGGAGAAGAAACAATGATGAAAGGAATTATCCTCGCCGGCGGTTCAGGCACATGCTTCTATTCCATAACGACCACGATTTCAAAACAAATACTTCCGGTCTTTGACAAGCCGATGATCTACTATCCCCTGTCGATCCTGATGCTTGCGGGAATTCGGGAGATCCTCATCATTTCCACGCTCCGGGATTTGCCTTTATATAAAGAGCTTTTCGGTGACGGATCACAACTGGGTTTATCTCTTGCATATGAGGAACAACCACATACACGACCATGTCTTGGCCGAACTGGAAGAATACGCGCCATTAAAAGCATTGGCAGCTATTGTATGGTTTTGACACTATTATTGAAGATATGCCGGATAACGCGTTTCCCGTTCTTCTCTGAGGAAAGGGCGATAATTCCAAGACCGCCGTGGCAAAAAAACCCTCCCGAAAACGAGATTAATGAAAGCATCAAAAACAAGCAACTAATCACCGTCGTTCCGGATGGATATCTGAAGTGAGTACGGTAGATTGTCTTTTTCGATAGGTGGTTACCTTACGTGAGTGTACTTAAAAATAATATATTAGCCAATTTTGGCGGTAGCCTCTGGACGGGGTTGATGAACCTTGTTTTTATACCACTCTATATCCACTTCTTGGGTATCGAGGCATACGGGCTGATTGGTATCTTTGCCACACTATTGGCGCTCTTTGCGTTGTTCGATATGGGGCTGAGTAGCTCCCTGAACCGGGAACTTGCACGATTAGCCATACAGGAAGATAAAGCCCAGGAGATGAGCGATCTCGTGAGAACCCTGGAGATTCCTTACTGGCTGGCCGGCTTGCTCATCGGTGTCATAGTCATCATGTTGTCCCCGTTCATCGCCTATCATTGGGTGAATGCTGAAAACCTGTCTCCGCAAACCGTGCAAACCGCCATAATGCTCATGGGATTGGTAGTCGCTTTTCAATGGTCGATATGTTTTTATTCTTGCGGACTGATGGGTCTCGAGCGACAGGTGCTGTTAAACGGCATCAACGTTATGATGTACACCTTCCGTGGGCTGGGGGCAGTGTTGATTCTGTGGCTGGTTTCGCCCACTGTGGAGGCCTTTTTCTCGTGGCAGATCTTTGTAAGCTTCGTCCATGTAAGCGCGATAGCCATCTTCCTCTGGCGAAGCCTGCCGCATGCCCCTGTACCGCCTCGTTTTCGCCGTAGCCTGTTGCTGAACATTTGGCGCTTCGCTGCAAGTATGACTGGGATTAATGCGTTAAGAACCGTTCTAACTCAACTGGATAAAGTTATCCTGAGCCGCATGTTGAGTCTGGAACTGTTTGGTTACTATGCCCTGGCCAGTGTCGTAGCCATGAACCTCTATCGTTTCATTAGCCCGGTTTTCTTAGCTACATGGCCCCGATTGACCAATCTGGTGGAGTTGGGCGCAACGACGGAGTTAACAAGTCTATATCACAAGAGCGCGCAGTTAGTGTCAGTGTTTGTACTGCCTGCTGCATTAGTGGTTGCGTTCTTCTCTGAGGAAATACTTTTGCTGTGGACCCAGAACCCCGTAACAGCAGGGCATGCCCATGTGCTGGTGAGCATTCTTGTTATAGGTACGGCTTTTAACGGACTCATGAACATCCCCTTCGCTCTGCAATTGGCCTTCGGATGGACGCGGCTTGCCTTCCTTGCCGACGTTGTATCCGTTCTGCTCTTGGTGCCGTTGATTATTATGCTCACAAAATGGTATGGCGCGTTGGGTGCGGCCAGTGCCTGGGTAATACTGAATGTGGGGTACATATTCAGTAGCATCCCGATCATGCACCGGCGGTTACTGCCTACAGAGAAATGGCGATGGTATTATGAAGATGTCGGACGTCCTCTTCTCGCGGCACTTGTGGTCGCTGTGATCGGACGTCTTGTAATTAAATCCGATTGGTCTCCGTCACTACTTATTGTAAGCTTGGGTTTAGTAAGTGGAGGATCTCTCCTCGCCTCTGCCTGTGCCGCCAATCAAATTGACGTTGTACCGAGAATCAAGTTGTTTTTATCTACAATTCGACTGCATTTATCTTAAACAAGCGCTATGGAGTCTCTGCACATGAATAAGACACTGAAACCAACGATTACAATGATCATTCCAACATACCGGGATCGCATATACGAGAAATACTCGTCCAGATTTCAGGATAAGGGGCCGGTTTTCGACGCTAGTGCCGCACGTCGCTGGGGTAAGGGCTACGATTGGTATTTCCGCAAATGGCTTCCTGCGGACAAAGACGCACACATTGTGGACTTGGCTTGTGGCTCTGGTTCTCTGTTGCACTTCTTCCACGAGCGCGGTTATTCCAACATCGCCGGCGTTGATATCAGCCCGGAACAGTTAGCTCTTAGCCGCCAGATCACGGGGCAAGTTACACAGGACAACGTCCTGCATTATCTTCAAAACCAGGCGAACACGTTCGACTTGATCACTGCGCTTGACCTCGTGGAACACTTTCACAAAGATGAGGTTATCACGTTTCTGGACGGCTGCTACGACGCACTGCGGCCTGGCGGACGTTTGATCATCCAGACACCAAACGCCGAAACTCCATGGGCAGCCAGCGTTCGGTACGGCGACTTTACGCATGAGGTGTGCTTCCAGTCCAATTCCCTCAGCCGGCTGATGTGCCTGACCGGGTTCGTTAACGTTGTCTCACGTGAACAAGGTCCCATTCCAAAAGGGTATAGCATAGTATCATCCCTACGCTACATTTTGTGGCGCTTTATCAGACTTTCCCTCCAGTTCTACAATGTCGTGGAGACAGGCACCCCTGGTAGCGGCATTTTTACACGTGTGTTTCTGGTGAGTGCGGTGAAGCCGTGAAGAATATATACAGTCTGAGAATAATGTACATTGTTTGATTGCGTTCACGCCAGACTTCTCTTCAGCGCCTTCACGTATTGGTGAGTCTGGGACATTCGGTAATGGGAGTAGACTCAACTCCTTCGCCGAATCCGTAGTGGCCATCCAAGAGAAGCGAGCTCAGGAGTTCACATGGAGTCGAACAGTGAATGAGTACATGGCGTTTTGGAACGGGCTGGTTAGTAAGAACTGCACAATGTTAGAATGCTACAGATCCGGTAAGGGTCAAAAATGAACACTGGATGTGAGCAAACTGGATAGGGAAATTCTTTTTTGCAAACCTTTGCGGTATTGTGTTTGGTTTCGCTCGTGCTGGTTCCTGTTGTCGTTATCGGGCATGGTATCTCTGGCCATCGTGACCGGACTGGCCACCGGCGCACCGGCGACCTATGTGCTTGGGCAGATCGCCTTAGGCATGAGCGTCTACTTATCGCTCTTGTTTCTTGCGGATCGGCCATTAATCAACCCGATTCAAGCCCTTGTGGCTATGTTCTACTGGTGGTTCGGTGTTGGCCCGGCGGTTATGGGATGGTATTCGATATGACTTGACCGTCGCGGAGCGATCTTCTCTTCGTAATTTATAAATAAGTGTCGTCTGATAGGAACATAGAATGTCATTGAATTTGTTTATAGGTATGTTTTTGCAGTTGGTGGCCGTGGCGTTGGTGTTGCTAAAGACACGGAGTCGCTGGTTGTCACATGCGGGTGCGTTGCTTGTGCTGGTGGCATTTTTGTATTATGGCGCATGCGAAGTTATCCAGATTATATTTCCCGGACGGAATTTCTACCGTACCTTGGTTGCCCAGGAAGATGTCGACATCTGGATGATCATCGTCGGGATCGGCATGTTTCTGTTTGCCGGCGTCTATTGTTTGAGTCTGCGACGCATTAACAAACCGATGTATGATCCGGAAGGGCTCGCGCAATTGGCGAAAAACCATCTGCCTGACTGGCGCCTGGTTTTATCCCTGGCGGTTCCCGGATTTTGGATAAACATATCCGGACAAGATTTCGGGTATTGGGTTAATAATCTCTCGGCGTACATGACCGGTTTTGCCCTGATCACGGCATCGATTGCCCTGATACTGCAAAAAGGCCCCCGGTCCGTCTTGCCGGTTCTCCTGGTGCAGTCGTTGTGCTTCGCGCTCGTGGGAGCAAGGAGCGAGGTTGTTCTGAACGCTCTTATCTTGCTGTCCATCTTAGTCAGGTTTGGAATCCCCATTCGCTGGCGGCACATGTTGGTGTTGGGCGTTGTTTGTCTTTTCCTGATGCTGCTGATATCGGCGGCGCGCGCCGTGGGTGGACGATTAACGGACCGCGAGGAGTCAGCCGCCGCCGGCACGCGCGTACAATGGCTGATCAATGGGTTACAGGGGCTGAATGATCCCGCGATCCTAAAGGATGCGGTGGCCGACGATTTTATTTATCGTTTTGACGGCAATGCGTTTAACGGAATGGTGTATAGGAAATTGGCCGAGGGCTGTCCGCCGGCCGGTTTTCAATCGTTCTGGAATAATTTTGCGCTGATGGTGCCAAGTTTTATTAATCCGCAAAAATTGGATAGCAGTGTGAGCGACCTTTTCGAAGAAGATTATACGGTGGCCCACTACGGATTACCGGAGCGAATAGATTATATAGCGGGAACACCGGGCATTCTTTACAGCTATTATGGGGCTTGGGGATTGTGGGGCATTATGACTATTATAGGCTGGTTATACGCAAAAATAGATGGCTGGTTGGCCCGGTCGCGTTCCACGTGGGCGTTTTGCATGGGCATGGGATTTATCTACACATCGATAATTTTAGAATCAGCGGTGTTGGGTTATTTCGCCACGTTCCGTAGCCTGATTGTGTTCTGGTTTTTTATCCAGACTATAGTATTGATCCAGAGGCTATTTCGTGGGGGTCGTCTCTCATGGCGTGCGGGAGAGCGCGCGAGAGCATGAAAGTGACATTTTATCACCGCTGTTCGCAGGGGGCGTACTTCAGCATCGATCGGCTTTTCGCGGATGTGCGCCGGGCGCTTCCGGAGGGCATTGATGCTAAGGTGGCAGTATCGCGTTTTGCGAGCAAGGGCTTTTTTCGGCGGATCTATATTATATTCGAAGCGGCCTTCCGCCAGGGTGACGTGAATCACATAACCGGCGATGTTCATTTCTTAGCATACTTTCTTCGTGGTAAGAGGACGTTGCTGACGATTCACGACCTTGTCTCCGTGCATCGGCTTAAGGGCTGGCGCAGGGCTATGGTCCTCTTTTTCTGGTATTGGTTGCCGACTAAGCGCGCGGCTGTGGTGTCGGTGATTTCTGAATCTACGAAGAAAGACCTCCTTCGCCACATCAAGGTTGATCCTCGCAAGGTTCGAGTCGTACATGATCCCGTTTCCACCGACTTCCAGCCCGTTGCAAGAGAGTTTAATGCTGCCAAACCAGTTGTTCTTCAGATCGGTACTGGGTCGAACAAGAACGGCAAGCGAGTGGCCCAGGCCCTTCAGGGGATTCCTTGTCATCTTCGAGTGATTGGGAACTTGGACGAGGATCAGTTAACGGTATTGCGGCAATGCGGAGTCGAATACTCGTCTGTGTCCAATATTTCGGACGCACAGGTCGTCGATGAGGCGTCTCTGCTCAACGCCGTTCGTAGAACTCGCCCCGATGAGGTGTATAATCTGGCGGCGCAGTCTTTCGTTGGGACTTCTTGGGATCAGGCGAAGCCGAGTTTGATAACATAAGCCCAGAAGAGAGGAAAATATATGCAAAGCATCAAGTCGATTGTGAAGCTTATGCTTCCCGCGCCCCTCATGAAATACTATCACAGGTGGAAGTTAGCCCGCTCTCGCAAGGCGAACCTGGCAAGGCCGATCAAGGAGGTGTTCACGCGTGTATATGAAGAGCACCAGTGGGGCGCTGCGGGGGATGAGTATTGTTCGGGGAGTGGTTCAAGCGAGCTCCATGCCTCCCGATATGCCGCTGTAGTGAAGCAACTGATTGAAGACAAAGGAATCACCACAATGGTTGACCTCGGGTGCGGAGATTTCATGATTGGTAAAGCGCTCCGAACGGATGGAGTCCGATACATCGGAATCGATATAGTTGATGGCTTGATAAGGAGAAACCAAGAGGCCTACGGGGACGCCAACACTTCGTTCCTATGCTTGGACATGGTAATGGACCAACTGCCCAACGGAGATTTATGCCTGATTCGACAGGTCCTGCAGCACCTCTCCAACACGCAGATAGTATCCGTGCTGCAAAAGACCAAGAAATACAGGTGCGTTCTTGTTACAGAGCACTATCCGGCGCCTTTTGTGAAATGTCGGCCAAACCTCGACAAACCGCACGGGCCTGACACGAGAATTTATGATGACTCGGCCGTTTATTTGGACCAACCGCCGTTCAATGTGCCATCCCAATCAATAATCCTGGTATCCGAGGTCGATGCGCAGACGTATCTCGTTCACAAAGGCGAGAGGCACAGAACGTTTCTGATAGAGAACGAGCCCAATGACTGAGTCCATTGGGTTGCGTTAGTTAAACGAGGAGTTGAAATATTGCACATAACATTCTACCAACGACGTCCACAAGGGGCGAACATCAGCATCGAGCGGCTTTTCGCGGATGTGCGCCGGTCGCTTCCGGAGGGCATCGATGCCAAGGTGGCGGTATCCCGTTTCCCGAGCAGGGGCTTTTGGGGGCGGATCTATAACATAATCGAAGCACCCTTTCGCCAGGGTGACGTGAATCACATCACTGGCGATGTTCATTTCTTAGCGTATCTTCTTCGTGGTAAGAGGACGTTGCTGACGATTCACGACCTTGTCTCCGTGCATCGGCTTAAGGGCTGGCGCAGGGCTATGTTACTCTTTTTCTGGTATTGGTTGCCGATTAAACGAGCGGCTGTGGTGTCGGTGATTTCGGAGTCTACGAAGCAGGATCTTCTCGGGTACATCAAGATCAATCCCCGGAAGGTTAGAGTTGTTTACGACTGCGTTTCCGATGACTTCAAGCCCATTGCAAAAGAGTTTAATACAGTCAATCCGGTTATTCTTCAGATCGGTACTGGGTCTAACAAGAACGTCGAGCGAGTGGCTCAGGCCCTTCAGGGGATTCCTTGTCATCTTCGCGTGATAGGGAACCTGGATGAGGATCAGTTAACGATATTACGGCAATGCGGAGCCGAATACTCATTCGTGTCTAATATTTCGGACGCACAGGTCGTCGATGAATACCGCCAGTGCGATATGCTGGTTTTCGCTTCGACTTATGAGGGGTTCGGCCTGCCTATCGTGGAAGCACAGGCGACGGGCCGCCCGGTCGTAACGAGCAATTCCTGCTCTATGCCCGAGGTGGCGGGTGACGCGGCCTGCCTGGTTAATCCGTATGATGTGGCTTCCATTCGTGAAGGAATACTTAAGGTAATCAATGATTCATATTATCGTAACGAATTGGTTCACTATGGATTTGAGAATGTCAAAAAGTTTCAGCCCGAGAAGATCGCGGCACAGTATGTGGAATTGTACAAGCAAATAATCAAAGTCTAATTATTTTTTATAAAAGGTTAATTACATGCAAATTCTCACCCTAGCTGACTTCTACCTCCCTGGCTACAAAGCTGGCGGGGCACTAAGGACAATTGCAAATATGGTGGATCATCTGGGAAATGAGTTCCAATTTAAGATTGTCGCTTTGGATCGTGATTTTGATGATACAAGGCCTTATCCTGGAATCAGGCTTGACTGTTGGAACAGGGCTGGCAAGGCGGACGTTTTTTATATGTCCCCGAAGAGGCGTTCGTTGAGTGATTTTAAAAAACTTTTCTATTCTACTGGATATGACGTGATTTATCTTAACAGTTTTTTTTCCCCTCATTTTACCATCAAACCGCTGCTCCTCAGAAGATTGCGACTGATTAAAAAATGATGACAACAGAACATAATAGAACATCGGACATTTGTGTGCTAGGCGGTACCGGTTTTATCGGCAGACATTTACTCGAGAGTCTTGGTGCGAGAGATGGTATCCAGGTAAAAGTATTATCCAGATTTAAACATGAAAATAGTCATTGTCGAGTTTGTATCCACTATGATGAAGGAGATATTAGGAATTATGATTCAATGGTTCAATTTTTGGAACCTCTTTCGACCGCTGTCAATTTAGCATATCTCAATATAGAATCATCGGATGATAACATACGGGCAACGGAATATTTGGCAAAAGCCTGTATCGAAAGAGGTGTGGTGAGATTAATCCATTTGAGCACTGCCGTTGTCGTCGGTAATGCAAAAGATAATGTTATTACGGAAGAAACGCCATGTAAACCCGTAAGCATTTACGAAAAGACAAAGCTCAGGATAGAGGATATGTTGGTCGAGATCCTCATGGGTAAATGCGAGGTTGTCATTCTGAGACCTACCGCCGTGTTTGGTCCCTATGGAAAAAATGGATTAAAGCTTATAGACGAACTTATATCTGGAGCTCCCTTGGTCCACCTTATTAAGGCGTCACTCTATTCGCGGCGGCGCTTGAATCTTGTATCTGTTAAGAACGTAGTTGACTCTATAATGTTTTTTATCGATTTCGTGGGGGATATTTCCGGAGAACGCTTTATTATTTCTGATGATGATGCGGAAGAGAACAATTATCATGATGTTTCAAGGCTGCTTTCTTCTTATATAGGGTTGAAGCAGGTAGGTATGGTCGATATACCATTCCAATCCTTTTTCCTTCCGGTTCTTCTGCGCCTGCGCAAACGTACTAATACTAATCCAAACAGGATTTATAGCGGTCATAAATTGGAACGTATCGGGTTTGTCAAAAGGAATGCCTTTCATGATGAAATAAGGCGGTTTGCACTATGGTACCAAGAACACCAGAAAACAGAGACGTGCATTTGCTGATGAAAGTATTAAATGTCAATATGTCACTTGACCCGGTGACCGGTGGAGGAGGTGCGGAACGGACTTTTCAGTTGAGCCGATCTCTGGTTAAAGCTGGCATAGAATGCACCGTTCTGACCACCGATTTGGGGCTAACTGCTGAACGTATAAAGGCATTGGATGGGGTAAATGTTATTGCGTTACCTTGTTTGCTTAAACGTTTTTATATTTCGAGATTTTCATACAGCGAGATTAAAAAAATTGTAGAGGTTGCTGACATTGTCCATCTTATGGGCCATTGGACTTTCATGAATGCGTTGGTTTATCTTGCTGCCCATAGCCTCAACAAACCATATGTGGTATGTCCTGCCGGTGCGCTTCCAATCTATGGCAGGTCCAAGTTTATTAAAAAATTATACAATTGGGTTATTGGCAAAAAAATAATTCGCAATGCAAACGCCCATATTGCGATAGCTGTAAACGAGATTGATCAATTTCAAACTTATGGGGTTGAGGCAGGTAAAATATCCATTATTCCCAATGGAATCAATGTTGAGGATTTCCAGGCAACTAACATTGCTGATTTCCACAAAAAATATGGTCTGGATGTTGTCCCTTTTATACTGTTCGTGGGGCGTCTGAATTCTATAAAGGGACCTGACCTACTCTTACGTGCCTTTTGTAATGTAAAAGACAAACTGCAGGATTTTCATCTGGTCTTTGTTGGGCCTGATGGCGGAATGCTCTCAGAGTTAAAAGACATGGTCATTGAGTTCAGCGCCAGCGACCGGGTCCATTTCCTCGGTTATCTGGGAGGGGCCGATAAGTGTCAGGCATATCATGCCGCCGACCTTTTGGTTATTCCTTCCAGACAGGAAGCCATGTCAATAGTGGTTCTTGAGGCTGGCATCACGGGAACGCCAGTATTGCTGACAGATCAATGTGGTTTTAATGAAGTAGATAGTATTGGAGGGGGACAGGTAGTACCGGCATCCGTCGATGGACTACAAAAAGGTCTTATTGAAATTCTCAGAGATCCTGCTCAATTGAAATCAATGGGGGCAAATCTTAAAAAGTATGTTTATGAGCATTTCACCTGGGACTCTGTCATAAATAAATACTTAAAACTATACAGTCAGATACTGGATATAAAAAGATAACATGAGAATTTTGATTATCGCCCAATACTTCGAGCGAGGGCTGTTGAAAGCAGGCAATCCGGAAAATAGTACCAGCGATATCTCCGGTATGAGTTGGTGAGAAAGAAATAATGGGAGGAAGAAGATGAGAATACTTGTAACAGGTGGGTCCGGGTTTATCGGCACGAATTATATTGAACTGCTCTTGAAAGCTGGTCAGGCGGATTTCATTAATATAGATATTAAGCCGCCGCGCAATGCAGCACATAAAAGTTTCTGGCAAGACTGTGATTTGCTGGATGCCTCGCGGCTTAAAAAGTTAATTGCTGATTTTTCTCCTACCCATGTTGTACATCTGGCGGCAAAGACCGGACTGGATGAGAAGAAATTGAGCGATTTTGCGGCAAATATGGAGGGCGTGGAAAACCTGCTGCTTGCCCTTGAAGCAGTTCCTTCTGTTGAGCGTGTGATATTTACTTCATCATTGCTCGTATGCCGGATGGGTTATGTGCCAAAACATGATACAGATTATCAGCCAACCACGCTGTACGGACAGAGCAAGGTCGAGGGAGAAAAGATTGTTAGGGCGGCGGGGAATCTGCCTTATGCCCGGACAATTATTCGGCCAATTTCTATTTGGGGACCATGGGGTGAAGAACCTTACAGGAATTTCTTTAAAGCAATTGCACAAGGCTGGTATTTCCATATCGGCTCCGGGCACTACCAGAGATCCCTTGGCTATGTGGGGAACACTGTCCACCAGATACATCAGATATTGCTTGCTCCAGGAGAAAAAATAGATAGAAAAACTTTCTATGTGGCAGATGATCAGCCGGCGGATCTTTACGATATGGCGAATATGATCAGGCAAGCTGTGGGGGCGCGACGCATTTATCATGTTCCGCTATGGATAGCAAAATTGGCTGCAAGGATTGGAGATGGTTGTAAAGCGGTTGGATGGCATAGTGTTCCACTGTCAAGTTTCAGGCTTAACAACATTCGTACGGAATATGTTTTTGATATGCGGCTTATTATGGATGTTTCCGGGCCTTTGCCGTACAGCCTGAAGGCTGGCGTTGAGCAGACTGTTGAATGGATGCGGGGAATGGGGGAAATCTAATCCGCAGATTACGCAGATTAACGCAGATTAAATATCTCACGCAAAGGCACAAAGGCGCAAAGATAAAAAGATAAAATACTTATTTTGATACTGGAGGATAGGATGAAAATATTGGTTACCGGTGGTGCCGGGTTTATTGGCACAAATTTATGTAATGAACTGCGAGCAAGGGGCAATAATGTTGTTGCCTGTGATCTGTATAATACTGACCGGGATGATTACACAAGGTGTGATGTAAGAAATTATCGACAGATAGAGAGGGCTTTTGAGGAATATGGGCCATTTGATTATGTTTATCATCTTGCGGCCGAATATGGCAGGTGGAATGGTGAGGCCTATTATGAAAACCTCTGGCAGACAAATGTAATTGGAACCAAGCACATGATAAGGTTGCAGGAAAAATTTAAGTTTCGGATGATCTTTTTTTCTTCTGCAGAAGTTTATGGGGATTACGAAGGTCGAATGACCGAAGCTGTGATGGAAGAAAATAAAATAAAAGATACTTATCAGATGAACGATTATGCCATATCAAAATGGGCCGGTGAACTAATGTGTCTCAATTCGGCACAGATGTTCGGGACTGAAACAGTAAGAGTTCGCCCGGTCAACTGCTATGGTCCGCATGAAGAATATACGCCATATAGGGGCTTTATTCCAAAATTCATCTTTCATTGTTTGCATGGCAAACCATACACGGTTTTTAAAGGTCACAAACGGATAATAGATTATGTTGAAGATACCTGCCAAACATTTGCAAATATAGTTGATAATTTTATTTCCGGGGAGGTTTATAATGTTGGCGGCAGATCAGAATGGGAAATGGATATAAAAGAATACTCTGATTTAATTTTAGAAGCTGTCGGCGCTGATGAATCGCTTGTAACTTATAAAGAAGCTGAACCCTTTACAACAAAAGTAAAAACAATGGATTTCTCCAAAGCCGTAAGAGATCTAAAACATAACCCGAAAGTCGATCCAGAAGAAGGTATAAAAAGAACAGTAGAATGGATGAAATGGTACTACAGAATATAGGGTGCAGGGTGCAGTTGTCAGGGGGCAGGATAAAGAAAGAGGACAGGGGACAGTTGTCAGGGGGCAGGGTAAAAAGGGGGCAGGAATGAGATTTGAGGATTTGGAGGTTTGGAAAAGAGCGGCACGGTTGAGCGCTGATATTTATAAGGAGTTGTCCAGTCTTAAAGATTATGGATTTAGAGATCAAATTACCCGTTCAGGATTATCCATTCCTTCCAACATTGCGGAAGGAATCGAGCGAGAATCTGCCAAGGAATGTGTAAACTTTTTATCTTATGCCAAGGGCTCATGCGGCGAGCTGCGCACCCAGATTTATATCGGAATCGATATTGGCTACGTTTCTGATGAAACAGGCAAGCAATGGATAAAGGAAACCAGAGAAATTTCAGCTATGCTGGTTGGTTTGATCAGATCAAAAAGAAATAGTGCCTGACAACTGCCCCCTGTTAACTGATACCTTCTTTAATGGAAAGCGATATTAGCCATATGCGGAATAAAACAATAAAGACCCTGTTTGTCTTTGGGACCAGGCCGGAGGCCATCAAGATGGCTCCTGTTATTCGAGAGATGGAAACTGAAAGTTCGCGGTTCAAGGTGGTTGTATGTGTAACTGCGCAGCACAGGGAGATGCTGGATCAGGTGCTTGAGCTGTTTAGTATAGAACCGGATTATGATCTTGATTTAATGACAAAAGGGCAGACTTTACACAATCTGACAGCAAGTGTGCTGCTTGGTGTTACCGATGTTTTGAAAAAAGAAAATCCTGACGTTGTTTTTGTTCAGGGAGATACAACCACTACGTTTGCCGCCGCCCAGGCGGCCTTTTATTTGAAGATACCGGTAGCCCATATTGAAGCAGGATTGCGCACAGGAAACAGGTGCAGCCCTTTCCCTGAGGAGATAAATCGCCGTTTAACAAGTGTTATGTCCGATTTTCATTTTCCGCCGACTGAAGGCGCGAAGAGGAACCTAATCGCGGAAGGTTTTGACGAATTCTCAATTTATGTTACGGGAAATACGGTGATAGATGCTTTGATGGCGGTTGTCAGGGTGCAGGTGGAAAGAGACAGGAGACAGGAATTGGGGGAATATTTTCAGGAAAAGTGGAACTTGACACTACCTGCCGGTATCAACAACTCAAAGCTGATTCTGGTGACCGGACACAGGCGGGAGAGCTTTGGGGGAGGGTTTAAAAGGATTTGTAAGGCCTTGCGTATATTGGCCGGGAATAATCCTGATGTACATATTGTGTATCCTGTCCACCTGAATCCTAATGTTCAGGAGCCTGTATATTCGATTTTGGGAGATGTGGATAATGTCCATCTGATATCTCCGCTTGATTATGAACCCTTTGTTTTTTTGATGAGCCAGAGTTATCTTATCCTTACGGATTCAGGTGGTATTCAGGAGGAAGCTCCATCTCTCGGAGTGCCTGTTCTTGTGATGCGTGATACTTCGGAAAGGCCTGAAGGGATAGATGCTGGATCGGCAAGATTGGTGGGGACGGATGTTGAAACCATCGTGGCTGAAACCCAGAAACTTCTGGACAATGATGATGAGTATAAACGCATGTCAAATGTTGTAAATCCCTATGGGGACGGAAAGGCAAGCAAAAGAATTGTTGAAATAATATCAGAACATTTTAGACATCCTATATAAAATAGGATGTCTGATTACATAGATTAAAAGATAGATTACACAGATTATGGGAAATAGAGATCCCCTTACGGAACGAATAATAGCTTGTTGCTACAAAGTTCATTCTGAATTAGGCCCAGGATTTATTGAAAAGATATACCATGCTGCCCTTAAATTAGCTTTTAATCAAGAGGGGCTAAAATATGAAACAGAAAAGCGATTTGAAGTTTGTTACCAGGGTAAAAAAGTAGGCATTCTAATTGTAGATTTAGTGATTGAAAATAAGGTAATATTTGAAATTAAGGCAATAACTGGCAATATCCCCGATGTTTTTAAATATCAGGTACTTTCTTATCTAAAGGCTTCTAATTTGAAAGTCGGATTGTTGGTTAATTTTGGTAATAAGAGTTGCCAGGTCAAAAGGTTTATTCTTTAATCTGTGCAATCTAATGGAATCTGTGTAATCAGGTATAATGAATATTATACCAAGGGGGCGCAAATGATCAGCAGCAATGAAAAGAGAATCCAATGGGTGAATGAATACCTGTTGAAATTGGGCTTAGATGCTGAGTTGACTGGATATTACAAAGGCAGAAATGTTCTGGTAACAGGCGGAGCAGGCGCTATTGGCAGCAATCTGATACTTGCTCTGTCAGAATTGGTGGGATCTGGCGGCAAAGTTATTATATTGGACAATTTGTCGTCCATTAAAGAAAAAAATCCCTGGAACGTAGTGCCTTTAGGCAATATCATGTTTGTTGAAGGTGATGTAAGGAGTGATATTGACCTTAAAAGGGTCTTTAAAGAAAATATTACCCATGTATTTCATCTGGCGGCGTTTTTTGCCAATCAGAATTCAGTTGATTATCCGGAAATTTCGGCTGAAGTTGATATCATCGGGCTGATTAAATTATTGGAATATTCGCGGCTTGCCAGGGTGGAAAAGTTTGTTTACGCCTCAAGCGGGTGCGCCATCTATGGTTCTTACCCTAAGTTGCCCCTGAAAGAAGATTTTATATCGATGCACCTAACAACACCTTACCAGATCAACAAAATGACAGGCGAGATGTATTGTAATTTTTATGCTCATCATTATGACATGCAGACAGTCAACTGCCGGTTTTTCAATTCCTATGGTCCCGGGGAGGTTCCCGGGCAGTATCGTAATGTGATTCCGAATTTTATCTATTGGGCAATGAAAGGTCAATCACTCCCGATTACCGGAACAGGTGAAGAGACCAGGGATTTTGCCTATGTGCTGGATTTAGTGCAGGGTCTTATAAAATCCGGCTTCTATCAGGAGGCGGTTGGTGAAAATTTCAATTTGGCGTCAGGCAGGGAAATAAGCATTTTGGAGATGGCAAAGCTTGTAAACAAGACTACCGGGAACAAGGCAGATTTAATATATAAGCCAAGGAGAAAGTGGGATACGAAGCCAAGACTGTTGGCCTCTATTGAAAAGGCCCAAAAGCTCATACAGTATCGTCCAATGGTCGAGTTTAAAGATGGGTTCATGAAAAATATTGAATGGTTTAGAGATAATTGGGAGATTATTGAGCACATGGCAGATTTCCCCCCCGGAATGAGCAGCGCGGTAAGAAATGAAAAGAGCTGATAGTGTACTAATAATTACAGAACGTTTTCATCCTGAAGAGTTCGGGGTTAATGATCTGGCACAGGCCTGGCAAGCTAAAGGCTATGAAGTAGCCGTATTAACGCAAGCTCCCAGTTATCCTTTTGACAAGGTGTATGAAGGATATAAAAATA
>Ga0307380_10004981_pt1 | contig 17745 bp, 5 predicted proteins | sample UN3MG_FD_202239 | JGI IMG/M metagenome (GOLD analysis project Ga0307380, IMG submission 202239) | Soil microbial communities from Risofladan, Vaasa, Finland - UN-3 | ecosystem: Environmental > Terrestrial > Soil > Coastal area > Acid sulfate soil | place: Finland: Risofladan, Vaasa | collected...
TCACTGGCTGCGCCTCATAAAAAGAGGGAACATATAAACCATCTCGAGAGGCAAACTCAAGCAGAAGATGTTCCCTGGACCAGCCTTTTTTCACCCCCTCAAGACAAACTTCAACAAATGCCGGCACCAGTTTCTCCCCGTCTCCAATGCCGCAGACATCGATGAAAGGCGCTGCAGGTTCCGGATTGGCTGTAATCACCGATCCGCCGCAGAAAACCAGGGGAAAATTCCCACGGCGCAGGTCTGAGTAAACAGGCAGGCGGGCTGCCTGAAGCAGGGCCGGCAGCATCAGGCAATCCTGCTCGTAGGACAGCGACACCGCAAGCACGGAAAAGTAGGAAAGGCTACGGCTATTTTCCAACGAGAGCCAGCTTTTTTCTTCCTTCGCCTCTCCGGGAGAGAAACAGAAAACTCTCTCGCAGCGCACTTCCGTATGCTCGTTAAACAGACGGTATACGGTCTGAAAGCCAAGATTGTTCATGGCAACACCATAAGGTGAGACCGCAACCAGGCCCACCTCGAGAGGGAAATATCCCTGCTTCCTGATAGCACCTGTCTCAGAATCGAGAAGTATCCGCCTCAGTTTCCGGGCTGTGCTGACCCTGGACAAAAAGCCTCCTGCCCTTGATAAATCTCTTGTGGAAACGTTCCTGCCCTGTATTCAACCGGTGCCGGGACCAACTGTCTGCTAAAGCAGTCTGGCCAATCCCTTGCACCCCTCCGGTCAATTTACTGCCGAAACAGGCCGTTTAAAAGAATTATGGCCTTCAAACAAATAGTTTTCGCGGGGAAGGGAAGAACCGCGCCCCCTTTTATCACAGACGTACATTAACCGGAAATATTCACCAAACAGGCTGCCTTTGCGGGCCGGCATTCTTTTTGCCGATGGTCAATCCCTCGATAGTCCCTGGCTGGTGGTTTTTGCAAAAAGAATGCCGGCCCGCTTCCCAGGCGCTGACCCATCCCCCGCGTTGTCCCCATGCCATAAACTTTTTTTAGTTTTGGAAATTAGCCGGAAATGAACTATCCCGCGGCAAGCCGCGGGGAATTCTTTTCGATTAAAAGCTTCCGGATGACGGAGAATGACTTGGTGAGTAGCTTGGCAAAAGGAAGAGTATTACAAAGGGTATTATTATTCGTACCTGGAGCGCCTGCTGAGAGACTGGATCAAAAAAGCGGAAGCCGCCTGGTTTTCATTGGCTCTCTAGTACGGTCTGTCCCTGTCCGGTTCAGGCAGACTGGGCTTGACACGGGTGCTCTTTCCGCCGAATATCTTGCCCTTGAGTATGAAGGAATCGACCATGTTCAGCATGAATACGCCAAGAGCGGCATCTATCATATATCCCCCGGCATCGTAGCGCCTTGTACCAAGATCTACGTAATAATCGAAATATTCTTTATTTCCGGCATCCGCTGATTCCATTGCATTATTATAAGCCTTTTGTCCGGCGCTGCGCAGGAAATGTCCTCCCACCAAAAGGCCTGCTGTGCTGCCGAGAACCAGGTAGCCAGTCCACTTATTTTTAGGTGTACCGGTCTGGATAAGGCGCCAGCCTGGGACTATCTTACCGAGAAAAGCCTTCTCTTTTTGTTCCTGAAGCTGACTGTAACGCTGGAGTGCCTCCTGCTCTTTCTGGCGCAGAAGGCGTAATTCCAAATCTTGTTCTTTCTGTTTGGTTTCGCTCAAACGAACCAGATTTTCAGCCTTAGCCAGCTCTGGATCCATTTGCAAGGCTTTTTGAGCATTAATCTTAGCCAGTTCATATTGTAAGTTGTCGTAATAAGACAGGCTTATCAAATATTGGATTTCCACGTTGTTGGGCTGTTGGTTGAGCACTATCTGGTAGTTCTCGATGGCCTTCTCAAATATCTTCTTCTTACTGAAAACATCTCCTAGCCCCTGTCTGGCCTTGATATTGTTGTAATCCAAGTCTATCGCTTTCCAGTATTCCTGCTCGGCTTCATCCCAGAGATTAATTGCCATGTACTGGTCTCCACGAAGTACATGCTGATTCGCCTGGTACAGACCATCCACGGATTGGGGATAGGCATCCGAAGTGTAAGGCATTGCCAGAAGGGCAATGATCATACAGCTTATCAGATTTAGCGCCTTCAAAGATCAATCTCCTTCCCGGCTGAGAGTGATTAACTGGTTGATTTTGGTCAATAACTTTTCATGATAATCGGGATCATTGCTATCCAGACTGCCGTTAGGATCAACGATTGCGGCAGCCTCGGTATAATTCTCGAGGTTGAAATAAGCCTCGGCGAGGACCGCTTTGAGATCATTGGCGTTGATCGATTCATTATATTCGAAGATAAAGTCCGGATTCAGCTCCAAAGCGGCCAGAGCGTTGTCCCTGACAGAAGCGAAATCGGGCGGAACAATATCGCGGTAGGCGAGGCTCAATCCGGCATAGATTAAAAGAGAGTCTTCTGCAAGCTCCGGCACCCGCAGCATGGCGGTATTGAAGCTATTGATCGCCTTAGGCAGGGAATCCTGCATGGCCAGGCTCCAGCCCAATCCGATGTATGCCTCTACCCTGTCCCTTTTCGTATTGATTTCTATGGCCTTGCGAAAGCTCGCGGCGGATAAGCCGTAATTGGCTTCTTTGAAAAAGTTCCATCCCTTGCTCACTTCCTCAAGAAAATTGGCTAACTCCTCATTATATTCAGGCGCGGAAGGTGTGCTGCAGGAACAAAGTATTAAAGCCAGCAGGATTATATAAAAAGCCGTTTTCATGCAGATTTTCCCCCTGATATGAATTTATCAAGCGGCGAGATCTTGAAACGCCTGCCCCCTTCACTCGATAATCCTATTAGTTTGATTTTTACCTGGCGCATCCATTGTGCAGGGCGAGACATACCTCATCCTGTTTCTTAAAGATTATACTTTTTGAAACCTTTGAAAAATGTCATCATTTTAGCCAAAGAGCGCAGTATGATTTTTATAACGCTATGAAATTCAACAGGTTATTATCCTTTTGCATGTGATTTTTTCAAAGGTCTCTTTTTATTCTTAAGGTTACAAATTTCACCAGTTTTTGTCGATCTATCAACTCTCCCGGTCTTTCCGCGTAAAGCCCGGGAAAGGGCGGATTATATTTTTTTTGGTCCGGTCAGCGGGCTACCTTAAAAGCACCATTTTCCGCGTAATATTGGCCCTGGGAGAGGACAAACGGTAGAAATACACTCCACTGGGAAGCTCTCTGCCGTCATCCCCCCTGCCATCCCACGCCACGGAATAGTTTCCGGGCAAATGCGGCCTGTTTACCAGAGTGCGCACGAGGCTGCCGCGCAAGTTGTACACTCTGATATTGATCTTATCGACTGGATCAGGCCCGGGTACAGTATAATTAATAATGGTCGAAGGGTTAAAGGGGTTGGGGCTATTCTGCCCGAGCACAAATTCTTTAGGCATCGGTATTCTTGCTGCGCCCTCTCCAGCGGGCCGCAGGGCGAAAGTACCCAACTCACTGGTTGCTGCATTGTAAATTCCGGTCTCCGGATCATAGGTGCTCGGAAGCGGCCGCCAGATCCCTCCCTGAAGAATGCAGACCGAAAGCGGGTTGTTCTCTTCTGCCTGCCGGCCCTTGATCCAAATTCCAACTTCCCTTTCAAGTCTGCCATCGAGAGCGGAAAACGTATAGCATTCACCCTCCAGGAGGGCCCCAAGGTTTTCTGCTCCAGGGGTTCCCGGTAAATTGATTGCGGAAAGCCTGGCTTTCATCTTTTCACTCTTGACCGGCTTATGTTTCTGCACCAGCACGAGTAAATTTCCGCTTGAAGCCCCCTGATCCACAGTCAGCCACGCACCGCCGTCAGAGGCGGCAATGACCGATCTTCCCGGCGCAGACGCCAGAAGGACTGAGGAAAAGGTCTCCACATACTCGCCAGCTACCCCGGACGTGTTTACCCCGTTCACGCTGAGCAAAAATGAAGAATGCGTATAGTACTGGGCCCGCCAGATTTCGTTCTCTCCGATCCGGGTCAGCTGTATCGAGGCAAGATTGATTGTCAAGGTCGGATCCGCTGCCAGAGTGAGGCTGGATATGATATAGATATTGAGGTATCCGACAAAAACCGGGTTTCGGTTAAGCAGAATGTAAAACTCCGGCGGAACGTTATCAGACGGCTGAGGTTCAAAGAGCCAGAAACTGTTAACCTGACGGCTATCTATCGGGAAACTCACGCTGTTATATGCAGAAACTTTCCACCAGTAACGGCTGTCGTATTCCGGTAAAGAGTCCAGCGTGACTGAGGTACCCCTGAGACCTTCAAGCTGGACGACTACCGAATCGGGGGTAAAAAGGCTGTCCCTGGAAAGAACAAAGTTATAGCTTGTAGTATCATTGGTATTCCAGGAAGTGCTTGCCTGCCAGGTAAAAGTGACAATCGAGTCGCGAACTGTATCTCCATTTTCCGGCAGGAGCAAATCGAACTCCGAGGGAAGATTTCCCGAGCCATTGTTAAAAGGACGGCTAAAGATAACTGTGTTTTTGCGGTCTTCCTCGGAAAGATAAAGGTCTGGGAAATTGTCCTTGTTGATATCGCCCACTACCGCACTTCTGGTTACGCCGGTTTTGGTGGGCATCATTTCAGCAGGGGCATAGCTGAAAAAACCGCTTTTGTTATTTAAGAGCAGACGGTTTTGCTGGTCGTAATTAAGGTAAAGGATGTCCAGATAACCGTCAGCATTAGCATCGAAGAACCTGATCCCATAAGTATTGTCACTTTCGGGCGGTAACCTTCCTTGTTTGTCCTTGCTGAATGTACCCAGGCCATTGTTGAGAAAGAGCTCGTTTTGCTGGGTTTCGTTCTGGCCCACCAGCAGATCCAGATCCCCGTCCCCGTCCACATCTCCCAGGTCCCCGCCTTTTGCCTGAGGGGCTGATACGTTCGTCAGTTGATTAATCCTGAAAACCCCACGACCGTTGTTACGAAACCAGTAATGATTCTGAGCCCGGTTGATAACCACGATATCTGTGAAACTATCCCCGTTCAGGTCGCCGGACATTGCCCAGACAGTCTGATCCGGCGCAGGGTTGCCAAGGAACAATTCGGTCATGTCGCGATATACGCCAAGACTGTCGTTGAAAAGCAGCTTGTTTTGTTCACCGCCGAAGGTATTGTTGGCAATAAACAGATCAATCCAGCCATCCCCGTTAAAGTCATCAGCTACCACACATGTCGAATGCCATTTTTCTACAGGCAGATGGGGAATATTGGCCGGGGCATAGATTTTCAAGGTGACATCTTCGAAACGGCCCAGGCCGTTATTCAGGTAAAGGCGGTTTTGCTCGCCTTCATTGGTGAAAATCAGGTCCAGATCATCATCTCCATCCACATCCGCCACGGCCACACAGGTAGTCGGGTCAGGCCCTTGCGTTCCCAGAGTCACGTCCGTGACATCCTCGAAACGGCCTGAATTCGAATTGTAAAAGGAAATGCTGTTGGGCTCACCGTAGTTTGCCGAAACTACATCGAGGTACCTGTCGCCGTTAAGATCCGCTAAGACCGAATACCTTGCACGGCGGACATCCCCGCTGCCCAGAAAGTTTGTGGTATCCACATAGCTCACCTCGCCAAGCAAATTCAAACTGATAATTTCATAGTTAAAAAGATCGGCAAATGGAGCCCGGCGGCTATCCCGGTCCACCTGGCCCAAAGAGTCTGTCACCTGGATAAAGTACTCGATCCGGCTGTTTTCCGGCTGAGCCGGGATGTGGCCCCAGTAATGGGCGCCGAAATGGCTCAAAGGAATATCGGAAAATATGAGGGTCTGGGAGCGATTGCGCCATTTGATGGCCGCCGAACTTATCCCTACGTTCGAGGTGATCCAGGTATCAATGTGCATCGGAAGGTCAGTGTTAAACAAACTCAGCGCATCGGTGGTCCGGGTGATTCCCATTTTGGGCACTGTGCCTATCGAAGGAGAGACGACCTCGAAGCGATAGGGCGAAATGAAAGGATTCGTAACTATATCTTTCGGCATGCTGATCTTAAAACCTGCCGAATCCTCGGCGAAAACAAAATAGCTGATCACTGAATTGTAAGGCTGTCCATCGATCTCACCAATATAATCCCGGGTATTGGGCACCAGGTTCATGGGAACCGTATCGTTGTAAATATTACCGGTAAGGGTCCAGGCGAGCTTGACATCAATCGTAAAGTTATCAACCACCCGGCTGATAATCCGATAAGGCCCTAGATTGTCCTCCGTATCGCCGTAGTCGGAGGTAAAGTAAATAAAAGGCGGTGATTTGTCCTGAGTAATATCACCTGGAGGCACCACGAATCTAACCTGGGCTACGGTATCTATTTCCATGCTGTCTGCTGTCAGGTTAAACACATGGATGTTTTTATCCTCCGCGACATCGGAAAGAACAAGGCCCCAGGCTTTGCCCTCGGCATCAGTTAGTGCCTGCGGCTGCATATAGGTCACCCCCCGATCAGGCGAGGCGATAATTTTTAAATTCACGTTCGGGATCGGCCGATCATCTTTATCAAGAATAGTAATCCGAACCAGCGAAGCGCTTATGCCGTTTGCCAGAACCGGGCTGACAGCCTCAATAATTCCATGCACCGCAGTCTTACGCTCGTCGACCAACTGCCAGACTCCCAGTTCCTGCAGCCTGACCCCAGAAGAGGCAGTGAGCAGCACGCTGTCACGCACCACGCCCTGTGTCTGGCCCAGAATTTCCAGGTAAATCATGGTCTGGTTCTGTATATATTGAGGAAGGCCCCCGCCATAGCGGCGGTAGTTAGAAATATCCATCGAAAAATCGCCGCTTTCGTTGGTCAATTTCGCAAACCACATCGAACTGTCAATGCCTGTACCGGGTCCCCGCCACCATTTCAAATAAGAACGCACGAGAACATTCTTAAGCGGTGAGCCGGTCTGATCCGTAACCTTGCCGTACAGGATAAACGGCGCTTGCGGCAGCTCTTGCGGGAAGGTTCTCAACGAATCCACTCCGGTAGGGCTGACACTGAATTCCGCCCCATCGGACCTTACGCGATAAAAATAGGTTGTATCTATTTTGAGGTACAGCAACTGGACGTAATGGAGCATGCTCGGAGCAGGGAGAGTATCGTTCATCACCCGGTCGAGAGCGTATCTGTTAAGGCCGTAAAGCACCTGGTTTATAGTTGTGGGAATATTTGTACGCCAGGAAATAACGCAGGCGGTGCCTGTATGGTTGGATAATCTGAGATCGGTGACTTTGAGGTCTTCCCCCTGAGCCGGCAAAGAAAGTACGGAACACAGAGCAAGAACGCTAGTCATTACAGGAATTAATCTGCTTCTGAGAGAAGATTCAGAACCATACATAGCGTAAATTCCTTTTTTATCTTTTAGAGAAATTTATTTACGCATTTTTCAACAACTTCAGGAGAGCCAATAAATCAAAAATGTTAACCACCCCATTGATATCAATATCTGCGGCCTGAAAAAGCCTTCCATCTCCCGTGTCAAGCCTGCCGGCAAGTATTTTCAGCATATCCAGAAGATCAAAAATATTGATTGCCCCGCTCCCATCCAGGTCTCCCCTGATAACTTTCTCCGGGTCGAAAACATTCACCGCCACCTTGCCCAGGGATTGAGGGCTGGAGCCATTCAGAACGGCTGAGCTGTCTACAGTCGCGCTCCAGTAATTGGAAATACACTCGATTATCACCTTGTCGCCGGTTTCCGAATAGTAGAGGAAACCGTCCTTGGAATAAAAATCCGTATAGGTCGTTGTCCATAGCCCTTCACTGTTTGTCAATACCGAGCGGGTAAGGGAATAATCCTCTCCTTCTTTTTTTATCCTGATCCGCACGAGAACCCGGTTCAGTGAGTTGTCCTCGGTATCGACAACCTGTCCGTAGATCGCCTTGGGAGCGACCACCGTGGCGGATTCGAGAGTTTTGAAAGAATACAGCGTATCATCGTTGTCCCAGACTGTACCGTTCGAACCCAGCCGGAATTTGTACTCTGTGGCCGGCTTCAGGTCTATAAGCACCAGGTAATGCACATAATGCGGGATTGAGTACTGATCGTGAAAGGTAATCACCGTATCCGAACCTACTGGGATAATTTCCACCCAGTTGTTGGTGCTTTTGTGATCCGTTACCCAGGAAATCGCTGCACTGGACAGGGTGATATTAGTAACCTCAAGGCTTTTCATGTCCAAAGAGGACCCTTCATCCGTCTGAGCCTGGAGGGAGTACGGACATAATAGAAGAACAAATAAAATCACAGTGGTAACGGGTTTTCTCAGAGACATCCTTCTCCTCCCTTTGTTAGTCCAAGAAAAAGATTATTCAGATCCACTATCCGATCAGAATTTCATCTAGCTAAATCTGCAATATCTATACCATTGCTGAAATATATTGATCTATATTGTCCGTGCCGTAAGTCGCCTGGTTATCAAAATTTACCTGGTAAATTCTGTTTTCCGGCCCAGCCAGGCCAAAGGCGGAAAACCGACGCTTTTAATGGTTATTAATAGGCTAACAACTTTTAAAGCAACAAATTACGGCTATTCCTTTTCATTTGGTGAAAGGCAATTTTTTCCCTGTTTCTGGACGGCAGTCTTAATAAAGAGAGGGCGCCCCGGCTCGGGGGGTGCCCTCTCTGCATTTTCAATATCAATCTGCCATCCAGCCTGAGTCATTTAGAAGGTTGTCTCATCCACCCACGCGTTTCGTCTGCAAAACTCGAATCCTCGATTTATCAAAAAGATGCTCTGGCTTCAGGCGCCAAACTTCAGGCTTGTCACTTAAATTTCTTATCATATGATACTATTTGAGAATCACCATCTTACGGGTCGCCTTATACTGCTGCGTGGTCAGCCGGTAAAAGTAAACGCCGCTGGAAACCGGCCTGCCCTGGGTATCAATTCCATCCCACTGTACCTGGTAATTACCGGGGTCAAGCAAGCGGTCGACCAGTGTATTGACAAGCTGACCGCGCAGATTGTAAATATCCAGGCGGACCTTGGAATGTCCGGCCTGCTCCGGAATGGAGAAGGTAATGGTAGTGGAAGGATTGAAAGGATTCGGAAAATTCTGCGACAGACTGTAGGCTTTCGGTAAACTGACCGATACAGGCTTCTTATCCAGAGCGTTTTCTTCCGGAGCCCCTGCGCTCTGAAGGTCGAGAGCTATGTTGTGCGGGCTTCCAGGCTGTACTTTTGAAGTATATACGGACCTGAAAGATCCGCCGATAATTGTCAGCCTGATCTCGTCGCCTTCGCTCCAGGTGTACGGCAGACCCATGCCGTTCTCCTTAAGGTTAGCCAGGTTGATCACCCAGAAGCCGTCCTGACCGCTTACCGTGCTCAAATATCCGCTCTCGATACCGGTTTCAGGGCTCTTCAGCCTTACCAGCACAAGCAATCCGGGAATCGCGGAGCCTTTGACATCGACCAGCCTGCCGAACAGAGCGTAAGGATTTAAACCTGTACCTACCTCAGCGGTGGTAAACCGGCCTTGAGTCTCTGCATTCATTGGCAGTCCGGAAGAATTTTCCAGGCGATAAATGTACTCTGTGGATGGCTTCAAACCTTTTACGACCGCATAGCTCATAGCGTAAGCAAGCTTGGAGGTCTCCGGTTTGACCACCCTTTCCTGAGCGCCATCAGACAGGCTCACCCTCAACTGTCCCGGATCGTTATCTCCGGTTGCCCAGGTAAGTACGGCTGCCGCGCTGGTGATATTGGAGACCGTAACACCGGTGGCAGCGGTCTTATTCGCCTGGTCAGCCGGAATATTAAGGACAATTACCTGTTCGGCATCGCTTGAGGCGTTTGATTGATCCCTATCTGACGCCAGCAGGGTCCCTGGGTCATTGGGGTCCCATTGTGAAGGTATATTGCTGATATCCAGAATGTAACCCTGCCCGACATCGATCCCGAAATTCGTTCCGGCATAATTAGTTCCGACCTTGAAATACTGGTCGTATTTCTGTAATGTCGGGTCGAAGCGGATAACGACCTTGACATTGGGTACATTCTGCAGGATCTGATAGGCATCCCAGGAATAGAACTTGTCGCTGCTTTGAGCGGGCCGCGAGACGAAATGCAAGCCCGGGCCGTCAAACACGATTATCGGCAAAGATTCATTGTAAACTCTTCCTTTAAGCTCGACATTGCTTTTACTGCTGACCCCGACAAAATAGCCCTTCCCGATCTGGAGCGGAAAATTAGCGCTGCCTACATATCTTCCACCGGAGCGGATGATTGTCTCCTGGCTCCCGGTAGCGTTTATGAAGCGGGAGATCTTGGGATTGCCCCCTTCAATCCTGTCGAGGAATTGATAGGCATTAGTGGGTTCACCTTTGAATAGATTGAGCGGCACGCCGATCAGGTTCAACCCGGTCTTCAGCTCCATATCATAATTCACGTAGCTGAGGAGTACCATGTCGGATATAACCATCGGAGACTGGCTGTTCGAGAACACAGTATCGTGTTCTCCAAATCCCATTTCACCACCCTCGAAGCTGAACAACATCAGGTCCCCGTTCCCATAATTAAAAGGCCAGCCTTCCGAGGTTTTCAGGTTGCCCATATTGAGCGTCCAGTTGCCATCCGCGCCCACTGTCGCGAAAATCGGCAGCGTGGTATCTGCCGGGCTGTTATTGTCTACAACCTTCAGAGTAACTATTGCATTTACGGCGTTCCCCCCGGAATAGGTAACCTTGCCTTGGATAGAAAACGGAGTTCCGTTAACCGTTGTGTAAGGCAGGGTGCGGAAGCGGAAGGCGTCCAGAAATTTGTTTCCGTCCAGCGTGCCTCCTCCGGACAGTCTGAGGTCTATCTTCTTTGCCCTGTAGGGACCATTCACATTGCGCAGGCTGTCGGCTGCAAAAAGCGCGTTTTGCGAGCCGATAAAAAACCGGTACAATGTATTCGGCGTAAGATCTGTCAGCTCGATCACATGCAATCCGTCAGCCGGAGGTGTCCCATCGTAAAAAATATCTACTGATGAGCGGATTAAAGACAGATCGCCATTGTACTCCACGAATGTGGGATAGGTGAAATCTCCGCTATGAATGTCCAGTGTGTCGCTGGAAGAGGCCACCACGACACTGTCGGCCCCGCTGAAATTGGTGCGGTAGCGAATAGTGGCGGATTTATAGGTAATATCCACCACTTCCAGGTTATCAAAGCTCGATGAGTCCACAACCACGGTGTAGGGATAGGTATCATACCCGCCGTAAATGGCGCTTAAAACCTTGATAGTATCTGGCACCATGTAACCCATTGCAACATCCATCTGCGAGGCAGGCACTCCCTGGGGCACAGAGGCGACAATCTTATCCCTGGCCCAGGAGATAATAAGAGCCTCGATATTCTGCCGCACACCGCTCGCAGTCGGAGCGTAGAAAATCACTTTGCTGTGATACGTTCCTGTGATGTCGTAAAGGCCGAAACCGCTGCCGTAGATAGTAAACTCCTGGTTAATAGAACTGTACGCCGGTTCAACACGCGCGATTTCCGGCGCTGGCGCCACCCGGAAAATAATCTCCTGTAGAGTGGATTTGGGATCGGGATCGTTGCTGTCGTGGGCAGTCACATTAAATTTATAAGTGATCGTGTCCATTTCCGCTGGAGTATATACGTTGAGCCCGGTGCTCTGGATAAGGATTCCCTTAAGGCCGGAGCTTGCTGTATAGGTGAGCGGATAGCCCCGGGTATCGCCACAGAGAAAGTCCGCATCGTAGACATAGTTTGAGAAGTTGGTGCTGTCTGTATGGTTGTTGTTGATTGTAAAAGGTTCTACTGGCTGGGTGTTCTCCATCGCCATGATATCAGAAGTGGAACCGTAGGCCACGGCGCTGTCCGGGGGAAGGCTTGTGATGTCGTTGTCCCAGATTGGCGCGCGATTGGTGTTACGCACCTTGACCGTGAACGTATCCGCCACGATTCTATTCCCGTCAGAGAGCAGCACGACAAGGGAGTCGGCTTTTTCATTGCTGGTGGCGAGGTTATAAGGGATCTGGAAGCGGATCCTGAAGCTCGTAGCGCTGCCGTGCTCGTCAACGACCGAGCTGGTGTCGGCCACCAAAGTATCCACGGTTCCAGCCCTGTGGATAAACTGGTTGAATCCTGATTTGCTGCCGGTTTTCGTGCCGTTTTTTGGGACACCCAGGAGGTTGTCGTCCCACAGCAGGCTGAAAGCTACCGCGCTATTTGATATTGCTCCCTGGAGACTGTCCTGGTCCGCTCCGTAAAAGGTGGCGACCACACTGTCGCCCTCGAAGACGCTGAAGAGGGTATCTGGTTGTCCGGCAAGGTAATTGAAGGTTCTCAGCTTTTGGGTATCGGTAGAATCGATGCGCAGGAGCGTACGACGTGTAAAACGGGGCGGAGGATTGGGCAGCGAGTCGTTGACCAGGATAAACAGGCTGTCTATAGCGTTATTGTTGCTCTGTTGAGAGTCATCGATAGCCTTGAAATAGATCACATAGAGGCTGTCACGCAGCTCTCCCAGGCTGTAGCCTACGCCGCGGGCATCGCCGCTGCCTGGGGAGGTTTCACTGTCTGTATCGCCGTCCGAGATATTGGCGTCGATAAACCAGTTGCCGTTGCGCTGCGAATCGTCTGTGCTGCCGTCGCCCTGAAGGAAATTCGGCACCCAGCGAAACCGGCTGCCATAAAATTCAGCGCCCTCTGGCTTGTTGATAACAGCGAAAGTCACGTTGTTGGCGCCGTCGTGGCCCACAACGCCATTGCCGTTCACGCTTTTCAGGTACCGGCCGCTGTAGTCACTATTAGCGAGGGTATTGCCTTCCAACATTTTATTATTCGGATCAATAAAGCCTGTAAGGTTTATTTCGAGAGTGTCTCCTTCGTTGATCGCAATGAAGCCGTTCATACCGCTGTAATCCGGAGCAACAGCGGCGCCGTTTATATCATCGGGGTCAAAGTCACCCGCGACGCGGCCGGCTGGAAGGTTGTCTACATAAGCGTATCCAGCATCGGGAAAGGCAGGATCGTCCCCGTTTTCTGTACCGCCCAGGGTCAGGCGGCTGCCGTCAGGGTTGCCGCGGGCTATCATATCAGCAACCTTACCCCCGCCAACCGTGAAACCCAGGAATCCGCTCGCATTGGCGGCGTCGACATAGGAAAAATCTCCGCCGTAAAATATGGTCTTGTTTTGAGTGAGGTAATTATGGTTAATCAGGGAGGCCGCGTTCCCGTCGTTCGGAGAGACAATTTCAAAGGTCGTGGGAACCGGAGCTGTATTCTGGGCCAGGGAGAGATTAGCCCAGAAAAAGAGGGAAACAGCCAGAATAATCGAAGTTTCAAATCTGGATCGAAGAAGCATGGCGCTCACTCCTTGAGAAGGGTGGTTCAATCCGTTAAACCGATAATTTTGTGACAAAAAATAGTGTTAATTGGGCTATTTCGCTGTGTTGCTTTTTCGCAACATGTATGCCATCAATTAATAATAATGCTAATGCCCTTTATTTAAACAGCTTACAAGATTTTTCAGTTGATCGTTTATTAACATTGATCCTGCTTGGGGAAATATTTTCCTTGATTGTTTTGATTTTACTTGTCATTTGATGGGCATTATTTTCCGCGCTATTCACTTTATCAACATTGAGTGAAAAATTCTAAAGGGGAGTTAAAAGGAGAGCGGTAATGAATAACCCCGGTGCGCTGCGGGAAAATAATCGCTGATCTGTCCCTCTATATTCACAGAAACTACCCAGGCCTTTTTCTGCAACAACGAAGCATGAAAATCAAGAAGACACACCCCGTCCGCTTCGCGTCCCACCCCTCTCAAGAGAGGATTTACATGCAAGGTTGGAAATTATGGCGCATAATTACGATTTGCGATTTCAGAGCAGATAAAATCAATCGTGCTTCAGGAGTCAGAATTCAGGAGACATGAGTCAGAAGGTTAAAAACCTCTGGTGATCATTTCTAAAAATATTCTGAATTCTCATATGAAAATACATATCCAATTGGTCGAATATCTTGGTTTAAATAATGACCAATGAACGGACACAGCATGCTGTGTCCCTACAGATCTATATTTTTTCGTTTCTTTCCGGGCGACGCGAAGCGCCATGAATGGCTGACTCCTGAATTCTTTCTTTGTGAGTAATTAAAACACCCAGTTATCAGGGCTTAAACGCAATTGTTTAAGTCGCTGCGTATAAACTGTTCCAGTCAGGGAAAAGACAAGCCGCCAGGACAAAAAAAAGCGGCCGGGACGATTGTCCCGGCCGCTTGATTTCAAGCGGGACCTGGTCTTACTTGAGCAGCACCATCTTGCGGGTGGCTACGTAATCTCCGGCTTTGATACGGTAGAAGTACACGCCGGAGGAAACAGGCTCGCTATTGTCATTCTCACCGTTCCACTGGACAACATAGTGTCCAGGCACCTTGAGTTCATTGACCAGCGTCCGGACTGTCTGTCCACGGAGGTTGTAGACTTTCAGCTCGACATTCACGCCTTGGGTGGTCTCAGGAATATCATAGGCGATAGTGGTTGACGGGTTGAATGGGTTCGGATAGTTCTGCGCCATGCCGAACACTTTGGGCAGGGCCACCTTGGCCGCCTCTTTCTTCTCCTGAGCCACGCCGTTGTTATCGGTAATTCTGACAACATTCTGCGGGCTCTCGCCGCTGACCAGGGCTCTGAAGGAAGTAGAGGCATCCTCATAGACCGCGGTTACCCGGATCTCGTCACCGGCGTTCCACTCGTAAACCGTGCCTTCGGCAGCGGTCTTGAGGTTAGCCAGGTTGACATTCCAGTAACCCAGTTCATTGGTGATGGCCATCAGAGGCTCGCTTAAATTATCGCCGCCTCTGACTTCGACATAAACCATGGCCTTGGCTAAAGGTGCACCTTCCTCGTTCACCAGGCGTCCGAACACCGTGTACGGAATGCCGATACCGATCTTGGCGGACTTGAAGGCGAAAGGCTGGCCATTATTGTTATAGGTTATGCCGTCAGAGACTATCTCGCAGATATATTCGGTCTCTGGCTCGAGGCCGAGCAGTTTCACCACGCGCATACCGCCGGTAACAAGACCCGGGTTAAAACTGGCCACTTTGTTCAGGCCTTCAGCGGCCTTGCCATAGCGCACCTGAGCGGTACCGGCTCCATTGGTGATCCAGGAAATCGTGGCGGCGCTGCTGGTAACATCAGTCAGGCGTATGTTGCGCACAGCACCGCTGCTGGCATTGCTCGCTCCGATATTGAGTGTCAGAGACGGTGCAACTGCGGTTATGTTGTCGAACGCAGCGCTGGCGTTAGCCAGGAGCACCGAACTCGGGGTATCGATATCCCACTGGCTGTTCTGTGTGAGGCGCAGGATATAACCCTCGCTGACATCAATATGGAAGTTCATGTCAGCTATGAATGCGCCGGTCGACGGATCAATGGCCGCGGTCTCATACTGCTGATAGTCTTCATTATACCGGAAGATTTCCGTAGCGTAAGGTATATTTCCAGGGGCCAGCATGGTCCTTGCGCTCCAGGCATAGAACTTGGATTCCACCTGGGCCGGACGGCTGATCCAATACAGTCCGCCGCCTTGATCAAAAACTTTCACTGGCAGTGTATCGCTGAAGATGCTGCCTCTCAGGGTCACAAATTCCTGCTGGTCTACAGACACAAAGTAACCCTCGTAAAGCTCCAGATCGAATTCAGCATCCCCAAGAAATCCACCGGCAACAGTAACCGCTTTGACACGGGTATTCTGGAGACCGAGACCGGTCAGCCATTTGCTTATACTAGGCACGCCACCCTGAATAGTATTCAGCAGATCATCGGATGTCTGAGGCTCGGTAGAGAACAGATTAACCGGCACACCGATCAGGTTCAAACCAGTCTTGAACCGGAGATCATAATTCACTGAAGCGGCAATCAAGGTGCCATTCAGGGACTGGTTCACCACCTGGGGCAGCGAGCTGGTGACAGTCGACACAAACTGCGTGAAGCCTACATCCTTGTCGCCGCCAACCGTTACCAGCAGGTAGTCGCCGACCGCCCAGGGGAAGGCGCGGTCGCTTACACCGATAGTATCCATGACCGCATTACCCAGATTGAGCACCCACGAGCTGTCACTGCCAACAATGGTGGCTATGGCCAATGAGGTATCAGATGTCTCGGTATGGCTGATTATCTTGACCGAAACCTGGCAATTGATAGCCGCCCCGGTGGAAGTGAAGACCTTGCCGGTAATCACATGGGTCGCCCCGTTCGCATTCTGCTCCGGCAGGGTCATGAAACGGAAACCGGACACAGAACCATTGTTGACATTAGAGCGGTCGATCTTTATCGGAACGTAAGGACCGTTCACATTGTGTGTCGAATCGCCGTAGAAGAGTTTATTCTCCATGGCGAGAATGAACTTGTACAAGGTCGAGGGCGCCAGGTCGGTAATATTGATAATATGCATCTGGTCCGAGCTGGCGGTGCTCCCCTTGTAGATACGAACCGCAGCAGGAGTTGAAGAAAATCCAGGGGTAATCGGGTCCCAGATGACAAATGTCGGCCAGTAATACGAGGTTCCACTTTCAGTGAAGATCGTCGCGCCGAAAACATTCAGCGTATCCGTGGCCTGGGCCAGGACCAGGCTGTCGCTCCCGGTGAAAGCGGTTCTCCACTTAATCTGAGCCGAGGTTGAAGTGACATTTGCAATCTCGATGTCCTGCAGGCTCATCGTATCCGCTGCCTCGATTACATACGGATAGTAGGCCGGGTCAGAGAATACCGCAGAGTAAACCTCGACTGTATCCGGAATGTAAAGACTAGTCGCAGCAACATATCTTGACTCCGGCACGCTGCGCGGGATGGTGAGGTTTATGCGGTCCCTGCTCCAGGAGTTGATCGTGGCCCGAATATTCTGGGCCTGGCCTTGAGTGTTGCGGGCCCGGAACACCACTTTGCTCGGGGTCGTAGATGCCTCGTCGAACAGACCGAAGCCCTCTCCGAAGATAGTGACATCCTGTCCGGGATAACCCAGGTGTGGATAAATCTCCGCCATCACCGGCTCCGGCGCTACCCGCAGTATCAGATTCGCGATTGCCGACTTCTGATCCGCCGTATAGCTGTCTTTAGCTGTAATAGTGAACGGGTAGCTGACCGTGTCCTCGCTTTCCAGAGACAGGATCATCAAACCGCTGGTACTCCAGATGGGATTAGGAGCTCCGCTCTGGGTGAAACTGATAGCCGGTCCAAGCTGGTCATCTATATACGGGTCCGGATCATAGACGTACCTTGTGAAGTAAATCGAATCCGTCTTACCGCTGGATACACCAATAGGTTGTATTGCAGAAACACTGTCCGGTTCCACGAGTTCCGGACTATAAGCGAAAACCATCGTGCTGTCGGAAGGCTTTCTGGAAGTATCCGCATCCCAGATCGGTTTACGGTTCAAATTATGGATGCTGAACTGCATGGTGTCGCGGGCGATATTATCGTGTTCATCTTTCACTTTGATAATTATCCGGTCTATGACATCCGGGTCATCCGCGATATTAAAGGCCACCTGCAGGCGCACCTTTAACGCCCTGGGCTTGCCGTTCACAGAAACCGACGCAGTATCCAGAGCCACGCTGTCAAGATTCTCCTTCAGGGCTGTTGCCCAATCCGTAGGTACAAACTCGCTTGGCTGGAAATCGCTCCATTCCTCGACGGTGATTTCGAGCCGCTCATTTTCTCCGCCGCCGCGGGCGCTGTCCAGGTCAGTAGCATTGAAGGTAATAAATATGCTGTCACCCTCGTTGTAAT
>Ga0307380_10004982_pt1 | contig 17743 bp, 14 predicted proteins | sample UN3MG_FD_202239 | JGI IMG/M metagenome (GOLD analysis project Ga0307380, IMG submission 202239) | Soil microbial communities from Risofladan, Vaasa, Finland - UN-3 | ecosystem: Environmental > Terrestrial > Soil > Coastal area > Acid sulfate soil | place: Finland: Risofladan, Vaasa | collected...
ACCTGGCGTCCACGGGCCATCTTTAGCCTGGCGGCCCTGCGAGAGCTCCTTGGGTTTGGCTCCCGCTTGCTCGCTTCCTGCATCCTGGATACGGTGTTTAGTAATCTGTACAACGTAGTCATCGGCAAGCTGTTTTCCCCCGCCGACCTGGGGTACTACACGCGGGCGTACACTTTGCAGCAACTTCCTTCCCAGACGCTGGGCGGGGTCGTGGGCCGGGTGACATTTCCCCTCTTCTCCGAGATTCAGGGGGATCTAGCCAGGGTGAGGAACGGCTTTCGAAAGGCGCTCCGGGCTTTGGCCCTGGTCAATTTTCCGCTGATGATCGGGATTTTGGTCTGCGCCCGCCCCCTGGTGCTGACGCTGCTGACGGACAAGTGGGCCCCCGCGATTCCCTACCTGCAGTTGCTGTGCATCGTGGGCCTCCTGTATCCGCTGCACCTGATCAACTTGAATGTGCTGCTGGCGCAGGGACGCTCTGACCTGTTCTTTCGTCTGGAGGTCATCAAGAAGGTGCTGATCGTGATCGTTCTGGCCGTGACCTGGCGCGGGGGGATTCAGGCCATCATCGCCGGTCAGGTTGTCGTCTCCATGGTCGCCTACTACCTGAATACTTTCTACAACGGCCGGATCCTGGGTTATGGCCTCGGGGCGCAGGTTCGCGACCTGCTGCCGTACCTGGGCGCGGCAGGCGCGATGGGAGCCGGCGCCTTTGCCCTGACCTGGCTGCGCGTGGCCCAGCCCGCGGTCCTGTTGTTGATCCAGGTGGTGGCAGGCGGCCTGATTTATGGCCTGTTGTGTCTCGGCTTTCGGCTGCCGGTCTTTATGGATGGATGGCATGTTTTCCAAAGCAAAATCGCCGCTCTGAGGATGGCCCGGCCATGAAGCAACCGGATTGCCACATGGAACTGTACTTCCAGAGGTGATGCGCCTGGCTGTAAACATTATCCGCGCATCCCAGGCCAGTGTGCGCGGGTAATCATGCAGCAAACTAATCACGCGTCAGGAGGCAACAGATGGAGAGAAGATGAAGATTCCGATGATTGTTGGTAAAATGCTGGACATGATAACACCTCCCATTATCGGGAGGGTATCACACAAGCTCATCATGGCTATAAGACGTCCTCTTGTAGGAAAGCGTCTTGCGAACTATGAGAAGCTTCATCTGGCTTGTGGGCAAAACGTTCTTGATGGGTGGGCGAACATTGACATCAATAGTAACCGGCAGATTATAGGTTGGAATCTTACTGACCGGCTTCCGGTACGTTCGGCAACTATTGAGCTTATTTTCTGTGAGCACTTTGTTGAACATGTCACGTTGGAAGAGGCTAAAGCACTACTCTCAGATTGGTACTCGGTCCTGCAGTCAGGCGGGATTCTGAGACTCAGCACCCCGAATTTGAAGAAAGTCATTGATGAATATCTTTCGGGTAGGATACTGGAGTGGTATGATGTTGGATGGACCCCTACTACTCCTTGCCAACTCGTGAATGAGGGACTCCGCCTATGGGGTCATCAGTTCGTCTACGATGCCGAAGAGTTGAGGCGAATTCTTGAGGAAGCCGGATTTCGCCAGGTGACCCAAGTAGTCTGGGGCGAAAGTTCACATTCTGAGCTCCGTAACCTAGAGTTTCGACCCTTTCATGGTGAGCTTATATTCGAGTGCGTCAAGTGAACCACACTTATAATAGTACTTATCGCTTCACCAGACTCTCAAGCGAAAATCCTAGCCATCGTGCTGCCGAGTTTGAGTGGTCATGTGACTGTTGCGACTGGCAATTGGCTTGCCAATAGCGGGCTGGTGAGTACGGAGCATGAATTTATATAGAGAGCTAGTGAAACCAAACTATGCAACCAGTTGTTATCATTGGCGCGGGCGGGTTTGCACGCGAAGTTCTTGATGTGATCGATGCGGCTAATCAACTTGAATGTGCTGCTGGCGCAGGGACGCTCTGACCTGTTCTTTCGTCTGGAGGTCATCAAGAAGGTGCTGATCGTGATCGTTCTGGCCGTGACCTGGCGCTGGGGGATTCAGGCCATCATCGCCGGTCAGATTGTCGTCTCCATGGTCGCCTACTACCTGAATACTTTCTACGACGGCCGGATCCTGGGTTATGGCCTGGGGCCGCAGGTTCGCGACCTGCTGCGGTACCTGGGCGCGGCAGGCGCGATGGGAGCCGGCGCCTTTGCCCTCACCTGGCTGCCCGTTGCCCAGCCCGGGGTCCTTTTGTTCATCCAGGTGGTGGTTGGCGGGCTGATCTATGGCCTGTTGTGTCTCGGCTTCCGGCTGCCTGTGTTTATGGATGGTTGGCATGTTTTGCAGGGCAAAATCGCCCTCAGGAGTGCATGAACGTGAACCAACTCGGTTTTCGCCGCAGCTCCAGGCAGCGCAATCCGCGATCAACAGGCCAATATCGTAACGACCGCTTTTCGGGCCGAGAACACAAAGCCACGCCAACGAGCAAATATATCAATACTTGGCTACCGCGATGGGGCAAGAGGATTTGAGCTTGTTGGCAATGGTGAACGGAGATTTGCCTAGTTTTCGTAAAGAACTGTGCTGCGCACGTAGAAGGGGAACGCCCATGTCGAATCAAGCATATAATCTACCGTTTGCCAGTGTCGGCCAGGATGTTCTCATCTGGCCTTTAGCAAAGATAGTCGATCCAGAAGCGATCAGCATTGGTGACTCGGTCATCATAGATGATTTCGTCTTCATCATGGGCGGTAAGAGTACCGTGATCGGTAATTTCGTGCACATTGCCTCCTTCGTATCCATCACCGGCGGGGGAGAAGCTGTCATCGAGGATTTCGTCGGCCTCTCGAGTGGTACCCGGGTTTTCACAGGCGACGACGACTACTTGGGAGGCGGCCTGACCGGCCCGACGATTCCCGAACCCTATCGGATGCCCGTTCGCTCATTTGTGCGAATCGGGAAGCATGTCATTGTAGGGGCAAACACCGTCATTCTTCCGGGTGTTACCATAGGGGAAGGGGTAGCTATTGGAGCAAATTCTCTCATAAAAAGTGACTGCGAGCCGTGGACCATCTACGTTGGCTCGCCTGCCAAGCCGCTCCGGGCTCGCCCACGAGAGAGGATTCTGGAGCTCGAGGCGCGATTGCGCAGCGAGCTCTACGACGCGCAGGGAAACTATATCCCTGGGCAGATGCGAGAGTAGCCATGGAGGCTAGGCGGCTGTGCCTTTCGACATGGTCAAGACTAGGCTGGACGGGTGACACATGGAATGAGTAAAACACATGGGGCCAAGCGTGCTGTCTAAATTCCTGGATCAGGTGAAGTCATTTGCACTGGCTCGAGTCTTGATTACGGCAATCGAACTGGACGTCTTTCAGGAGTTGCAGCAGGCGTCTCTCACCCGAGATGACCTGAGGCAGCGGTTGGGCATTGCAGATACGCCAATCTCGGATGCGTTCCTCGACGTACTGGTCGCTTTCGAGGTCCTTGCCGAGGGGAGCGGCAAACTGAGTTTGACTCCTACTGGGCGGTCAGTGCTGCCTGTGTACGAGAGCATACGAAGTTGGTCCAGAGAGATGCAGTTATTCTACCATTCCCTGGATGACTTGACTGGACTGCTGAAGTGCGGCTGCTATCGGGATACAGCGCTTTCCCACTACTGGGTCTATAAGAGATCTCCCGACCGCAAACAACTCCAGCTGCCCGCGGTAGATGACTACTCATCTGTGATGGATGCCTCTCAGACGCAGTTGAGCCAAGCTATCATGGAGCACTATGACTTCGGTGTTCACGAGCACATCATGGACGTCGGCGGTGGATACGGCCGGTTAGCCATCAGTTTGGCCGATAGATATCCGGGTTTGAAGATCACCATCACGGACCTACCTGCCGTATGCGAGGGAGCAAGTGCTCGCATTGATGCAGCTGGGCTGGGAGAAAGAATCACATGCCTGCCAGTGGATTTCTTTCGTGATGATCTGCCCACGAATGTGGTGGATGCCATTGTGTTTGTCCGCGTTCTGCATGACTGGGATGACCACGAGGTCGCCGATCTAATAATGAAGACTCGTGCCTGTCTTCGAGGTCCTGGGGTGGCGTTGGTGGTGGAACCTATGACGGACGAGAGCGTAGAGACGAACCGAAGCTCTGTCCTATCTTCTCTGATGCTCACGCTGGCCGGGGGCAGGCGCCGTAGCGTGCAGCAGTACGTGAAACTTCTGAGCTCCGCCGGGTACGCGCGGCTATCGTGGAGTGATTGCGGGCTGTCAATCTACAAGATGGTTGTGGCGCGCATATGAAGAGTTGTTCGTCTGCACCGCGGAGGTTGCGTGAAAACATGCTTGTCTGACCTAGCCATATTCGGTGGTGCTCCGGCCTTCGCCCAGGAACTCCATGTTGGCCGCCCCAACATCGGCGACCGTCAACGGTTGCTCGCGCGTATCAACGATCTCTTGGACAGAAGGTGGCTGACTAACAATGGCCCCTTCGTCCAAGAACTTGAACAGAGAATCGCTGATCTGCTGGGCGTCAAGCACTGTATCGCTACCTGCAATGGAACCGTGGCCCTGGAGATTGCCGTCAGGGCACTCGGCCTCACCGGGGAAGCCATCGTCCCTGCTTTCACGTTTATTGCGACTCCGCACGCCCTCCAGTGGCAGGACATCACGCCTGTCTTCTGCGATATTGACCCGATGACGCACAACATCGACCCGGATCAGGTCGCGCGAATGATCACCCCTCGAACGACCGCTATCCTCGGTGTTCACCTCTGGGGTCGCCCCTGTGATGTGGGAGCACTTACCGAGATTGCGCACAGGCACAATCTAACGCTCTTGTTCGACGCGGCCCATGCCTTTCGCTCTTCGTACAAGGGCCAGATGATTGGCGGATTTGGCGATGTCGAGGTGTTCAGTTTCCACGCCACGAAGTTCTTCAACACCTTCGAGGGCGGTGCTGCCGTCACGCAAAATGATGAGCTGGCGGCCAGAATTCGCCTCATGAAGAACTTTGGTTTTGCTGGGTATGATAATGTGACAAGCGTAGGTACCAACGCCAAAATGAGCGAGATCTCGGCAGCCATGGGCCTGACCGGGCTGGAGTCGCTAGACGACTTCGTCGCCGCTAACCGCCGCAACTACATAGCCTACCGGGCTGGATTGCAGGGCACACCTGGCCTTCAGCTCATCGTCTATGATGAGACCGAGCGCTGCAACTACCAGTACGTGGTGGTTGAGGTGGACAAAGCGGCTGCCGGCATCAGCCGAGACGAGCTGGTGCGCATCCTTCACGCCGAGAACGTCCTGGCGCGGCGCTACTTCTATCCGGGCTGCCATGAGATGGAGCCCTATCGCTCCTATTTCCCCCACGCCGGACTGCTACTGCCGGAGACGAACCGTCTGACGCAGCGGGTGATGTGTCTACCGACAGGCAGCGCGGTGGGGCCGGAAGACGTCGAAACTGTGTGCTGCATCATGCGCCTGGCCGTCGAGAACAGCCGACGGTTGTCCAACAGCCTGACGGCGCGTCAAGAGGGACTCCACCCATGAACGCGCCAGACTCTGAAGTGAAGGATGTCAAAGTCAGCGTGTGCCTGACCACCTACAACCACGAGCGATTTGTGAGACAAGCCATCGAAAGCGTGCTCATGCAGGAGACTGACTTCGACTACGAGCTCGTCATCGGCGAAGATTGCTCGACGGACGGTACGCGCGCCATCGTTCGTGACTACGCAGCGTACTACCCGGAGCTTATTCGCCCGCTGCTACAAGAGCGCAACCAGGGCATGATATCCAACTTCGTTGCAGTCCTCAAGGCTTGCCGCGGGCAGTACGTCGCACTCCTGGAGGGTGATGACTACTGGACTGATACGTTAAAGCTGCAAAAGCAGGTGCACTTTCTTGAGAGAACCGCACACGCCTTTTGTTATCATCACGCCTTGTATCAATACGATGATGGCAGTGAAGCGCCACAGCTGCCTGGCATTGCCTTGCGCAAGCCGATAGCACGCGTTGAAGATCTGTTGTTCCCAGTAACAATTCCGACTTGCAGTGTCGTTTTTCGCCGGAGCGCTTTGCCTCCACTGCCAGGCTGGTACTTCGAGTTACCTTTTGGTGATTGGTCCCTCTGGATTCTCTTAGCCAGTAATGGCACGGTAGCTTACCTCCCTGAGAATATGGCTGTGTATAGGGTTCACAGCGCGGGAGTCTCGTCAAGCTGGGACCCTGCCCAACGCCTTCATGGGCTCGTGGACATGTTCAATCATGTTAATCGATATTTTGACTACCGTTATGATGCGGTGATTCGTCGCCGGCTTTCGCGTTATCTTCTTCAACTTGCTGTCCTCTATGCTGATCGTGGCGATCAGAGGCGGGCCAAGCACTACCTGAAGCAAGCACTTCGCGGCCAACTATTGAATTCCGGGGTGCGCGTGGTGGATCTCCTTGTAACAATCAGCCGCCTCTATACACCTCCCATATACAGCTTAGGGAAACGCATCTTCGCCTAGATGAGCATGAGCAGCTTGATTCCGACTAGCTTGTGCAGTAGTTCGCCGCCCGCCGAGTTTATGGGTGGTGCCTACAGCTCCAGCTTGCAAAGAAGCGTTCTATGAACCGCTGCATTCACCTTGTCTTCTACACAGAAGCTCAAGCCTTCGCGGGCGGCGAACGAGTTCTCTCTCTCTTGCTCAATGGCCTCTCCACCAAGTTGTTCAAGATAACCTGTGTTTGTACGAGCAGAAAGACGATGATGGAACTTCAGCGCCGGCGGTCACGCGCTGACTTAGACTTCATTCTTTTTGAAGAGAGTGGCCGTCCTTCGGTTTGGCGGACTGTAGTTCCGCTTGCCCGCCTCCTCGCGCATCTGGGTCCAGACATTTTGCACTGCAATAGCATCGATTGTTATGCTGGGGCATATGCGATTTTCGCTGGCCAATTAGCACGCGTACCTATCATGGTCGGCACGATTCACACCGCCGGGCCCCACCCACAGCGCACGCCGCTGGAGAAGCTGTTCGGTTGGACCGTTGATCATCTCCTGGATGCTGTCATCCTGGTGTCCGAGTACTGCCGCACACCTGTGCTCCGGGATCGCCACCTCGGGCCGACCAAGTTGACCGTAATCCATGACGGCATCGATCTTCCGCCGCCCTCACCAGAGCCGCCCGGCGGCGCGCCACGCACCGCCGGTAGCGAGAGGCCGATCATTATTGGCTCTGCTGGCCAGCTGATCCCGCACAAGAGCTATGATACCCTGCTCAAGGCAGCCCAGTTCTTGGCCCAGCAGCATGACGTTCATGTGACTGTCTTTGGCGAAGGCCGGGACCGCGAGCGATTGGAGAAGCTGGCGCGGGAGCTCGACCTGAGTGAGCGGATACACCTGCCCGGATGGCAAGAAGACATCTACTCCGCTCTGCGCCTGCTGGACGTTTTCGTGCTGCCGTCAATCAATGAGTCGGCCGGCCTGGTGCTCCTGGAGGCCATGGCCTGTGGGCTGCCGGTGGTGGCGACGCGCGTGGGCGGCATCCCGGAATACGTAGCGGACGGCGAAACGGGGCTCCTGGTCCCTCCCAGGGACCCCGGGGCGTTGGCAGAGGCCATCGCGAGCTTGATTGTGGATCCAGCCAAGAGAGCGGCATTCGGCCGCGCAGGTCGACAGCGTGTCGAAGCGCACTTCACCGCTGAGCGCATGGTGGCTCAAACAGCTAGGCTCTATCGCCAGCTGCTGGAAGGATGAACTGTTGCGAATAGGCATTCCGGATCTGGACAGATTTGACATTCATCGTGGTATCGGCCGCACCGTCACCACGCTTGTCTCAATGTGGCGCGAGTGGGGCCACGAGGTCATTTCCTTGTCCGCCAGGCGATCCCGCCTTCCCGTTCTCAGGAACGTGCTTTGGGGACTGGAGTCGCCTGTCTCAAACCTCGACGCCATGTTCCTTGGAGATCTACACGGGGCTGAGCTGCTGTTCTTCATCGCCAACGAAGTTCCTACTGTGACCATGGTGTACGACATCGGAGGAATCGACTGCGCTGAGGATCGAGCAGAGGCGACTCTCTTGAGCGGACCTGTGCTTCAGCTATCCCTCTCGGCGGCAAGTCGCTGCGCTCGCGTCGTGTCGATCTCCAATTTCACGACGCAGCGTCTGCAACGCTATGGGCCGGGATTAGCATCCAAGCTAAGCACAGTGCATATCGGGGTTGACCGGCGAGTGTTCTATCCCCGGGACCGCCGTGGGTCGAGAGCGGCCTTACGGCGCAGCGGGCTGCCTCTCCAGGATGACGATTTCGTCGCTATCTATGTCGGCGCCGAGTACGCCCGCAAGAATCTCACCCGGCTGATCGAGGCGTTTGCCATGCTCAAGGCCCGGCGTCCCCATGCGAAGCTCCTGAAGGTGGGGGCCGCTCACAGCCCCGCTGCACGGGCGCAGACCAAGGCGGCCATGGAGCGCAGCGGACTCGTCCCTGGCGGTGACATCATTTTCGTCGAGGACGTGGACGACAACGAGCTGGCCGGCCTGTACAGCGGCTCGGATGTGTTCGTCACCGCCAGCAAATACGAAGGCTTCGGGCTGCCATTGCTGGAAGCGATGGCCTGCGGTTTGCCTTGCGTCGTCAGCAACGCGGGCGCGCTGCCCGAGGTGGGCGGCGATGCGGCGCTGTACGTCGATCCTGACGACGCGATGGGTTTCGCTGATCTGATGGAGGAAGTCGCCCTGTCTCAGCACGACGATCTGGTCGGGCGTGCGCTGGACAGGGCAGCCGAGTTCGACTGGCAGAAGACGTCAGGGGCTATCCTCCAGGTCCTGCAAATCGCTGCCGCACACGGATCGGTCTCACAGCTCTGACGACGCCACATGTTCCATCGTGTCTTGGTATCCGCCAACAGAGGAGTAACGTTACCATGAGAGTCCGGCACATTCTGCCTGGCTTCGGGCGGATTCCATCCGATCCAGAAGCCGGGGCGATGAGCGGCGTGGTGGGCGTAGCCTATAACCTGGCCAGGCAGCAGGCCGGACTCGGCTGGGATGCAGAACTCATTGGGCTGGCCGCGCCCGATGCGCCAAGTGGGTCCAGCACGCTGAGCGGGGGCTTACGCGTGACCGCTGTGCGACCGTGGGGCTGGTTCAAGATCGGCGGCTATGACTACCGCTATTTCGCCCCAGCATCGGTTCGGCTGTTGCAGGCCGGCCAGGCGGATATTCACCACGTGTACTCCAACCCCTATCACCTGGCGATGGGACGGGCGGTTCACCGGGTCCTTCATTATCAGACCCCGATCAGCGAGGTGATTCCCGCGTATCAAAGGGCGATACGCCGGGCGGATGCCGTGATCTGCTGCAGCGAATTCATCCGCGGGCAGTTCGTGCGCCACCTGGAGTACCCGTCCGGCCGCATCTATGTGGTGCCGAATGGCGTGGACCTGGAGCGCTTCCGGCCTGGAGAGAGAGCCGCCATGCGCGCCTGTCTCGACATCTCGCAAAGTGAGCTGGTGATCCTGTTCGTGGGCCAGGTTAACGAAGCAAAGGGTCTGCTCCACCTGTTGAAGGCGTTTCGCAGCCTGGCCCCGGATTGGAGCGCGCGCCTCGTGGTTGCGGGGTCGTCTGGCCTGTGGGGCGGCGCCGACAAGGTACAGCGGCAGACATCTTACCAGGGTCAGGTCGCTGAGGCGGCGCGGGGGCTGCCTGTGACCTTCTTGGGTAAGACACCCCAGGCGGACATGCCGGGTGTCTATCAGGCGGCGGATATCTTCGTTTGCCCATCTGCGTGGGATGAGCCTTTCGCGCTGGTCAACTTGGAGGCCATGGCCACAGGTCTGCCGGTCGTCGCTACACTTGCCGGAGGGTCGCCCGAAGCCGTAGTCGATGACATCACGGGCCTCCTGGTGCCACCCGCGGATGCCGGTGCCCTGGCCGGGGCGCTGCGGAAGCTCCTGGAGAACCCCGAGCTGCGCTGCCAGATGGGTGAGGCAGGGCTTAGACGAATCCAGGCGTTTGGCTGGCGCGCCATCGCTGCAGAAATAGAGCGCATCTACGCCGATATCGGTCGTCGAGAGTGAGCCCGAATCTATGATAGACCGCCTGGTGGATACCTTGTTTCGTTTGGACGGACAACCGGCCCAGAATAACCCGGGGCCTGATTGGAGTTTCCTACAGGGACAAGATTACGCAGGGAGGCTGGACGGCCACTGGAACCGGGTGTTGTGGCGTGCATTCGGGCGGTTCATGCCGGTCGGGTGCAGGCTTCTCGAAGTCGGCTGCGGCAGCGGGAAGATCTGCGTGCAAGCCTCTCGCGACCTGGCAGCCGAGGTCCTCGGCGTTGACGTCACCACGCCCGCTGTCGCCTATGCGCGTGGGGTGGCGGGCCACGTCAACACGGCGGCCACCTTCCTGCCCGCCAGCGGGTTCGCCCTGCCCTTCGCCGATGACTCATTTGACGTAGTGCTGTCTGAAGGTGTCGTCGATCACTTTACCAGAGAGCAAACTGCTCGGATGGTAGCCAAACATGCGAGGGTATGTCGGGCTCCTGGGCGTGTTCTTATCTCTGTACCCAATCTGCTCAACCCCATTCTGACCTACCACAAACTTCGAACCGGCAGGGGCTATCATGCCTACCCCGAACGCACCTATACCATTTGGGGGCTAGCCCGTCTCCTGCGGCGGCATGGCCTGCGCCCGATTGCCTACAGTGGTTTAGCTCCCACCATCGGGTTGGAATGGTTCATTCACGACCGACTGCGTTTGCGATGGTTAGATCGTTGGGCGCCCAATTGGCTCCTGGCGCTCATGGGATATGAGCTTTTGGTGGTAGCAGAGAAAGAGGTCTGAGATTGTTTCGGAGGCACCCTGTCTCGATGTGTATCTCGGTGATGCTTGGCCTGCTAGCACTTTCCAGCCCGCAGGTCGCGCTTGCTAGCCCGCGTGCCATAGAAGGAGTGACGATCGCCGATCTGTTTCAGGAGGATGAAGACCAGGATGGTATTCTCGACCATACCGTCATTCTGTGCAGCTTTGCCACCCAAGCCGACCGCATCGATGTCTTTGACGGCGCGGGAGACATGGTCGCCAGTGACAACTGGCAGCAGGCCACCGACTTTGACAACGATACCTGGGTGTTCGACGTCGGCGCCCGAGGGCATGCCTCCCTGATCATCGTCTTCACGACGCAGGGCGATCAGCACATCGCGACCCTCTACGACGACCGCGACGGCGACCGCAAGGTGAGTTACCGCCTGGACAGGAAACTCGTGATCATCGAGGAGAGCCCGTTCTGGACAGCAAGGGTGACAGGGGGCGGGCCCTGGTTCAACACAGACGGAAGCCTCAACCGGAACCTGCTCATAGAGGCCGACGGCCCCATCGGCACCAACGGCCTCAATACCGACTACGCCCTCGATGCCCAGCTTCACGACGGAAAGGTAGACCTCCAGAGCGATACCAGGATGGGGCCTGGTCTGGCAATGCAGGGCTACTCGCTCACGCAGTCTTTTTCTCCTGTGCCTGGCGGTATTTTCCGGACCATCATCCGTGCCAACGCCCCAGGGTACAGCCCGCCCGAGGTGAGAGGATTCGTCTTCTGGCCGCACCTGGGACCCAGCCCTTACTCCCCAAGCGGCGCCTGGGAGACAGGACCCGCACTGCGGATGGACTGGACAATTGCGCGCATCGACCGACTCAAAGGCCTCAACGACATCGTCCAGCGGGTTCCGCCCGAGAGCGGGTGGCGGGTGTATAGCCAGGTGCCAGTGTCGAGAGGCGCCATCAACCATCTCGACTTCGAGAACCCGTTCGCCTTCTACGACCTGGCCTCTGATGGCGATGGCTGGCCTGAGTTGATCGTTCGGCACACGTACACCCCGCCGGGCCGCGTGTGGTATCAGCTCGGCGAACACTATGTGCGCGCCACCGACCCACGCGTCACCCGGCGAATCGTCCGCTACACCTGGGACCAGGATAACGACAGGTATTGGGACTACAAATTGGGCCTGTTTGGCCAGAGTGAAGTGACCACCACCGTCTCCTTCCCGGACTTCGACATCATCTCCCTCCCCTACGACCGGTTGCCCTGGGTCTTGACCAATGAGCCGCACTGGGCTGGCGCGACCTTTGTGCAAGTCGAAGGTCAGGCCGAGGCATCGCCCGAGGGCGTCTATGAGTGGGATGAGATATCCTGGCTCACCCGCCAGCGCATCTTCGGCATCGGCGACAGGATGGATGAGGGCATGAACGATATCCGCACTCACTTCCGCGGCGACTATTGGGTAGGCGCGCCGCAACAAGCCAGGCTCTATCTCAGCGGCGTGGACCGCAAGTTGCACCTCCTGGGCGCTGAGGCCGGCGTGTGGAACATCGATGGCAGTCGCCGCATTCGCTATCAGGACCTCGACGAGGACGGCTATGTCGACCAATGGGTGATGACGGCCCAGTTCTTCGAGTTTGGGCCCGAGGAACCTGTGATGTCCCTTCAAATGGCCAGGGGCATGTTAGTGTACGGTGGCTTGGGTCACGTGAAGCTGCTCCGCCAGCAGGTGGCGCCGAGCCTTCTGGAGAGCCTCCCGCCCCGGGATCACGCGGAGTGGCAGGCCCTGGGCGCAGCGCTGGAGCGATACCGCCGCGATTTTGGATCCCTTGATCTGGTGGACATGCTGGACCAGTTTGGGGGCCCGGCCATGGAGATCACCGGCGCCGAACTCGAGGATTTCCGCCTGACCGCGGATGGCTTCCGGTTTGCCCTCCATCTGCGGCCTGGCTTTGTCGTCGCCGGCGAGGCGAACGAGCCCGCGTTGAGCAACCTGCCCCCCGGATCCTACCTGGTTACCTACGATGGGGCTTTCCGGGCGCAGCCCCTGACCTCGCCGCACATTGTCCTGCCTGCTGCGGAGTTCTTCACCGATCCGGCCGCGCCGGGCCAGATGTCGTGGGCGACCGTCAAGGCCACACTGCACAACACCGGGTTGCGCGATGTAACGGGATTGCCCGTACGACTCTATGCGGCCCTGGAAGGGCGTGAGCCTTACCTGCTGGGCGAAAGCCGGGTGTCTGTGCCGGGTGCAGGCACGTTCAAGCTCAGCCAGTCCTGGGCGCCCATGCAGCCCGGCCGGTGGACGTTCTGGCTGGAGGCCGGTGCCGGCCAAGCGTCGCCCTCGGGGGCCGAGATCGAAGACCTGCCGCCCCTGATGGTGGATGTGCCACGCGTAGGCATGCCGAGCATGATCGGGCCGTGGCAAACCTTTGACGGCGTCCGCCTAAGCTGGCCCGTAGCGCTGCAGTTGGCAAGCGCCAGCCTGGCGGCGCTCTCCGTGCTCTTGATCGTCCTGCGCCACGCTGGGTCGTTAGGGGTCGAGGCAGTCCAGCGGGGCCAGGATCCCGCGCTCGACAAGCGGGGGCCGACCGGTGAAGAGTAGCCCGGCCGGCTGGCTGCAGCAGGATCGGTGGTGCCTGGCCGTCTTCTTGCTGGCACTGGTGGTCCGCGCGGGTTATGCGCCGCTGAGTGCCTGGGTGGATCCGTTCTTGCGCTCCGATCCTCTGCACGGTGACGCCGCCTCGTATGACCTGATTGCACGCAACCTGATGGCCGGGGAGGGGTTCGGCACGTCTCCCGGCGTGCCCGGCGCGTTCTGGCCGCCCCTCTATCCCTTTTTCCTCGCCGGCCTGTATACCGCCTTTGGCCATAGCCTGTTGGCGGCGCGGCTGGTGCACGCGCTTTTGGGCGCCAGCGCCGTGGGCGCCGTCTACGCGGCGGCGCGGACGGTCCTGGGGCGCCGGGTCGCGCGGCTGGCGGGCCTGGGCATGGCCCTCTACCCGTACCTGGTGTACTTCGGCAACTGGCTGATCCCCGAGGGGCTGTACTTGCTGCTGTTGGCTTTGGCCCTATGGGCGATGGCCGGGCAACAACGGCGCAGCAGCCGGCGCGGCCTGGCGGGGTTGGGCCTGCTGTTGGGCCTGGGTATCCTGGCCAAACCCGCAGCCTTGCTCATGCTGCCACTGGTAGGATTCTGGGCTCTCGTGGCGCCGCCAGACGGGCCCCTGCCGGCGCGGCTCGGACGCGCGGGCCTCGTGCTCCTGGTGACCGCGCTGGTCGTGTCGCCCTGGACGGTCCGCAATTACCGGGTCTTTCGTGCCTTCGTGCCGGTCTCCACCAACGGCGGTTACACCTTCTACGGCGCCAACAACGGGCAGGCGTTCGGAGGACACCGCGAGGGGTTCCCGCCTCCCCTACCGGGACTGAGCGACCCCGCGTCCGCGGACGAATACTACAGGCGGGGCCTGGGCTGGATTGCAGAGCATCCGGCCGATTTCGCGAGGTTGGCGCTCCGCAAGCTGGCGAGGCTCTTCTCTCCTTTGTCCGTTGCCAGTTGGGAGACGGACTACCCTGTCCCGCCGGCCGCCGGCTGCCCGGTGAGGGGGCTCTATGGGGCTTTCCTGGCCTCTGCCCTCGGCGGCGCGCTGCTCGCGCTGCGCCGCTGGCGGGCCGTGTTCCTCTTCCACCTGCCCATTCTGAGCGTGCTGGCCAGCGCGGTGCTGTTCTACGGCGACACCCGGTACACGTTGCCCATGGTTCCGTCGCTGTTGATCTTCGCCGGCTTCGGTGTCAGGTCCGCCAGTGAGAGGTTGCGCCTGCGTCGGGTGGGCGGCCCGCTCGCGGCCGGAGGTGGCGATCCATGAGGACCAGGCTGCCTCCGCGCGCTGAGACATGGCTGCTGCTAGGTCTCGTCTTCCTGTATGCTGTCTGGGCGGCCGGTTACTTCGTGCTTCGTTACAGGGGCCAGTGGATCGACTCCGACACTGCCAATCTGACCATGGCGGCCCGCGGGGTACAACAAGAGGGCAGGCTCGTCGCCAAAGACGAATATCGCCTTGGTTTTGCCTATCCCGCGCTGACGACCACCGTCGCCAATGTGACCGGTTGCTCGCTCACGCAGTTGCAGCTTGTGGTTTACCCGCTGGTGTCAGCCTGCCTGGCGCTCCTCGCCTTCGTGACGTATCGAGAGTTTACCGGGAATCTGGCGGCGGCCGCGCTCGGCGTGCTTCTTCTCTTCATGCAGCCCGATTTTCTGTTCGTCATCTTGCGCGGCTCGCACGAGAAACTGACCTGGTTGATGCAGCTCCTGGCGTTCTTCTTGCTCGCCAGGAGCCTGCGCGCCGCGCGCGGCCGGCGGCTGGGCGACTTTGCCGCGTGCGTGGGCCTCTTCTACCTGGCGGTTTATGGCCTGGTGGCCGGCAACACCTTCTTCGGCTCGGCGTTCATCCTCGCCGTCGGCGTCAGCCTGCTGAGCGGCTTCTTCGTCCTGCTCCGGCCCGCCGGCCGGGCGAGCCGTGCGGCGATCACGCGCCTGATCTACGTGGCAGCCGCCGCCATGGTGATCTGGGTGCTGCATATCTTCTACCTCTATCCATCTGCAATCCATTTCCTCCTCCATCTAAGCAATGCCACGGACAGGGCCAGGGCCGTGGCGCTGGGAGATGTTCCGGCGACTGATCCGTACGCGACCATCTCTTGGGGCTGGGTCAGCCGTCCAGCTTACCTGGCCTTGGTCATACCCACTTTCACCGTCGCAGGTCTCTCGTTCCTCGCCTGGGCTGGGCGTGGTTTCGGCTACTTGCGCCACCGAGAGTACCCGGCGGATGAATCTGGGACGTTCCTGGCCTGGTTGTTGTACGGCGGTTTTGGGCTGCAGATGGCAGCCAGCCTAAGCCTTGGGCCCAGCGGCGGCCCTGCCGGCAATCTCCAGTTGCGCTTCTTCCCGGTGGTGCTAATGCTCGGGGTGCCGCTGGTGGCCAAAGGGCTGACGCAACTGTGGCAGAAACACTCGCCGCGGCGCGGCGGGCGGCTGCTGGCCATTGCCTCGGTCTTGTTCGTCCTCTGGATGAGTGGCGCGTCGCTGCTCAAGGCCACCAATGACCCCGCGCTGAGCAACTACTGGACGTTCTGGACCCAGCCCGAAGTTGCCTCCGTGGCCTGGGCAGACAGCCATCTTCAGTACCGCCTTATCTGGCTCGGCCTGGATGGCATCCGGCTGAGCTCGCGAACCCTGGCAGCCGGCACAGCCTTGCGGCGTGGCAATGTCTTCGATGTCTCGGGGGTAGACCCCTATACCCGCGACCTAATTGTGTCCGACGTTGAGCGGGACTTAAGCGTCAGGAGATCCCAGATGCTGCTGGACGTCCGAGGCGAAAACCGTGTCTATGACAACGGGTCGGTGGCTCACTACCACCTGCGGCCACGTACGCCGTACCAGCCGTAGTCGTGGATGGAGCGATGAAGACCGGGTTGATTATCTATGGGCTTGATCGACCGTTGAGCGGCATCAGCCGCTATACGCTGGGGTTGGCCGGCGCGCTGGGTGGCCTGAGCGAGGGTCCCGAATTGGTGCGGCTCATGGCCGGTCGAGCCGGTCGCCTGGGGAGGAACGACAGTCGCCGCACAACGTCGCTACGCGGCTGTGGGCGCCTGCCGGGCCTGCTCACGGTGGGCAATCTCGCCATCGCGGCGGCGGCGCGACGGTGCGGGCTGGACCTGATCCACGATCCAACCGGCGTAACCCCGTTTCTTTTCGGCGCCGGAGGGGCCCGTACGGTCGTTACGGTCCATGATGTCTTCGCCTGGAGTTTTCCCGGCGCCAGCACGCTCTTGGACACGCTGATTTATCGCCAATGGCTGCCGCGGCTGCTGCCTCGCGTCGACGCGATCATCACCGATAGTGGACGATCCCGGGAGGACATCGTGACATACTTGCCTGTTTCGCCAGAGCGCGTTGTGGTTGTGCCATTGGCCGCCGACCGCCGCTTTCGGCCGATGGAGACGGCCGAGGTCGAACCGGTTCTGCGCGGGTATGGCGTGGAGCGGCCATACATCCTGCACGTGGGCTCGTTGGAATCCCGCAAGAATCTGCCACGGATGCTGGAGGCGTATGGCCAACTGCGGGAGTGGTCGGTGCAGTGGCGCCTGGTGATCGTCGGCGCACGCAGGTGGAAATCCTCGCCCATATTTGACACCGTGCAGCAGCTGGGCCTGGAACCATACGTGCAGTTCACCGGCCACGTGGGTGACGAGCATCTGCCCGGGCTCTATGCTGGCGCAGACCTATTCGTTTTCGCGAGCCTCTACGAGGGCTTTGGCCTGCCAGTGCTGGAGGCCATGGCCTCCGGCACGCCGGTGGTCTGCTCGAATGCCGGCTCCCTACCGGAGGTAGTGGGCGACGCGGCGATCACCGTGGACCCCTACGACGTCGAGGCCCTGGCCGAGGCTATGCGCCGCGTATTGAGTGACGCCGATCTGGCAGATGACCTGCGCCAGCGAGGGCTGGAACGGGCGGCGGGGTTCACCTGGGAGCAGACGGCGCGCAAGACGGTTGAGGTGTACCGCGAGGTGCTGAAATCGTAGGCCGTAGGGGATGCGCAGCGTTTGGCCTGGCCGGCCTGGGGTTCTTCATTCTTGCGATCCTGGCGCACTCCCTGTGGCTGCCCCTCGCCGGCCGCTTCCTGGTCGAGGCCGACCCGCTCCACCCGGCGGACGCCGTAGTGCCGCTGGGCGGCGGGGGCGTGGGCCGGGTGGCCCAGGCGGCCGCACTCCTCGAGGGCGGGTATGCGACCTGGCTCGTGGCCACCGACGCCGAGATCGACCTGCCCGGCATCCGCGATAGCTACAGCGAACTGGTCCGTCAGGAGGCCCAGTGGCAGGGGGTCGCGCCGGAGCGTATCCTGATGGCGCCCGGCGTGGTCGAGACAACGTACGAGGAGGCCCTGGCCGTGCGGGCGCTGGCCCAAGA
>Ga0307380_10004983_pt1 | contig 17742 bp, 20 predicted proteins | sample UN3MG_FD_202239 | JGI IMG/M metagenome (GOLD analysis project Ga0307380, IMG submission 202239) | Soil microbial communities from Risofladan, Vaasa, Finland - UN-3 | ecosystem: Environmental > Terrestrial > Soil > Coastal area > Acid sulfate soil | place: Finland: Risofladan, Vaasa | collected...
CCGGCTATGCGGGCTTTCGTGGAATCAGAAGATCCCCGAGACATAGACGCTAGGAAAGTGTTACCAGCAGCTTATATCGAAGCTGTTAAATTGGCTTCCGGTAGCGGTGGTTTGTCTTCCGGGATGTCTTCCCGACAAAGCCATTTTGGTGGTCACGGCGGCAGCGATTCGATAGGTGGGATACCCTTAGACCCTATCAACACTATGTTCCTACCAAGAAAAAGATTTAATAACGACTATGTGGGTACTTCGCTTTACACCCGCCTTATAACTTTTTGGGCTTTAGAAAAAGCTTTGATAAACGCTACCGTGACTTCAGCCCGTCGTCGTTCCCGAAGTGTCTTACACATCACAGCAGGTATAGACAATATTTGGGAACCGACTGGGGAAGAGATGGACAACCTATCTGGGATGTTTATCCAAGCTGATAACGATCCGGTGGGTGCCGTAGTTTGTACCCGAACTGGCGTGGATACCAACGAGATCAGATCAGGCCAAGATTTCTACAAGTGGTCCGATGAGTGGGAACTTTTGAACGAAGGAAAGATGCGAGCACTCGGAGCTAACGATGCGCTTCTTTGTCTTACAGGTGATACCTTGGTCCCCACAAAAGAGCTAGGAATCATACGGATGGATACCTTCGGAGAAAGGATGCTTTCAGAAAGCAACCTAACTACCGTGGGTAAAGAAGGTATCGATACCACGAAAAAATGGCTACACAGTGGTCGCGGCCAAGCTCTCGAACTAAAGACTTATAATGGCAACACTGTAAGGTGTACCCCTGATCATCAGATCTTAGTATTGGTCAACCATGACTTGGTGTGGAAAAAAGCCAAAGACCTTAGTGTCGATGACTATCTGTGCATTTCTAAAGAGAAGTGTACTAGACAAAGTGAGCTGAAATTAAATATAGCCCACGAAAGCGTTAAGCCCGAAACTATGACCCCTGATTTGGCTTACCTTGTCGGGGCTATGGTGGTCGGTGATAGCGTTGACAGTCTTGGTGTGTGGTTATCTAATTCCGACATAGGGGTCATAGATAAGGTCAAAGAAACTTTACATAAATGTTTTGGCCGGGACATTAGGTTGGTTTGTTGGGATACGGCATTTGAGTACCTAGCACAATTAGGTGTCGCTAAAGATTGTGTTCCTTGGAGCATCCTACAAGCTGATGAGATCAGTCAAATAGCTTACCTGGCTGGGTGTGTTGACATGAGCGGCGCTGTAAAAAACGGCGAAGAGCTGGTGATTAACTCCGATTCGAAAGATCTATTAACCCAAACCCAAATTTTACTCAATTCCCATGGGGTAGCTAGCGCCCAACATGATCAGTGTATTAGTGTTACGGGTCACGATTCCTATGACTTGTGCAGAAAGTTAGCGGAATTTTCACATACAGAAAAATTTAACAACTTAGTCAAACCGGCTGGTGATGTCGTTACGGAAAGATTTAAGTACACCCAGCTAGCAAGCATCACTGCTCTTGAAGGCGAATTCGATGTTTACGATATCCAAATGGAAAATGACCCGTCTTTCGTAGCCAACGGAATAATCGTACACAATTCGGGAGATGCGACGTATTCCAACCAAGAAAGTGCTCGCATGTTTTTCATGGAACGTGCGATGCACCTTAGGGACAACATCACCCAAAGACTCTTTTACAGAAGACTGTTCCCCTTGTTAGCTCGTATCCACGGTTTCCAAAAGCGCACCACCGCCCAAATGGATCATAAGATCAGAATCATAAATCGAGATCCGTACAAGCCCGTGGCTAACGGACCTATGACCCAACGGCAAGCTTTAGACATCCCAGCTTCCGAATTGATCATGCCTAAGATCGTTTGGAAGAAAGAATTAGTCAGCGATATCGATGAAGCTAAAATGGATATTTTCGAAAGACTAGAAGAAAAAGGGGTTCCGGTCCACCTACGGGATTGGGCGTCCGCCGGTAACGTTAATCTTGATACTCAAATGTCTGGGTTGAGCACCGACTCTGATCTACGTAAACAAGTCAATACGTGGAAACAACAATCCGGGATGACCGAAGGGGACACCGAAGAAGAGTCCGCACGATTGGAATTCGTCCAAAATCTACGAGGGTTGTCTCACAGCAAGATAACGTCGGCTCTAGGGTCCAAAGCCCAGGAGCTTGGCCCTTTGACCTCCTATATTTTTTGGGGCTCTGAGTGCGCGTTAGGGCCTTTGAAAGCGGAAGAATTAGCTGGCTTCTTAAAAGATATCAACCCAGCCAATAATTCTTACAAAATTCTAGCTGACAGCCATACCCTAACGCACAAGCTACACGAATACTTTCAATACCCGGTCAAAGCTGAGATAGCCCACTACTTGATGTTCCGTACCAAGCTTACCGGGTTCCGCCCCAGATTGTCCGGGGATGCCATCGCGGTGTTGTCCACAGAAATTAAGAATGTCTTAGACCAATATGCTTCCCACGGCAACGTCTACCAATTAGGCAAAGTAGCCGAAAAAGAGCTTAGGACAATCGCTTCGATGCACGCCCCACACAAAGAAAGGGAAACCGCTAAGCGAGTCAAAAATGAACCACCTAAAAAGGAAGAAGGGGCTGCCAAAAGTATCTCAGACAAGATGAAGCAACACAGCCCAGGGACCGATCCCAATCTGTTTGGCGGGAAGTGAACGGTCACCTTTAAAATATGAGCATAACCTTTTAACAAGGATGCCCATATGACCGACAAGGCCCTGCTGGCTTCTAGGTTGACCGTTCCAACTCATTTGGTACCACTAGAGAGTTTGGAACGGTTTACCGCTACGATCAAAGACTTCGAAGGCCAAGATGTCAATTTCCAATTCTACGAACACGATTTCGAAAAAGGGGTCACCCACTTCGCCCGAGGTGATTTTGATCTGATCCTAGAATACTTCGGCGAAATCCCGATAGAAGACCGCCGTGCTGCCCCTCCGATGACCCACAAGATCGAATTCATCGGCAGTTTATACCCCAACCAACAAGCGGTAGCCGACCAAATCCTTACAGGAGACGGCTTTGGTACAATAGCAGCCCCGCCCAGATTTGGCAAAACGGTTGTCATGTGTTACATCGCTTGTAAGTTAGGCCTCAAGACTATTTTCCTTTCGCACCAAATCGATTTAGCCAAACAAGCCCTGCAAACATTTCACAGCTTCACTAATGTTTTGGATCTGGAACACGAAAAAGGAAAGCCCCTCATAGGATTGGTTAATAAGTGGTCGGACATCGACAAGTACGATGTTTGTTTTATGCCGTACCAAAAATTAGTTACCGGCAAAAACGCTAAGGAAGCTTTAGAAAAGTATCAAGACGCTTTTGGGGTAGTGTTTGTGGACGAGGTACACCGAGCTTCCGCCACGAAGTATTCGGGGGTGGTGTCCCATTTCAATTCCAAATACCGCCACGGGGTGTCCGCCACGATCGAGATCAAGTCCCAACGCCACGTTATCAACAACTTTGTCTTAGGGCCTATCGTAGCGGAAGGCACCGCAGACCAAGTTCCGTGCCAAGTCAAAATAGTCGAAACCAAAGTCAAGATCCCTATGCAAGCTAGAGACCGAACCTTTTTCGGGCAAATGCTCACCTTTTTGGCGGGGCACAAACAACGGAATGATTTTTTGGTGGCCTACTTAGCTTCTTACGCCGAAGCGGGGCACTATTGCATAGCAGTAGCCGACCGTGTCAACATGATCAATTACATCGTCGAGCATCTTAAGAAAAGAGGCATCGCCGCCCAGTCCTTTCATTCAAAATCGGTGTCGAAAAAATCCGAAAGGGAAATGATATTGAAGCGAGCCCGTACCGGGGATATCACCGTATTGGTTGCTATGCGGTCTATGGTACTTGGCTTAGACATACCAAGGCTTACAGTCTTTATGAATCTTATGCCTACCGCGAACCCGCCAAATTATTATCAAGAATTCTCCCGTGTTCGCACCCCGTTCCCCGGTAAGGACATAGCATACGTAGTAGACTTTTTAGATGATCATCCCGTAGCGTATTCTTGTATGACTACTCGTGAAAAGCTTTACCACGAAAAAAGGTTGGAAGTTCTTTAGAGCTTATCTTGATAGTAAGAAACTGTTTATTTATTACAATCGAGGTAATGAATGCAACCTGATGATTCATGGGCTGAATGGATGAGGCATGTATTATCGGAGCTACAACGCCTGAATACCAATTTAACATCTTTGGACGATAAATTATCTGCTATCAAAGATGATCACATTACCCCGTTAAAAGTAGAGATAGCTATGCTCCAAGTCAAGTCCGGGATGTGGGGTATGATAGGCGGGGCGATCCCGGTGATCTTGATGGTGCTAATAGAAGTCTTGAAAAAGTAGATCTAATCTGTGGTGCGGTCTTAATTTGAAAAGTATCGAGATTTCTATACGAGGTACCTAACTATGGATAAAGCTACGATTTTCGCTTTTCCGCACCTTTGCAAATATCTTAAAGTCACCGCCAACAATCTCTTAACGTCGTTGGAACACACCCACGATGTCGAGCTTCTTTCTAAAATCCAATATCTTACACAAGAGCTATCGTTGGAATGGGCTAACGGTTGGCCTCGGTACGATGAAAAAGGCACCGCGCCTTGTGGGTGCCCGCACACCCAAGCCAAACAAGAGCTTCTAGCTTTGCTATTAAATGAATACAACGTCCGCATGTACAAACCAGAAGACACCCGCAGGATGCACCTTACCGAACGGAGTTTGTAGTGATCAGCAAATCAGTACTGAAAAAAGAGCTTAAAGCTCTAGGGATTAAGACCTACCGCCACAAAACCACCGGAGCGGTGTTTGTGCGTAAGGGTGACGTTAAAAAGATCTTAGCTGCTAATGAAAAGTTCAAAGTAGTTGAGATATCCACGGCGAAAGGCGACGGAGAAGTACTTATCCTTGATAGCGGTAGTGACCAAATCGAGGTTAGAAACTTTGAAACCACCCCCTTATTCAGCGAGGGTGATTCCATTTCCGGCGACATTGAGTTTGATGAAGACGGCTTAGGTACGATTGAAAATATAGTAGTCCACTAAGCAATAATTAAATCTTCGAGGATTCGCAATGAAACGAAGTGACCTTAAAAAAGAGATCCGTTCCTTGGGGATAAAGATCTATAAGAACACTAAGACCCAAGCCAGCTTTGTGCGTAAGGGTGATGTTAAAAAGATCTTAGCTGACAAGGACTTTGAAGCCTTCAAAACAGAAGTTGAAAAAGATTTCGAGCCTGGCGTTTGGGATATGTCCGAAGACGAATACGAAGAAGAGCTTAGAAGTTCCTTTGACACGGGAGACACCGTAAAGAATACCATCGATCTTCTGAAAGAATTGCAAGAAGAAAGTGAACTCCCCCGCCGACGCTTGACGGCAGGAGCCAAGCTCAAGCAAACATCCGCAACATAGGTCCGTTATCGAATAGGTTGTCTTTATCCCATCGAACGGTGGTGGGATAATTTGCGTAGTCGCCTTGTCGGTCTTTAGCTTTGATAAACTTTTGAGCTAAGCGCAACCGGCCTTTAGCGGATTTAACTTTACGTCCTTGAGCTTCCACCCAGTCATGAAAGCTATGATCCAATTCAGGATCTTCCAATACCAATTTAACATAGTCAAGGTCTCTAGGGTCGCCCAGCTTAGCTTTGAAGCTTTCCGCCCACAGAAGTTCATTCCATTGATCTTCGGTCTCACTATAATTGATGCCGTAATTGATATCCAAGCGATTGATCCCTATGTCTTCGCCTTCGTCGATATCCGTAGTTTGGCTGTAGTAGTCACTTTCGGTATTTTGGATGCTAGCTAAGATTTCTTTCACCTTCGCTTCTTCGGCGAAGGATATCTCTTCGGTTCTTTTAGCTTTGTTCAAAGACTTCTTAGCCGCTTTAAGCTTTTTATATAGCTCATCGTTGGTGGAAACGGCCCTCCGACGGCTTATCGAAGTGTGGTGTTCTATGATGTTATTAATTTTGTTGGCTAAGGCCCCGTCCACATACTTTTCTAATCTTAATTGTAAAGGTTCTTGGCTGTGTTTGGGGGAGCGCTTCACCCTTTGGTACGTGTTGATAATTCGAAAGACCTCACAAGCTAGGTCTTGGGAGAAGTCTTCTAAATCAATACTAGGGTCATAGTCACTGATGAACTTGAGCTTGTAGATCTTTTTGCGAACCCACTGTAAGACATTTTTGTCCTTGGTCCACTGATCCACATCGAAGTCTTCGACGTTAGATTCTTCGTTAAGCCCTATATTTTTCAATATCGTACAATCTTCTGAGTTCAAAAAGCTAAGGCAATATTTTACATCATCTTTAATTTCGTCATCTACTACGTGCCCTTTCAAAAAACCTACTACACCCTTCCACAATTTTAGTTGGATATAGGAAGACACGTCGAGGTATTGTATTTTGAAGTGCATGACTTCAGGGACTTTGTCTAAAGCGAAAGCTTTTTTCCGCAATATTGTAGCTCTTTGGGTGCCGTTGACATGCAAAGTGTAACGTACCAAAGCCTTTAAGAGATCTTGACGTTCGTTAGTAGTGATGTTTAGGGATTCAACAAAGGAAAGAATTCTCGTAGCGAATTGCATGGCGATACCTTTAAATGTAGATTACCCGGAAAAAGTAGCGGGTATAAATGTGTAACAGCTTTTTATGGCTTTTTTAAATTTTGTGGCTCAGTGAAAAGAGCTTCGCACTTGTTAGCATAATCCGTCAACCACCCTTTAAGAAAAAAACGGCAGCGGATATGTAGTAGATTAAAAATAATCTTGGGACGGACTTAATTTTAAATCAAAGAACTAGAAGAAATTGAAGCTAATGGAAGGCTGTCACGATGAATAAAAATGAATACATCAAATCTTTGACACGTATGGGCGTACCGATATTCCCCGGTGGCAAGGTTTCTAAAAAAGATATCTTACAACTTCCTTTTCAATCTTCAGATTTGAAAGTGGTTAATGTCAAAGAATTAGGGATCGACAAGAACCCTGACGGTTTTGTTTCGAAGCTTCACCTGGTTATCGAAGGAGGGAAACAAAATCAAATCGAGAAGATTTACCAAAAAAATAAAGGTGTAGTAGAAGAAGCCTTAGGTGCTTTTATGGGGGCGTACACCAACAACTTAATCGACCGTGCGGTGTTACGGGTGAAGTCGCGTAACAAAGATAATTTGTGGGTTGACGTTCAGTTCTATTACAACCTTACTAAGGTGTTGGAAGGTCTAAATATGATGCCGTTTTGTTATAGGCTGATCGAACGGGGCTAAAAATAATAAAAAAGGGCGGCTATAAAAGCCGCCCTTCCCTTTAAAGTAATCAGCAGATCTTAGATCTTATCTTCGGGGCATAACGCTACGCAGTTGATCTTTGTAGCTTTCAGTATCCAACACTAAATCTCTACTAACTCTCAAAGCACCGGAGCCACCGTTAGCGGCTGGGATGACCGACGCCTGGGCTACGCGGTCTCGCAAAGTAGCTGCGCTTTCCAAAGCGTTGTCGCTGTGGTGGTTCAAAGTAGAACCGTTGGAAATAGCGGCTGCGATCTCTTTACGAGCTTCGGGGTGCTTGTCTAGGTACTCTTCAGCTTTGGTGAACAAAGCATCGAAGTAATCAGAAGAGGATTCGATAAAGGACTTCTCGATGGCGGAAACAGCAGTTTGTTCCGGCAAGCCGAGCGTCTTAAGATTAGTAAACAAAGCATCCTTTAACGGGTTGCCAAGTTCCGGGTAAAAATTCTTAGACAAGCCAGCTTGAACGATATTGATGCAAGATCTATAGTCGTCACGGAAACTAGCAACTAATTCCTTACGCTTTGTACCGAATTTCTTTTCAGCGGCTGTTTGGTACCTAGCAGCAATCTTTTTGTTAGAAGTGTAGTTGGACCAAAATTCTGCTTTAACGTTTTGCATAGTCTTGGTGAAACCAGTCTTCTCACAATGGATAATGATGTTCTTGGCGTAATCGTCAGAACAAAAAGCAGACCGAATCTCTTCGGGGTAATCTTGCTTTTTTAACTGAATTCTTGCCGTTGGGATACCGGCAACGGTTACGTTCCAAACAGGATTCTCACTGTCTTCGGAGTAAAGGCTAAGATCGATATCTTCTTTTCTTGCATTTTGCAAGTCGGATACGGAAGCTAAAGGCTCAAACCGCATAGCTTCAGTGGATGCTGCGTCTTCGTCTGCGCTAGGATTCTCTTCAGAAACCATATCCGGTTCAGGGGAAGTTTCGCCAGTTTCGGCCAATTCATCATCAATCGAATCGAACGGAGCATCGTTTGGATCACCAGCATCTTCTTCACCAGCACCACCGGGCTCACCCGCAGCATCAGGATTTTCATGCTCTTCTTCTTCATGCTCTTCATGCTCTTCATCTTCAGCGTAAGCTCTTCGCTTTTTGACTAGGACTTTTTTCTTCTTCTTCTGGGCTAAAGCTTTTTTCTGAGCTAGCGCTTTGATCTTCGCACGCCTGTTGGCCTTAGCTAGCTTTTCTTTCTTTTGGATCATGGAAATAACCATGTCCAAATCCATGTAATCTTCTTCTGGATCAGTTTCTGTAGCTTTCTCGCCTTCTTCTGGCATCTCTTCAACGTCTTCGTCGTCTTCTGCAATCTCTTCCATGTAAGAACCCATATCGGCTTCTTCGCCTTCTTCGCCTTCTTCACCGCATTCGGCAGATTCTTCTTCTTCTTCTTCTGCTTCTGCTTCTGCTTCATCAGCTTCTTCTGCTTCTTCTTCTTCTGCTTCTTCTTCAAAATCTTCGTCGATATCAGCTTCAGCGTCTTCTTCAGCGTCTTCTTCCAGACCTTCTTCTTCCATGTAAGAACCCATTTCGGCTTCTTCTGCTTCTTCTGGCTCTTCTTCTTGTTCCATAGCTTCCATAATGGTATCTAGGGAAATCATCTCGTTGTCATCAGCCGCTTGAGCTTTACGCTTACGGGCTAATGCTCTTTTGCGTAGCTGCATAGGAGTCAGACCGACTGGCTTCTTTTTAGCTCCGACTTTTGCCGCTTCGGCTTTGCGCTTCTTGATAACGCTAGCCCTGATCCGATTCTTAAGGGAAAGAATTCTTTTGTCCCTTGCCTGCTTTTGAGCGGTAACGCTCACCTTAGTAGCTTTCGCTTTCACATTAGCCATGGTCTTCTCCTTTGTTTTAGAATTGTCGGGGCTTTGGACACTCACCTTATCACCGCACTTAGGACAAAAAATCTCGTCCGGTAAACCTAAATCAAAATCTGACATCAAATCTGTCGTACAACCTTCGCAAGTCGCCCGGTGGTCTATCGCACGGGAAGTTGTCTTAGAAAGGATATCTTGAAGCTCCCCATAAGAAACATCCGCTATGAATTCCATAGGCGTACCAGAAGCAGGCGAATAAACAACATTCGGTGCTTCTGGCTTTTCCGTGACAATGTCAAACTTGTTTTTGGTGTCGTGAAATTGACCGTAAGATACACCAGCAGCAGGATCTGGGCCATAATACCAGAACCAAGACCACGGGCGCACAGGGTCTAAAGACGTAGGTTTTTGCATGATCGGATTGTATCGCCACCACGAAACGGCACGGTTAGCCATCTAACCTTCCCTCAACTCTTCACCATGTTGTCCTTGTTTCAAACCAAAAGAAGATAAGAAACTAAAAATCGTGGATCAAGGACTAACAAGGCCATCCACCTTTATGACCTATTGTATTTTTCAAAGTAATAGTGGTGCGTAATAATTAGTTAAAGGAACCGGTCTTAGACCGGTCGTGGGAATTGTTGGTGACTATCTAAAAAAGTATCGACTATAGCATTGCCGGGATTTCCGGTGGCTTTAAAGTAGGTGCGCCCAAAGATCCCTTTTCCTTTGTAGTCGCTTTTAATAGCAGCATCTTCATTAGCCAAAGCAAATGAAAGCTGACCTTTAAGGTATTTTATAAAGGTTTGCATCGGTACGGTGTCTTCTACACGCGCCCTAACATGGATACCGTCGTCCCGTACCCTGGCAGTTCCCAAAATCTGAGCCCCAAACAAATCTGCAACTTCTACCAACGTGGCTCGGGTACGAGCCACTTTAGAAATTTGTAAGACATCGTAGCGAAATTCGGTAGGCCACGATATATCATAATCGATTGTTGCCATGGAAAGATCCCCTCATGTAAGGATGGAAAGACTCTCACCCGGAGCCATACTATAATAGTAACCATGCTGGCTATCACGGGGTAATGATCAACCCTTCAAGCCAAGCTACCATTGGTTTGTCGGTGGCGGAACGATTAACGCGAACCAAACGAAATGTTTTAATACCGTTACCGGTGAATTCGCGTTCCATAGAAATATCTTCGAAAGACGTAGCAAAAGCACGGATAGTTTGCCAAGCTCCACCGGAACCCCATTGTAAAATAATGAGACATTCAGTCCCGTCAGCATCTTTAGGCACGGCCCCCCCAAACTTATGGAGCCTGGCTATCTTTCCGTTAGGCACCGCACCGGGGGCTAAGGTGATTTCCGTTGAACCCGAGGTAACCTCATCATCAACACTTATTTCGATCAAAGCTTTCTTAGCCACAAGAAACCCCCTTACATTAATATGACAGCTTCAAACAACCCACCAATCGTGGCAGATTTAGTGCTGTTATTGGTGGATACAATTTGTAAGCTGGCTACCCCGTTTCCGGTAACTTGAGCGTAAGGCAAACTGGTGTCGTAAAGAGTATCAGCATCCGTCATGATAACTCCGAATATTTTCTCCCCTACCCCACCTTTGTCGTACACCAACATAATAAAAGCACTAGGATCTTGACCGTTGCCCTTGAATCTTAATACCCCTATAGTTTGACCGTTAGGTATGACAACCCCAACACTAGATTCTTCCGATTCCGATTCAACCTCCCCATAAAAAATATCCGAATAATCCGGTAATGTCGGGGTAGGGATTTCTTTGAGGTAATTAATACCTTCGTTGATACTTAAAATGTCTCCCGAGCCCGTGTTGTCGTAAGCCATAACCCCTAAGGAATTAGCAATGTCCTTGACAAAGGGGCTGTTGTTTGCCCAAGTAAGTCTTTCGAAATCTTGAATCTGGTAATAAGCACCCGGTGTGACTAATTGACCCACCCAAACATGATTTACCGTGTCATTGTTCTTAATGTGCATAGCAGACCCTCCTATGGCCTTAAAGTTAACCTAGATCGCATCCTTGCCTTTAAAAACTAATCACAACTAAGGGGCTTGTATGGCTGAACTAGATTTCCCGGATTGCGTTTCACGAAGATGCCCGCTACACCTTTCGTGTAGTAGAATCCCTACTGTAATAGACCGATCCCCATTTACTGATTCCAGCGGGCCTATCGACATCTTATTCGTAGCTGACCAACCGACCGCTCGTGAAATGATGTTGAAGAAACCTTTCCTAGGCCCTGAATCCTGGATGATCAAACAAATCCTAAGCGATACCAGCGAAGAAATCAGCTACGCGGTAACCTATTTAGTCCGGGGGTGGTCCCCCGACCCTGTGACGATCCCACCCAAGTTTCTAAATCAAAGCTTGATTTCTTGTTCCGCTTACGAATTAAACCGAATGAAGTCAAAAGTTTTAAGTAAACACCCAGATCAAAAAGAGATTATTGATCGGTGCCAAAAATTCTTAATAGCTGACATCCAAAAGCACCGGCCTAAGCTTATCGTCATTATGGGCAAGGCTGTTAAGGAAGCTCTCTTCCCGCAAGAAAAGAAAACCATAACCAGACTTTATGACAGCTTTAGAACTTACCAAGGTATCACCACCCGATTTATCACTACGGCCAAAAGCCTAATTCAAAACCCGTCCGGCAAAAAGCAATGGGAAACTCAGCTAAAGGCTATAGCAACCAACAAAATAGCGGAGCTTGACACCCAACCAGGCGAAGATTATTTGATCGATAACATTGAAGACGCCTTAGACTACATCGCTATGCTCAAGCATTCCACCGTGCCGATCTCCGTAGACTTGGAGACTTTGAACCTAAACAAAAAGTATGGCAATAAGATCGCTACTATCCAGTTCACCGACACCACCACGTCAGGAATGACAATCCCTTTGTTCCACGCGGAAAGCCCTTTCACCACGGACGAGCTTGAAAAGGTGATCGCCGCCCTTTATGATTTGTTCCACAACCCAAATTCAATTCCTTATTGGGTGGGCCAAAATCTAAAATTTGAATGCAACCTCTTACAAGCCTCTATCGGTACCCAGATCCTTTCCGCCCCGATCTTCGATACCCAAATAGCTGCTTTTCTCTTGGATGAAAATCGCCGCGAACGGTTTACCGACTTCCGGTACGGGATCTACACGTTGAAACAATTAGCTTACGACTACCTTAACTTCGACGGCTACGACAAAGGAACACTCGCTAACCGAGCCACCGGTAGCTTATTCGACATGGAACTTAAAAAGCTTTCTTCCTACGGGGCTATGGATGTTTACATCACCCTACGGTTGGCCCACGCCTTAATGGAAGAAGCGGTGCGCCAAGACTACCTCGAAGACCTTATGAAGCTGATGTTCCACTTTTACACCCCGGTCATCCGATTGTTTTCCGACGTGGAACAAAACGGCTTTTACGTCAACAGAAGCCACATAAGACATCTTATTTCTAAAGAGTCACCTTTGCTAACCGAGATGAAAAACATCGAAAAGTACCTTGAAGGAAGCTTCGTAGGCCAAAAAGCTAATGCGCTTATCTTACAAAAAAAGTTCCCTGGAAGAATTGAACCTTTAGGCGGACGGCCTTGGATCTTTGATTTTGCCAAAACTAGCCACACCCAAACATTATTCTTTTCGGTGTTAAGACTACCGCCAGGTAAAATAGGACTTTCCGGGGTGCCTTCGGTGGACTCTGCTTGGCAAAAAGACAATATAAACGATGAATGGGTGAAGATGTTTTCGGAATGGAAAGGCTACCAAATTCTGTACAACACCTTTGCTACCAAGCTATACTCTCGGGTAGACCCCAGAAATGTGGATATCGACTGCAACACCGACACCCGGATTCGCCCCGACTTCATCCTTACCGGCCCGGTCACAGGACGCTTAGCGTGTAAGAACCCTAACCTTCAAAACATCCCTCGGGGGGACAACCCAGCAAAGCGCAGCATCAAAAACATATTCCAAGCCACACCAGGCCATATTATGGTCCAGCTCGACTACAAAGCGAACGAAATTAGATGGGTAGGGGTCATGGCCCAAGATGATAATTTGGCCCGAGCTATCAACGAAGGCCGGGAACTCTTTTTGAAGTACCGTCTAAACCCGACACCGGAAGGGCTTTACGAAGCCGAGATCTACGGTGATATTCACCGCCAAATGGCAGCGTTGATCTTTAACAAAAACGTGAAAGATGTGTACAAGGGTGAACGGCAAGCAGCAAAATCAGTACAGTTCGGAATTCTTTATGGTTCAAGCGTCAAAGCGATCGCGGAAGCCCAAAATAAATCAATAGAAGAAGTGCAAGAATGGTTTGATTCCTTTTATGAGCGGTTCCCCAAGATTACCGGGTGGAAAAAGCGGATGGAAGAAAGCGCCTGCCATCGTGGGTACGTAGAGACCCCAAACGGTCGTAGGCGTCGATTCCCTATTTTCGATCTGTACCGTAACGAGCATGGCATATTCGATCCTAACGCCCAGCACAGCGGTGATGCTCAAATGAAAATCGCTGAGTGCTTACGCCAAGCCGTCAACGCCCCGATCCAGGGCATAGCTTCCGACGCCGGGATGCTAGGGGCGGCTCTTTTCAGTGACTATATCCGAGAGCACAACAAGCCTTGGGTGATATCCAATGCGGTACACGACTCTTGCGTGTACCTAGCACCTTACGATGAATTAGCCGAATCTTTAAAACAAGCTGAGCAGTGCTTTACAGACGGGGTGATGTCTTACATGACGGAACACTTTGAAATAGATTTTAACCTACCTTTAGAAGTAGATTTTGAATTAGGCTTGAAGTGGGGGGATTTAGAAAAATGGAATTATTCCCCGGAGCATCTTATAGAATTGAAAGCTAAGTTCTTACAAGAAAGGGGGGAGCAAAGACATGAAACATGCGGTGATCGGAGGTGGTAACTTAGGCCTCGATATTATGAAATATGGTTTAGCGCATAACTTAGGTGAATTCGAATTATTTACTTCTAGCAACGGTTGGCACTATGATCGACACAATAGGCTTATTAGGGCGATTCAAGATTACGAACCGGATCACATTTGGGTGACGGTGGGCGCGGGATCGGTAGAAGGGGCTAAGAAAGATCTTACATCGTATATAGACCTTCACCTACGATTGCCAGCCGATCTGCTGCAAAATATGCCCGCGAAGACAACACTTCATTTCTTTTCGACTAATTACGTGTTTAAAAAGCATCTGTCACTTTACGCCCAAACTAAAGCGGCTATGGAAGATCTCGTGCATACAGCCAACCGCCCTAACACCTTTGTTTACCGGGTAGAAAGCTTGTACGGCACCCACTGCCCGGAAAAGACTTTCCCCGGTAAGTTCTTAGCTAGGAATCCTAAGCCGTGTACGGTGACTTTGCCTGCTAACCTCGTAGCACCAACACCCACCGCTTGGCTTGCCGAGGTTCTTTTGTTACCTAAATCAGACCCCCACCCGTTCCACAACGTAGCACCTTACGGTGGAGTACCCGTTTCAGAATGGGCTAAAGCGGTGGTGGATGATTCTCGATACGAAATCTTAAAAGGGGATTTAGACCCCGAACGTCCTGAAGGAATATCCTTTAACGAAGGACCTCCGCTAGCTTGTACCTTATTACCGTTACTTGAACAAAAAACCTGGTTACACCTTTGGCTCGAATACTACAAAAAGGAAGATTACGATGCAAAATGAAATGATAGAAAAAATGATGGCTTTGACTTCAGGCAAAAAGATTCGTCAAAGAAGGATCGCTACCAAAGCTGAAGAATACCTTATGAACTTTTGGTTCCCTACCCCCGGCCACACCGTCTTTGGGGACCTAGCTCCTGGGGAAGAATATGTAATAGATAAATTGGATAAGGATTATCCCGAACAAGCGACCGTCAAAATCAAAGTGAAAGGCAAAAAAAACCGTACCGAAATCATTTATCTTCAAGATTGGTGGTGGGCTCCTAAACAAGAAGAATTGGACGAGGTGTTAAAGGGCTTTGGGGTTAAGGTCTATGATGATATGTTACAGCGCAATCAAACCTTTATGGGGAAGCCTAAGACAACCGAAGAATACAAGCGCATCATTCAAAATGTCAGGATGTTTGGTTATAGTGAAGGCACAGATATTGTAGAGACCTATTTTGAAAGGATGCGTGAAAATGCCGCTAATTGAAGCTAACGGGGATTTATTCTCGAAGCTCCATAAAAAATCTATCGCCACCCACGCTTGTAATTCATATGGGGTGTGGGGGAAGGGAATAGCCTTAGGGTTTAAAAGCAAATTCCCTATGGCTTTTAAAGAGCATAAAAAAGCCTGTAAGACATGTCATGCTGGGGATGCTCAAATATTTCAAGATCCGGCTGGTTTAGTGGGGTGCTTGATTACTTCTACGGGTTACGCCCCGCCAGATTCGCCGAATGACATTATGCACAACACAAAAAGGGCGGTGGGTAAAATGCTCACCCAAGTCGCCGCGATGTACCCAGGCCATGAAATACATTCTAATCTATTCAATTCCGGTTTGTTCCAAGTGCCGTGGCGAGTCACCAAGTCGGCTTTAATAGAAGCTATGGAAGAATCCGGCTTGGATGTCACATGGAGGGTGTGGCGTTGGAGCCCTTGAACCGCCGTGACATGATTAAGCAAATGGCCGCGAATGCCATAGGGTCTTTGATAGCTCCAGGGGTTGCTATGGCTTTGATCGACCAAGCCGAATTCACCGATAGCAAAATAGTCATCCCTAAAGGCACGGTGTACGAAACGACCTTTAACGGGTCTGGGATGCAAATCTTTATGAAGAACAAACATTTCAAAGCTGAAATTGACGGCCAAGTTTGGTATCCAAGCCCTGTGGCAGATCACGGGTTCGGAGCTAGGCAAGAACAATATCTAAAGGTGGAAGGGCTGCCTTACGGTGTCCATACCGTGAAGATCACCCCCAGGGAAACGATAGTGCTAAATTACAAAGGTGAATGGGTAGAATAAGGAAATTTAAGGAGTTTGCAATGTCTAGTAAGAAATCGAAAAGTTACACTATCAGCATTTTCGAACCCGATCATGTTATAGAATATCAAAACGCAACAGGTCTTTCGATCTTCAATCGTTATATAAAGTTTTGTGATGACGATGGTTTGGAAGTCATCACGAATTTGGCCTTTCACGCTTGTGAAAAAGACGAAGAAGACGAAAAAGAAAAAGAAAAAGAAAACGACGACGACGAAGACGAAGAAGAAGAAGAAGAAGAAGAAGAAGACTAAGACGAAAAAGGAAAGAAGAAAAGTGATCAACTAAAATAGGAGCTGTTATGTACACCATCGTTCTTTTTCATTCATCGGGCACAGTGTCTTACAAAGCTACCAAGATAAGTTCTTATGGTAAAAGCAGCATAGACTTTATTACCAATGAAAATCGTAGAGTCCGATCCAATTGCCCTTACGTAATAGAAGACCTGGAGGAACCATGGCGAAATAGCTTGATGGACGGGGCAGCGGAAACTCCGACGCTTGAGCAAATATCTAATCCATTTGTTGATTCTAGGAAAAAATAAAAGAAAGGGTGGTGCCTTTTTAAGGGCACCACCAACTTAAAAGCCTGCGATGATGGCTTTTTGTGCTGCGCTGAGCACTCGCCCCCTAGGCATGTTACCGGAAGCTACGCGAGCTTTAGAGGCACTCGCTAGGAAAGCTGCGGGTGACTTTACAAAAGCGGCGGTGGCGTGACAGCCAGCCAAAGCACAATTGGCGGTTACGATAGGCTTAACGTTGTTGTCCCATTTTGCTTGCTGTTCCGACGGAGGTGCTCCGCCCCCACCCCCAGGCTTCACGTCCTCTTTATAGGTGCCACCACCGCACCCAAACAAAAACATTCCCATAATGAGAATTACCGAATAATTCATTTTTACACCCCCTCAGATGATCTGTTCTCTTTAAGATAACCTTAAAAAGGATAGGTCAACAAAAGAATACGATCTTTTTCTGGTAATTTGGTTTCCGACAATCCTGGAGGCATTGTCTTGTTGGAGACTCGGACTTTGACAGAACTTCGTTTTAATGAAAGTTCGGTATCCATCCACGGACTATTAGCGTGACATTCGCTGCAATAATTATTTAAGATTCCTACTGCTTCTGTAAAGCCAATCGCCCCTGTTGACGGCGGCGGTGGAGGCTCAACAACAGGGGGTGTTGTACCGCCCGTACCTTGAACCTCCACCAAGGGGCCGCAAGAAAGAGGAAACATCAGCAGAAGCAAAACAGATGCTTTTGCTAATAAATTCATAGTTCATCGTCCTTATATGCCCCGACATCTTCGACTAGTTGGTTGAAGTTAGCACTTAGCACCGCTAAGCTGACAGTCCCACCGCTGATCAAGTTTCCAAAGATCTGGCTGGACTGACCTGAACCGGCTAGTCGTTGCAGAAAGATATCTTTAGGCAACGTTAAGTAACCTGCTACTTGTACCGCGTTTTGTTCTTTCCTTAAGGGATAGATCAAATTTTGGTGGATACCATCACGACTTTCAGAAACGCCAATCTTAGACAAGGACTCTTTGTGGACGGTATCTGAAACTCTCAACCGAGCTTCCATAA
>Ga0307380_10004984_pt1 | contig 17741 bp, 21 predicted proteins | sample UN3MG_FD_202239 | JGI IMG/M metagenome (GOLD analysis project Ga0307380, IMG submission 202239) | Soil microbial communities from Risofladan, Vaasa, Finland - UN-3 | ecosystem: Environmental > Terrestrial > Soil > Coastal area > Acid sulfate soil | place: Finland: Risofladan, Vaasa | collected...
CGGCGGCCGGCGCATACCCCGACACCGTCGCCGGCACCGCCACCGGCGCGCTGTGGCAGCGCCAGGTCACGGTCCCCCGCACCCCCACCTCGCGCCCCTGACCCACTCCGAAATTCGGAGCGATCGTTGCGCCCAGCGCAACGATCGCTCCGGAATTTCGAGTACGCGACCGCATTTCGTTGTGATCGCAAGTTTCTTGGGATACATTAGTTGCTATGACAACTATCTCCACCACCATCACTCTTCCCCTCGCGACCGGCACGTGGACGGCGGACCCGTCGCACACCACGGTCGGCTTCGTCGTCCGTCACCTCGGGCTCTCCAAGGTCCGCGGTCGCTTCGACGGCGTGACCGCACAGCTCGTCGTCGGAGACGACCTCGCCAGCAGCTCCGTGAGCGCCGTGATCGAGATGGGCACCGTCAAGACCGGCAACGCAGATCGCGACGCACACCTCGCCTCGAGCGACTTCTTCAACGCCGACGCCAACCCGACGATGACGTTCCGTTCGACCTCGATCGCCGGTGAGGGCGAGGAGTACACCATGGTCGGCGAGCTCACGATCAACGGTGTCACCGAGCAGGTGGAACTCGACGTCGAGTTCTTCGGCACCTCGGTGTTCCCGGGGGATCAGTCGACCCGCGCCGGATTCAGCGCCACCGGCACGATCTCCCGCAAGGACTTCGGCATCAATTTCAACGCACCGGTCGGCGCCGACAAGGTGATGATCTCCGACAAGGTTGCGCTGGAACTCGACGTCCAACTCGTCGCCCCGTAATCCTCGGGCTCGGACGCCCTGGCGGGCTTTCCCTCGCCTGCCGAGTTCACGCCCATGGCGCTCACCCGAACGCAGGCGCGGCCGTGTTCCGTCCCCCTCCGTCAGGCACTTACGCTCGGCGGAGGGGCAGCGGCTCAGACGACCTTCATGCCGTACATCTCGCCGAGGGGATCGCTGATCAGCTCGAGGCGCTCGCCGTCGGGGCCCATGAAGTAGATCGAGGTGTCACCCTCGAGGTGATACGGCACCTCCGCAGCGTCGAGCTTGCCCTTGAGCCGCTCCCAGTTCTCGCGCGTCACCGAGATCGCGAGGTGGTGGTGACCGCCGAGCACCTCGGCGTACTCGTCGAGGCCGAGGCCGGGGAAGTCGAAGAAGGCAAGCGCGTTGCCGTTGCCGATGTCGAAGAAGAAGTGCGTCGAGCCGACGTAGTCGCGGTTCTGGAACAGCTCGGTCAAGGGGAACTCGAGCAGCCCTTGGTAGAACGCGATCGTCCGCTCGACGTCGGAGGAGATCAGCGCCTGATGGTGCACGCCGCGCGCACTCGACGGCGGCCGGTCCTCCGGGGCCAGCAGATGCTCGGCCCGCATCCGCGCCCACTCGTCCTCCCGATCGGGATGATCGCCGTCGTGAGCCGTACCGAACTGGAGGTCATTGCTTGCCATCGCAATATTCTGCCACGAGATCGGTCGGACGCCGACGCCCGGGCGTCTACAGCGGCTGCGCCACGTGCATTCCGCCCGCCGTTCCGAGCCTGGTACGGCAGCTGACCGCAGTCGCGTCGACCGCTCGGTAGCCGACGGCGACCGCGGGACCGATCGTGAGGGCGACCAGGACCGTGCCGACCCCGATCGGCCCACCCAGCATCACACCCACGGCAAGCCATACCAGCTCGAAGGCCATGCGGATCCTCGGCTCGGGTCGCCCCGTGCGGTCCGATGCCGCCGATGCGAGCAGTTCCCCCGAACCGGCCCCGAGTCCCGACACGATCAGCGACGCGATCACCAGCCACACGGCGAGCGTCAACGACAACCCGGTGCGGACCCGGACCGCCCCGATGAACACATCGAGAGGGCCGGGCCCGAGACGAGTCCACAGCATCACCGCGACACCGGCGGCAACGACCACCGATCCGGCAACGAGCAGTCCGACCCGCGCCGAGCGACGCAGCAACGTCGGCATCGGCCCATCCGCCAACACGGCGGCGATGGCGCCGGCGCGACTCAGCGGCGGGAGCCGGAACCCGGAATCGACCGGCGCGCGGCAGCCCGATTCGGGGCGCGACTGCTCGACGATGGCGGAACTCACACTGGAGTGTCGGGCTCCAGGGCCCGTTCTCCAGCCGGCCCTGACGTGCCGTCCGACACACGCAACGGCAGCGATGTCTGCAAGAGTCGCCTGATGAGCGCATTTCTCATCGTCAACTACGACATCGACAACCCCGAGCTGTACGGCGAGTACCAGGCGGGCGCCATCGGCGCCCTCCGCGTCGGCACGGAGTGCGAGGTCGTGGTGTTCGACACCGATTCGCAGCATGTCGAAGGTGACCACACCGGCCGCACGACGGTGGTGCTCAAGTTCGAGTCGATGGAGAAGGCGCGAGAGATCTACGAGTCGGGCGAGTACCAGGCGGTCGTCGGCAAGCGCCACGCCGCGAGCTCGAACCACTTCGCAGTGCTGGTCAACACGCTCGGCTGAGCCCCTCAGCGCAGCTGCTCAGAGAGCGAGGTGGCGCAACAGCGCATCGAGCGCGAGCAGGTAGCTGTCGACGCCGAACCCCGCGATCACACCGACACAGACACCGCTGACCACCGAGGTGTGCCGGAACTCCTCGCGGGCGTGCACGTTCGACAGGTGCGTCTCGACGACCGGCACGTCGATCGACGCGATCGCGTCACGCAACGCGATGCTGTAGTGCGTGTAGGCGCCGGGGTTGAAGATCACCCCGTCGGCCCGAGTGCGAGCCTCCTGGAGGGCGTCGATCAGCGCCCCCTCGGAATTGCTCTGCACGTCGTAGATCTCGGCGCCTCGCTCGGCAGCGGAGGTGCGGATCACCGAGAGGACGTCGTCGAGCGTCGCCGAGCCGTACACGTCGACTTCGCGGGTGCCGAGCAGATTGAGGTTCGGGCCGTTGAGCACCAGGATCCGGCAGGTCATACACGCAGGTTACGCATCGGCCCGACACGTCGCGTGAGCATCCTCCACCGGCCCGACGCTTGAGTTCCACGACGGGCAGGCCGATGACTCCTTGACTCCGTTCGATCGCGGACGGTCCCGATCGGCGGGAGGCCGCAGCCGCATGACCTCAGAGGTGTTCCTCGGGCGACAACAGATCGTCGACGCGGAACGCGAGATCTTCGGATACGAGCTGCTGTATCGGGGCGGCCCGGACTCGGTGACCGCCTTCGACGACCCTGACGCTGCGACGCGCTGCGTGATGGAGCGCGTGTTCCTGCAGTGGGGTATGGAGCGTGTGGTCGGCGACCGCTTCGGGCTGGTCAACGCGAGTTCGAGCTTGGTCGCCCACGGCCTGCACGAGGCGATGCCGCCCGAGGGCATGATCATCGAAATGCGCGAACCGACGCCGTTCGACGAGGCGACGGTCGACGCGCTCCGCTGCGCCCGCCTGGACGGCTATCACTTCGCGCTCGACAACGTCAGCCGTCTCGGCGACATCGAACGCTCGGAGCTGTTGCCGCTGGCGAGCATCGTCAAGATCGAACTGACCACCGCGCACCGCGCCGAGATCGACCGCCTGATCGCGGTCGCCCGCGATCGATCGCCCGGCGTGCTCGTCGTGGCCGAGAAGGTGGAGTCGCAGGACGAGTTCAACCGTTGCCTCGACCACGGCTTCGACCTCTTCCAGGGCTATCACCTGCACGAACCCGAGGTGTTGCGGCGGCCGGCCCGGCACGCCACGCGCCGATCGGCAACAGCGCTGCACGAATCCCTGCAGGGCGAGATCGACGTCGCGAGGGTCGAAGCGATCGTCTCCAGCGACCCGACGTTGGCCTTCCGCCTCCTCACCGCCGTCAACGCCGATGCGTTCGGCCTGGATCGGCGGGTGACCACGCTCGACGAGGCCGTCGCGCTGCTCGGAGTCGGCAGGTTGCGATGTCTCGCGGACCTGCTCGCATCATCCGCCGACGCCGTCGAGGACGAGACGGTCGATCACAGCGACGCCGTCCGACGAGGGGTGGCTCGCGCCGACATGGTCGCGACGCTGTTGGACGACTCGGATCTCATGCGCAGCGGCGTGACGGCGGCACTGCTGTCGGTCGTCGACCGGCTGTACGACACCCCACTCGCAGACCTGCTGGCCGAACTCCCGATGAGCGACGCGACCACCCGGGCGCTGCTCCACGGGACCGGACGCGTCGGTGAGGCGCTCGAAGTGGTCCGTGCGTGCGAGCGCAGCGATCGAACGATGCTCGAGACGCTGAGCCCGGGACGCTCCGACGAACTGCTCGCGTTGCACGTTCGGGCCGTCGATCGCGCCCGCGACGTGCGACCGCGGGACTCCGACCAGTACGACGACCGGCACCACGACGAAAGGTCGAAACGACCCGAGTTCACGTGACAGGCTGAGCCGATGTCCGACGCCGACGCCATCGACTTCGCCCTGCTCCTCCTGCGGGGCGGCGTGGGGGCGGTGATGCTGGCCCACGGCATCAACCACATCCGCCCGAACATCGATGGCACGGCGAGTTGGTTCGGCTCGATGGGGATGCGACCGGCGAAGCTCCATGCCTGGTTGGCGAGCGTCACCGAGATCGGCGCCGGCATCGCGCTGTTCCTCGGTCTGCTCACCCCGTTCGCTGCCGCCGGCGTGGTGGGCGTGATGTTCGTGGCGTGGGCGATCAACCATCGCGGCAACGGCTTCTTCATCTTCCGACCCGGCGAGGGCTGGGAGTACGTGATGACACTCGGCATCGTCGGTCTCGCGATCGGCGCGATCGGCCCGGGGACGTGGTCGCTCGACGAGGCGCTCGATCTGAACGACGACCTTGTCGGCTGGACCGGTCTCCTGATCGCCGCCATCGGGGGCATCGGCGGTGGCGCCGCGCTCCTCGCGGGGTTCTGGCGTCCCGAGAAGTCGTAGGGCCCGACGCCGGCGCCGCTGATCAGATCAACGGTTCGGCAGCGGTGCTGAACGTCGGGCTCAGGTGCGAGGTGTCGTTCCAGCAGCGCACCACCCACCGGTCGCCGTCGATGACGATGTGCGAGATCGAAGCGTTGTCCGATCCGGTGAACGCGAACCCGGTCGCCCCGGTGGCGATGTTCATGATCTGACCGATCACCCCACCGTGCACGACCGCGACCACGAGCTCGTCGGGATGATCGGTGGCGATGCGCTCGATCCCGCGCCGCACCCGGTTCTCGAACTGGCGAGCGGGCTCCGCCCCGGGGATCACGTCCCAGCGCTGCTCGACGTACATCCGCTGTGCGACCGGGTCGGCATCGGCGACGCGCTTGCGGAACTCGCCACCCTCCCAATCGCCGAGGAACACCTCGCGCAGGTCGGCGATCTCCGTGGCCTCCATCTCGAGGTACTCCAGCAGCGGTTCGGCAGTCTGATGCGTGCGCTGCAGCGTGGTCACGTACACCGCCGCGATCCGCTCGCCGGTGTCGATCAGGCGTTGCGCGGCGAGCTTCGCCTGCTCCCAGCCGCCCGGTGCGAGCGGCGGGTCGCCATGCCCGTCGACGAGTTCGAACGACTCGCCCTCGACGTGCGGCGCCGACTCGCCGTGACGCACCAGCAGGATCTCGGTCGCCCCCGGAGGTGGCGAGAACCGCGACTGCGGGAACTTGCGGGTCGCTGTCGCCGACCCGGCGGCGTCGGACAGGTCGGTCGCGGTGTCTGCCATCCCTGGGAACCTACTCCCCTCCCCGTTTGCGTGAGATTTCCGGTGGGACGGGTCACCCGAAACGCAACACAAACGGGGGTGGAGGCGACCAGACTGGAGGTGTGAAGCAGCTCAACTCGCGACCGATCGACACGATCGACCTGCTGTCGCTGCCGGCGTTCGTCGGCACGATGGTGTGGGAGGCCCGGGTGCTCTCGCGACGGGAGCTGCGCGAGGTCGGCGACCTCGACGACGCCACCCCCGAGAAGTTGTCGGATCCGAGCCTTCCGCCGGACCCACTCGTACCGGTCGGCTATGAACCGCGCGACACCACCGCGAGCCTGGTGATGCTCGCGGGCAACGTCGCCGTCAATCTCGCCATCGCCGGGGGCATCGCCGCGATGAACCGATACGTGTTCAAGCGGCGCATCGCGAACATCGGTACAACCAAGTGGTCGCTGCCGGTGGCGATGGTCGCGTGGGACTTCCTCTACTACTGGGACCACCGCTGGATGCACGAGGTGCGGCTGTTCTGGGCGAACCACGTCACCCACCACTCGAGCGAGCGCTACAACCTGTCGACCGCACTGCGCCAGCCGTGGTCGGGCTTCCTCACGTCGTGGGTCTTCCTCCCGATGCCGCTGCTCGGGATCCCCGCTCACCACGTCGCCAAGGCCGGCCAGATCAACCTGCTGTACCAGTACTGGATCCACACCGAAGCGATCGACCGGCTCCCCAAGCCGATCGAGGCGGTGTTCAACACGCCGTCACACCATCGGGTGCACCACGGCGCGAATCCCCAGTATCTCGACAAGAACTACGGCGGGATCCTGATCGTGTGGGACAAACTGTTCGGCACGTTCGAGCCCGAGGTGCGCCGAATCAAGTACGGCCTGACGAAGAACATCCACACGTACAACCCGATCCGGATCGGCTACCACGAGTTCGTCGACATCGCCCGCGACGTCCGACGTGCGGGCCGGTGGCGCGACAAGCTCGGCTACGTGTTCCGCGGCCCAGGCTGGCAACCCGCCGACTGAGGCCACCAACCCACGCTTGTGCGCAGATTCGGGTGACCCGGTCCACCCGAAGTGCAACGCAAACGTGGGTTTCGCGGGCGTGGGGTCAGGCGGGGTACCGGGAGAGGATCAGCGCGGGGATCGGGCCGGGGTCGATCAAGCCTGGGTTGTAGCTGCGCTTGAACGTGTTCAGGTAGCGGGAACGACCCGCGCGGAACCAGTACGGAACGTGCGGCCTGGAGGGATGTCCCTGCGACGCCAGCAACACCCGCTGGAGGCGGTCGATCGCCCGCTGGAAGTGCGCGTGCGACCGCAACGAACCAAGCACCCGATACGGGTAACTGCCCTCGAGGTGCTCGTAGAGATCGAATGCGACGGTGCGGTGCTCCAACTCCTCGGCGAGGTGCCAACCCCACAGCTGCCCCCACGGACCTGAGGGGGTCGTGCTCGTGCCCGCCTCGACGGCTGCGATCGACGTGAGTGCCATCGCGCAGGTCATCGCCTCGAACCCCTCGGCGTAGACGAGGTTGAAGCGACGCGACTTCGAGGTGTTGAACCGGCGGTAGTCGGCGTCGAGGCGGTCCTCGATCGCTTCCAGTTCGGCCGCAACCGTTGGGCCGAGCTGCCCCTTGATGATCTCGTTGATCCGGCGGTGGTTCTGGAAGTGCTGCGCTTCCTGCCCGATGAACTCCTGGACGTCGGCGGCGAGGCCAGGATCGGCGATGTCGTCGGCGACCGACCGGAAGGTGCGGATCAGGTATGGCTCGAGATACGGCATCGTCAGCGAAAAGGCAACCAGGTAGCTCTCGCGTACCGGATCGTTGCCGGGTAGGACATCGTCGAGTTCGTCGGGGAACTCGAACTTCACCTTGCGGACCATGATGTCGTGCGGCTCGGTCATGACGAGACGGTAGCCGCGGCGAGATCGAAGCGTTCGTCCGGCTCGGACAGCTCGGCGCACACCGCCGTGGTCAGCTCGACGAAGGCGTCGGCGGCGGGCGACAGCGTGCGACCGGCCCGCCAGGCGATCGAGACCTGCCGTCCGGGAATCGGAGGATCGAGCGGGTGGAGCTCGGTGCGCGGGTCCAGGGGCTCGGTGCACAGCAGCGGCATCACCGCGACACCCATGCCGGCGCGCACCATCGCCGCCACCGTCCCGTTGTCGTTCGAACGGAACACGTAGCTCGGATCGAGTCCGGCCGAGCGCAGGCCGGCCTCGTTGAGCAACTGGCACGAGTTGGGGTGCTGTCCGATCAGCGGTTCGTCGGCGAAGTCGGCCAGCGACACCGGGCCCGACGGGAACTGGCCGGGTCGCGCGATCAGGACGAAGGGGTCGGTGAGCAGGAGCCTGGATTCGAATCCGGAGATCGCCGGTTCGTCGACTTCGCCGACCAGGAACGACACCTCGGTCTGGCCGCGTTCGAGGTGTTCCTCGAGTTCCTCGTCGACGTCGGTCTCGAACAGCTGCACCTCGACATCGGGGTGAGCGGCGCGGAACCGACCGAGCACCATGGGCAGCACGGCGGACGACACGCTCTGGAAGGTGCCGATCGTGAGCCGCCCGGCGTGGCCGGCGCGGAACCGATCGAGGTCGTCAGTGAGCGCCGCCACCCGCGCGAGGAGGTCGCGTCCACCGCGCAGGAGTTCGGCGCCGAAGGGTGTGAGCTCGACGGCTCGCGGACCACCCGGGCGATCGAACACCTTCTCGCCGACCGAGCGCTCGAGCGCGGCGATCTGCTGGCTGACCGCCGACTGCGTGTAGCCGAGACGTTCTGCCGCACGAGCGAACGTGCCCTCGGTTGCCACCGCGTCGAGCGCCACGAGGTGCCGCAGTTCGAGGTCACGAAGCGTTGACATGAACATCACGATAGCTGATCATCATGAGTCATGATCATCGCTTTTGTTGGGGCTTGGACGGGCGTACCGTGAGGGCATGACCTCCCCCACGAACCAGCTCGACCAGATCGCCATCACCATCGACCGCCAGGGCTTCGAGGCCCTCGATCACAGCACCATCGGCGACGTCCTCACGCTCGCCGAGGCCGCCGACGCCTCACCGGTGCTCGCCGAGGTGTTCGCCGACGAACTCGAGCCGGCCCCCGTCCGCGAGCGCGCCTTCGGCCTGCTCGCCATGCAGATCTCCTCGGGCCGGCGACGGGCCGAGTTCACGCTCGCCGCCTGACGCACCCCCTACACCGCCCGCCACGGCTCCGTAGAGTCGTCGCCATGGAACAGTTCAGCGGCAAGGTCGCAGCGATCACGGGAGCCGGTTCAGGCATCGGGCGAGGTCTCGCGCTCGAGCTGGCTGCCGAGGGCTGTCACCTCGCCCTGTCCGACGTCGACGACGCCGGACTCGCCGAGACCGTCGCCATGGTCGCGCGGGCCACCGGGGACCGAGGCAGCGTGCGCGCCGGCGTGAGGGTGTCGAGCAACCGTGTCGACGTCGTCGATCGCGAGGCCGTCGACGCGTGGGCAGTCGCCATCGTCGACGAGTTCGGACAGGTCAACCTGATCTTCAACAATGCCGGCGTCGCGCTCAGCGCCAACGTGAGCGCGATGACCTACGAGAGCTTCCGCTGGCTGATGGACATCAATTTCTGGGGCGTCGTTCACGGCACCTTGGCCTTCCTCCCCCACCTCAGGGCGTCCGGCGACGGCCACGTCGTGAACGTCTCCAGCGTTTTCGGGCTGCTCGGCATCCCGACCCAGTCGGCCTACAACTCCGCCAAGTTCGCCGTCCGCGGCTTCACCGACGCGTTGCGCACCGAACTCGACATCGAACAGTGCGGCGTGTCGGCCACGACGATCCACCCGGGCGGCATCCGCACCAACATCGCCCGCAATGCCCGCTTCGAGTTCGCCGAACACGAGGAGGCCGTCGATGCCGAGCAGGCGGCGGTCGACTTCGAGAGGCTCGCACGGACGACGCCGGAGAAGGCGGCCCGGTTGATCCTGGGCGCCGTCCGGAAGAACAAACGTCGCGCCCTGATCGGCCCGGACGCCCACCTCTTCGACGGCGCAGCGCGCATCTCACCCCGCGCCTCGCAGTGGGCGCTCGGCAAGCTCGTCGCTCGCAGCGACACTGCGCTCGCGTGACCTGCGTCCGGTGCCGGGCACCGGATCGACGTCACAGCCAGCCGGACTTCTTGAACTGTCGGTACAGCAGGCCGACAGCGACACCGGTGGCACCCAGGACGACCGGGTACCCGATCGCCCACTCCAACTCGGGCATGTTCTCGAAGTTCATGCCGTAGATGCCGGCGACCATGGTCGGAACCGCGGCCATCGCGACCCAGGCGCTGATCTTGCGCATGTCGTCGTTCTGGCGCACCGAGATCTGGGTGAGGCTCGCGGTGAGCGCCGCATCGAGCAGGCCGGAGAGCGAGTGGGCCCTGGTGACGGCCCGGTCGAGCTGGTCGGAGGCCTCGTTGAGGTCATGGAGGATCGGTGCCGGCATGTGCGAGCCGCGCACCCGGATGAGGCGGGCGAGCGGGTCGTCCAGCGAGTCGATCGCGACGATCATCCGCCGCACCTCGCGCTTGAGCTTGTAGAGCCGCTGCACGGGCTGGCGGATGCTGTCGGAGAAGACGTCGCGTTCGACCTCGACCACGTCGTTCTCGAATCCGTCGAGCGCCGGGCCGTAGCCGTCGATGACCACGTTGACCACGGCGGCCACAACGGCAGCCGGGCCGAGCAGAAGCCGATCGGGATCGGCTTCGAGGGCAGCGCGCGCCGACGACAGCTCGCTGGCCTGACCGTGTCGGATCGTGAGCACCGACCGCGGGCCGACCAACATCGTCATCTCGCCGAGCGCGATCGTCTCGTTGCGATCCTCGTACGCGGCGGTGCGGAGCACCAGCTGCACGACCGGCCCCTCGACGGTGAGCACCGGTCGAGCGTGCGGTGTCAGGACGTCGAGCGCCGACATGCCACTGATGCCGAGCGAGTCCATGCCCTGCTGCAACTCGGCCTCGTCGGGCATTCGCAGCCCGAGCCACACGAACCCGTCACCGACGACATCGTCGTCGAGCGTCATCGTGGCGGGATCGAACTCGCGCCGTTGGCCGTCGACGTAGGCGGCACAGTCGATTCTCACGTTCGACAGTGTCGCCCATCTCGATGGCGATCGCGGAACATCCCCTCGGACGGAGCCGAACCGGCGACCGGTCGGCTCGGACCTGCTCGAGCGAGATGTCCGAGTCGGGTTGCACGCGAACCAGGGAGAGCCAGGGCCCACGTCTGGCAGCGAAGTATCGATTCAGCTCGGTTCGTCGAGGTAGGCCTCGGTGAGCAGGTCGAGGAGCTTCGCGTCGACCTCTTCCGGCGTCCGGACGTTCGCGACGTGGCCCATCACCACGTCGAAGATCGGTCGCTCGTGCGCCGGGCCCGTCTCGAAGTACTCCTCGAGCGAGAGCCCGGGCGCGCAGTCGTGCGACTGCCCCGACCGTCCGAACAGGCGATCGCACCGGGGGCAGATCCACTCAGTCATCACGCGCTCCCATCGGCTCGATCCTTGCAGGAACCGTTGCTTTCGGCGATTCCCCCATGGTGCGCGAAGCTGCCATCGAGCCGAGGAGGGCGAGATGAGCCAGACCAGCAGCACGCTCGAACGGACCGACGGTCGAACGGTCGAGCATTTCGACGTCCTGATCGTCGGGGCAGGCATCTCGGGCATCGGTGCCGGATACCACCTGCAGGACCAGTACCCCGAGAAGTCGTTCGTCATCCTCGAGAAGTTCGAGAGCTTCGGTGGGACGTGGCTGACGCACAAGTACCCCGGCATCCGCTCCGACAGCGACCTGTACACGTTCGGCTACCGGTTCAAGCCATGGATCGGGCCCCCGATCGCCACCGCCGACAAGATCCTCGCCTACATGGGCGAGGTGATCGAGGAGAACGACCTCGATCGCCACATCCGCTACCACCATGCGATCTCGACGGCGGAGTGGTCGAGCGACGACAACCTCTGGACCGTGCACGCGACCCGCACCGACCCCGCGATCGGCACCGCCGAACCGGTGACGTTCACCACCAACTTTCTGTGGATGTGCCAGGGCTACTACCGCCACGAGAAGGGCTACACCCCCGAGTGGCCCGGTATGGACGACTACCTGGGCCAGATCGTGCACCCCCAGACGTGGCCGACCGACATCGACCTGTCGGGCAAGCAGGTCCTGGTGATCGGCTCCGGCGCGACCGCCGCCACGCTCGTGCCGGCGATCGCCGGCGAGTGCGCGCACGTCACGATGCTCCAGCGATCGCCGACGTACTTCGTGTCACGGCCGAACGTCAACGAGGTCGCCGACATGCTGCGCAGCCTCGACATCCCCGAGGAGTGGACGCACGAGATCGTTCGACGCAAGGCGCTCCAAGATCAGGCGCTGGTCACCAAGCTGTCGTTCGAGGAGCCGGAGTTCGTCCGCAACGAACTCCTCAACGGCGTCCGCGCCGAACTGCCCGAGGGCTACGACGTCGAGACCCACTTCACGCCGAAGTACCGGCCGTGGCAGCAGCGCCTGGCGATGGTGCCCGACGGCGACCTGTTCAAGGGGATCAGTGCTGGGCTGGCGTCGGTCGTCACCGACGAGATCGAGACGTTCAACGAGACCGGCATCCTCACGACGTCCGGCCGGCAGCTCGACGCGGATGTGATCGTGACCGCGACCGGATTCGATCTGAGCGTGCTCGGCGACATCGCCTTCACCGTCGACCGTGTCCCGGTCAACTTCGCCGACACGGTGACGTACCGCGGGATGATGTTCACCGGCGTGCCGAACCTGCTGTGGGTGTTCGGGTACTTCCGGGCGAGCTGGACGTTGCGGGCCGACCTGCTGGGCGACTTCGTCTGCCGGCTGCTGCACCACATGGACGACATCGGCGCGAGGAAGGTCACCCCGCAGCTGCGTCCCGAGGACGCCGACATGGAGTTGGGATCGTGGATCGACCCGGAGAACTTCAACCCCGGCTACCTGATGCGCAGCCAGCACCTGATGCCCAAGCGTGGTGACAAACCCGAGTGGCAGCACACGCAGGACTACTGGGCAGAGAAGACCGAGCTCCCCGCCGTCGACCTCGACGACGGCTGCCTGATTTTCAGCTGAGGATTACATCACGGGTCAGACCCGTGTTGTAATGCTGGCGTCGTGACGATTCGTGTCGGGTTCATCGGGGCGGGGTTCATCGCTCGCACGCACAACTGGTTCCTCAAGCACACGCCCGCCGATCACCGGATCGTCGCGGTCCACGACCTCGACACCGAGCGGGCACGGGCGTTCGCCGATCGAGTCGGCGCCCAGGCCCTCGGCGAGGACGAGCTGCTCGAACGGGTCGACGCGGTGTTCATCACGACGTGGACCTCCGAGCACGAGCGGCTCGTCGCCGCGGCGGCCGAGCGGGGAGTCGCTGTGTTCTGCGAGAAGCCGCTGGCGTTCGACGAGGCGACTGCGCAACGAATGGTCGACTCCGTCGAAGCGTCCGGCGTCGTCAACCAGGTCGGTCTCGTGCTTCGCTTCATGCCGCAGTTCCTCCACGCGAAGGCGCTGCTCGCCGACCAACGGGCGGGACGCCTCCTGGCGGTGTCGTTCCGCGACGACCAGTTCATCCCGATCCAGAACCACTACGGATCGACGTGGCGCATCGATCCCGAACGGTGCGGCCGAGGAACGCTGCTCGAACACTCGATCCACGACGTCGACGTGATGCAGTGGATGTGCGGTCCCGTCGAATCGGTCAGCGGCACCGTGCGCGAGGTACACGGCCACCCGCGCATCGACGACGTCGCCGTCGCCCGGCTCGAGTTCGCCGGCGGGGGCATTGCCTCGCTCACCTCGATCTGGCACGACATCGTCGATCGGCCGAGCCTTCGCCACATCGAGATCTTCTCGGAGAACCTGTACGTGCATCTCGACGGCGAGGCGACGAGCCCGCTCACCTGGCAGTTCACCGGCGAGCCAGAGCGGACACTCGGCGGTGACGCGCTCGCACGTGAGTGCATCGAGGCCGGGTCGGGACGCGAGCGCGACCTCGCTCCTGTCACCGGCGGCGCGATGTTCAACCCGTTGACACCGTTCCTCGACGCGATCGCCGACGGCCAGGACTCGCCGCTCCCGCTGAGTGAAGCACTCGCCGCACACCGGATCGTCGATGCGATCTATGCGTCGGCCGACGACGGCGGCACGGTGTTGTCGACGCCGTGAACCGTCAGGGGTAGGAACGATCGAGCGCCACCCCGACATCCGGGACCGCCTGCTCGTCGACGTAGCACCAGGCCCAGTGCTCACCGGGTTCGAACGACTGGATCACCGGATGTCCTGTGTTGTCGAAGTGTTCGGCGGCATGGCGATTGGGCGAGTCGTTGCAGCACCCCACGTGACCGCAGGTCATGCACATGCGAAGGTGCACCCAGCGACCGCCGACGGTCAGGCAGTCCTCGCAGCCGGCGCTCGTGGTCGGCTCGGCAGCGGTGAGGGAGGTCAGGTGCTCGCAGGCCATCGGCACATCGTTGCACGAATCGTCGGGGCTCGCAGCCAGTGCTGCATCGCGGTGAAGCGAGGTGTCGCTGAAACGAACGGATGACGTACACGATGTGCCGGGCACATCGTGTACGTCAGGCGAACATGCGGCGCAGGATCTCGTAGGAGTAGTGCGACGCGAGCTGGTCGAGGAACTTCGGGAAGTCGACCGACGCCGTGCCGCCGGCCAGATCGGAGATGGCGCGGACCACGCACAGCGGGACGTCGTCGAGTTCGTAGCACACCTGGGCGACGGCGGCGCCCTCCATGTCGACACACACCGCCGAGGGTGTGCGCGCTCGCACGATCGCCTTGAGTTCGCCTTCGATGAACTCATCGCCGGTCGCCACCTGTCCGGTGTGCACCGACGGCCGCCCGATGCCGAGGCTCGCGAGTTGCTCGGAGGTCACGACGGCATCGAGGCCGTCCACGACGAACGACTGGGCTGCGGCCACGGCCGCGGCGGTCAGCGACTCGTCGGTCGGGAGTTCCACCACGCCGAGGAGCGGGATCTCACCCCGAGCGAACATGTCAGGCGGGCCGGCGAGATCGTGCTGGACGAGTTCGGTGGCTACGACGACGTCACCGATCGCAAGATCGTCGTGGAGCGCACCCGCGATGCCCGTGAAGATGATCGCGTCGACGTCGTGGTCGCGCACCAGCGACGCGGCGGTGAGCGCGGCGGCAACCTTGCCGATCCTCGATTGGACGACGGTGACCCGTTGGCCTGCAAGTGTCCCGTGGCGATACGTGCGGCCTGCGTGTTCAGTGACGGTCTCGGCAACGAGGTGGTGGTGGAGCCGCTCGACCTCGTCGGCCATCGCCCCGATCACCCCGACGTGCCGGTATCCGATAGCCATCGCCCCATCGTAGGACGGGAGCCGAAATCAGACCCGATGCGCGCGGCGCTGAGTCGGCACCGCGCACGCCCGCATCGGCTGACCGACCAACGGGTTGATCGGACACACGCCGAACACGCCCGTGGCGATCGGGAGAACGGCGAACAGGGCGAGTGCGGTACCGAGCCAGCCTCCGAGCACCAGCCCGACGGCCAGCACCAGGAGACCGCCGCCGATACGGATCACACGACCGGTCGGAGTGTTCATGAACGAGAGGAACTGCATGATCGAATTATACCCCCCAGGGTATCAATTCCCACCGGGCGGCGTCTCGGTTGCGATGAGCCAAGTGTCGCTATCGGGGCGGTTCACTCATCGCAGGACCGACCCAGTCCCCAGCGATGAGCCAAGTGCCGCTATTCGGGCGGTTCGCTCACCGCAGGAGGGGCGGGCGCATTCGTCGATCGGTGGGTTGCGTGTGGTTGCCGGGTATTGTTAGGGTCGCCTAACTATGTTCAGGAAGCACCCTCGATACCTGTTGGGAAGTCTGCTCGTCGCGGCCCTCGTGCTCGGCGCCTGCGGAAGCGACGACGATCCCGCCTCCGACACCACCACCTCTGACACCACGACCGACAGCACCGAGACGGACGCCACCACTCCCGACGGCGGCACGATCACCGTGTACACCGGTCGCCACTACGGCATCGAGCCGGTGTTCGAGCAGTTCACCGCCGAAACCGGCATCGAGGTCCGCTTCACCACGGGCAACGACCCCGAACTGCGCGAACGCCTGATCGCCGAAGGTGCGAACACCCCCGCCGACGTCGTGATGACCGCCGATGCCGCCAACATCGAACTTGCGGCCGAGGCCGGAATCCTCGCCAGCGTCGACAGCGCGGTGTTGACCGAGGCGATCCCCGAAGAGCTCCGCAGCGAGGACAACGACTGGTTCTCGCTCAGCCAGCGCGCACGCGTGATCATCGCCAGCACCGAACGCGTCGAGAACCCGCCCACCACCTACGCCGGCGTCGGCGACGCCGAGTGGCAGGGCAAGCTGTGCCTTCGCCCAAGTACCCATCCGTACACCCAGTCGTTGGTCGCCAGCCTGATCGTCGCCGAGGGCCCGGAGCGCGCCACCGAGATCGTGCAGTCGTGGGTCGACAACGACCCGCTGTACATCAACAGCGACACCGACATCTACAAGGCGGTCGCCGACGGTGAGTGCGACATCGCCATCGCCAACACGTACTACCTCGGCCGGCTGCTCACCGAGGATCCCGACTTCCCCGTCGAGATCGTCTGGCCCGAGCAGGACGGCCGCGGCGCCCACGTCAACGTGAGCACGGCAGCGATCACCGCCAACGCCCCGAACCCGGAGGGCGCCCTGGCGCTGATCGAGTGGCTCGCCACCGACGGCCAACAGCTGTTCGCCGACGCCAACTTCGAGTACCCCGCCGACCCCGACGTCGAGCCGAACGAGATCGTGGCGAGTTTCGGCGAGTTCACCGCCGACCTGGCGGCGGTCCGTCAGCTCGGAGCGAACCAGCCGGCAGCGGTCGAGATCCTGAGCGCCACCGGCTACGAGTGAGCTGACGTCGCATCATGAGCAACACGCTCACCGACGCAATCGACGTCGACCACGACGACTCGATCTCGACGGGCTCCATCGGGCGAGGCGGCGCGCCGTCGACGACCTCGGCGGTGGTGCAGCGGGTTGGATCCTGGACGACCACCGCCGCGGTGTCCGCCGTGACGATCGCCGTCTCGGTCCCGGTGCTGGTGATCGTCTGGTCGATCGTCCAGCCGAGCACCGAGGTCTGGGAGGAACTGTGGGCCACCCGCCTGCCGGGCATGATCCGCGACACGGCCACGCTGCTCGCGGCGGTGCTGGTCGGCACGCTGGTGCTCGGCACGTCGCTCGCGTGGCTGGTGACCGCGTACCAGTTCCCCGGACGGCGACTGCTCGGCTGGTTGCTGGTGACGCCGCTCGCGATCCCGGGCTACGTGCTCGGCTTCGTCTGGCTCGACACCTTCCAGGAACCCTTGGGCGCCCGCGGCGTGCGATCGATCTGGCTGTGCGCGCTGGTACTCACATTCACCTTGTATCCGTACGTCTACCTGTTCGCGAGGGCCGCGTTCCGCGAGCAGTCACAGCGGGCGATCGACGTGGCGCGCAGCCTCGGCTGCAGCCGATCGCAGGCGTTCTGGCGCGTCGTGCTGCCGATGGCGCGGCCCTCGCTCGCTGGTGGCGCCGCGCTGGTCGGGATGGAGGTGCTGACCGACGTCGGCACGGTGCGGTTGTTCAACGTCTCGACCATCGCCGACGGCGTGCTGCGCGTGTGGTTCGGCACCGGGAATCGCAACGCTGCTGCCGAACTCGCCGTGCTGCTGATCGGGATCGCGATCGTGTTGATCGCGATGGAGCGTCTCGCCCGAGGACGAGCTCGATTCACGCAGTCGGGTTCACGGGTCGGACTGCACGTCGAACGCCTGCATGGCACCCGGGCGGCGGCCGCCTCGATGATCGGCTGGACGATGTTCACCGTTGCCGTCGCACTCCCCGTCTACCGCCTGATCACCTGGGCACTCGAAGCCCGCCGCACCGACCAGACCGCCACGGTCGCGGGTGACCTCGGCTTCCATCTGATGTCCTCGCTGCGGGTGGCGGCGATCGCCACGGTGTCGTGCCTGGCGCTCGGCGTCCTGCTGGTGGCCGGGCTGAACCGTCGACGGGCCGGCGGGTCGCTCCTCG
>Ga0307380_10004985_pt1 | contig 17738 bp, 12 predicted proteins | sample UN3MG_FD_202239 | JGI IMG/M metagenome (GOLD analysis project Ga0307380, IMG submission 202239) | Soil microbial communities from Risofladan, Vaasa, Finland - UN-3 | ecosystem: Environmental > Terrestrial > Soil > Coastal area > Acid sulfate soil | place: Finland: Risofladan, Vaasa | collected...
ACAATCGGTATACCGGTCATGGCAGGTGCTCCTTTCAGCTAGAATTGGGCTCGATACTCCCATTTTAGCCCAAAGTGCCCGCCTGACCGGCACGATTTGGCGGCGTAAGCAGCGCCCGAGTGGTTTACAAACAGCCCGTGCAGAGGAGCGATGGAGCGGTCCGGCATGTCAAAAAGCGTAAGGAGTGCTTTGACTGCTTACGCTTCCCCAGGGTCGCCATGCTGACTCCTTACGCTGTGATTACGTTTCGGCGTAAGCAGTCATTTGACTGCTCCAACCCTCCGCCAGGGGACGGAAACCGTGATGCGTTTCCCTGTCTGGTCTCCTAGGCCCACCAGTCCGAAAGACCCTAATCCCCGCCAGGGGACGGAAACCACCAGGTACCGAAAGCCAGTCCTGCCCAACTCTTCGACCAGTCCGAAAGACCCTAATCCCCGCCAGGGGACGGAAACCCATGACCAACCGAATCCTCAGCGATTCCAACTCTCTGGGTCCGAAAGACCCTAATCCCCGCCAGGGGACGGAAACCACCAGGTACCGAAAGCCAGTCCTGCCCAACTCTTCAACCAGTCCGAAAGACCCTAATCCCCGCCAGGGGACGGAAACTCAGTGCACGCACTTGCCCCTTGAGCTCCACCATGTCGTCCGAAAGACCCTAATCCCCGCCAGGGGACGGAAACTCATGGTCACGATGACGTGCCCCGGATAGGCCAGGATCGGTCCGAAAGACCCTAATCCCCGCCAGGGGACGGAAACCAACGGTCAGGTTGTTGGGAACCCCGTCCACCGTGACGTCCGAAAGACCCTAATCCCCGCCAGGGGACGGAAACGTTTCTCGGTTTGGTTTCTGGTTTTCCCGGCAAAACGTCCGAAAGACCCTAATCCCCGCCAGGGGACGGAAACCCGACGAGGGCGACGACATCAGAAGGGGTGATGTTCATTTCCGAAAGACCCTAATCCCCGCCAGGGGACGGAAACTCGACTCCCCCACACTCATAGCACCGGGCCGTCACCAGTCCGAAAGACCCTAATCCCCGCCAGGGGACACAAAGCAAGACCTCAAGGGTTTTCCGAAACCCTTGAGGTCTGTCTGTAAGTTCCCCGCGCTGAGGAGAGCCGACCTGGTTCGTAGGGTCAGTCCGTGATCTGCCGAAAGTAGAATCTGGAGCACGAATACCACGAAATCTCACGAAACGCGCGAAAGCAGCGTCGGCTTCGTGTTTTTCGCGAGATTTCGCGTATTTTCGTGGTCCAAATGCCCTCCCTCCGTGTGGCCCTGGTGGCAGAGGGCGTCACGGAAGGCAGGGGCACCGGGCCTGGAGATGTGGCCGGTACGCTGGGGATGGCCGTGGGCTCATCACGCTTCCCAAGGCGCTGCGGAAGGTCTACAATATCCACCCTGGTGACAGGTTGACGTTGTTGGACCTGGGCGGTGTTTTCGTCTTGACTCCGCCGCCTTCGGAGGTAGATGGTTTGGCCGACCGGCTGGCCGCGCAGCCCCTACGTCCGCTTGGTCTGCCCCATCCCCTGCGCCGTCTTGTGCCCCGTGCCGCAGAACACGGCATAGTCCGCCAGCACGTTCAACCGCCGCACCCACTCCTCCCCGATCATCCCGGCGCGGAGCACGTTATACTGCACCATCCCCACGAACCCCACCACCTTCCGCTCTTCCCCCAGGTCCACCATCTCCGTGCGCAGTTCGTACCGCCCCACCCCCACGTGCGCCGCCACGACGTCCAGCAGCGCCACGTTGATGCGCACTTCCTCGGGCGCAAAGGTGTTCCACCGCGCCAGCCACGACTGGTAGACCAGCCCGGGGTCGGGCAGAGGGTAATGCATCTCGTGGGAGCGGAAACTGGTGGGGGAGAGGAAGCGCACCCCAATGCGCGTCTCCGCCCGCCCGCCCGCTGCCAGGTCGGCATACGAACACTGCTCGACCTGGGGGCCACCGGCGGGGAGTGTCAACGGCCGGCCCATCAACTCGACCGTGGGAGTGAGGGCGATGCCCTGGGACAGTGCCGGCCAGAGGCCGTCCTCGAGCAAGGTGAGACAGAGCGCCGGCTGCCCGTTCACGCGATGGAGTGGCGAGACGGTGAACGGGCGGGGGCCTTCGTCGTCGTGGACCTGAGTGGAGAGGGCATAGTCGCCCAGCGCGAGCCACTGGTAGAAGAGGGCGTGGAGTGCGCGGCCGGGGTAGGGGGCAAGAGCGGCGGCTTCGGTGGAGGGGAGAAGAAATGTCAGGATGTAAGGCATAGGTTCGCTAACATACTTGTTGCATTACTCCGTATTGCTCCGGTAGCAGAGCAAATGTCTCCTCGCTTCCCGGCTCAATAAGGGGCACAGAGCCAGGCGCGTAGCAGACCTTGATCTCACCCGGCTGGACCAGTCTCTGACCAGCCCCCTCCCGCTTTTCCTCCTCTCGCTTCTCCCCACCTTGCCTCTGACTCTCAGGAATTCCCCATTCACGCCCGGTCAGAGGCTCAATGTCTCCCGCTGCCTGCAAGCCATCAAGCAAGGTGTGGGCAGGCAAAGGATTCTGATATGGAACGATGAGCGTTGGTTTGGCGTCGTTCGTCTCTTCAAATCTGTAGCGGCCAAAGAGGGGGCTGTCCACCGGACCAGAGTAAGCCCTCTGGAGAGAGAGGCGTCCATATCCGTAGCCGCGTTCGCCGCCTACCTGCACATCGTCCAGGCAGGCAAACAAAGCGTCGGAATTGATAGGATGGCCCAGCACGGCTGCTTCTTCGTGGAGCAATACGTAGCCACACAGATAAACCTGCTTCCCACCGTCACGGGCGTGGGGTAGCAGCACTTCTACCTCGTGTAACGAAGCGTCTTCTGCCGCCTGCGCTACCGGGTCAATGGCCGTCGAGGCGTAAGAACCAATGAAACAGTATTCAAACTCGACGGCCGTCAGATCGCCGTAGCACAGTCCTATCTTCTCTCGGTAGTGAGGCAGGAACGGCTCTTCCGGGTCCACGGCCGGGTAGCAATACGTAAAGACGGATACCTGTTTGAGCGCGTTACCCACGGCCTCATAGTCTTCCCTGTCCAACCAACGGGTCAGGCGGGCGGTGGTGGCAGCCCACAGATTCTTGCCCATCAGGTAGGGTCGGGTGCGTTGGATAATGCCCCACCCCCGCCGCCCCACGTGCAATGGCGTCTCCAGGCGGAACACGAGGCGACAGATTTCCCAGGTCATAGTTCTCCCCCCTACTTCCGCAGCGCCCGGGCGTGGTACCGGGCGTAGGTCAACGTCTGTTCAAAGAGCTCTTTGACAAACAATAGCCGCCCCAGACCGCTTGCACACAAGTTGTCGGAGAAATGAGAGAGAATCGCGTCTTTCTGTTCGCGCCCGTTCAGCGTGTTCCACTCAATGGAGCGCCCCGGCTTGACCTGCAATTGTGTCAGGGCGTCCTCGCCCAGCATCTGCCACAGCCAGCCCATCGTCTGCGTGGCAACCAATCCCTCGGCGTCGTATTTTTTCGTATCCGCGCCAGTCTGGTCGCTGCTGCGATAAAGCAGATAGAGGGTCATCGCGTAGAGGCCGTGCTCCTGCAACACGCCCAACGCTTTGGTGTACAGAGTGTCGGCCTGTTCTGCTTCGACCGGTTTGTCCCCCTTGACTTTCTCGCCAACAACTTTTTTCACCATCTTCTGGGAGTAAGCAGCGGCCAGGCGATCCAGGTTCTCTTTATGTTCGTCCATCACCCGCCTCCTATAGATTCAACACCCGCACCCGGCCAAAGCCCCGGGTACCCATGCCGCCAAAGCCCAGGAGTTCAGCCATCCGCAAGCCGGTGTCCACTACGTCCAGCGGCCGCTTCCAGTTGAGAGCGGGCCACTCTGCAAACTGTTCCTTTCGATAGGTTTCCTCGACCACGTCGCAGGCCAGGAGCGCGCCCCGGGGCAACGCCTCGAAGGTAAACAGCGCGCCTTTCTCTGCCGCGCCGGTAGTGGGGTCAATACTGACCGAGGTGCGCACTTCCAGATTGTCGTTGACCAGGGCGCTGAAGATAGTGGGGTGCACCAACACCAGGGCGTTGCAGATCTCGGCGGGAATGCGGCCGCTTTGCCAGGCGTCGGCCACCGTGTGGGTGATGGTGTATAACTCGGCGCGGATGTTAGAGACGGTGGGGACAACCGTCGTAGCGCTCGAAACGCCCAACAGCAACCAGCCCAGGTTGAGCGGCTTGCCGTTCCAGGCCGGGTTGGTGGCCGTCACGTGTTCCGGGTCGGACGGGCCGGCCACTTGCAGCCCAAAGTCCGCCAGCAATTCGGCGGTGCTGATCCAGGCCGGGCCGTGCATCGTGTGCACCGGGAAACAGATGATGCGGGCATCGAAGAAGTGAATCACGCCGGCCCGCGCCTGCTCGACCGTGGTGTAGCCGAAGGAATAACAGATGGGACAAAACTCGTACTCGTCCGTCCATCGAGGTTTGCCATCATCACCAGTCACTTTTTTGCGCTCTCCACAGTGAGGGCCGTGGTTTTTAGTTTCCTGGCCTTGACCGGCGCAGGCTACCTTGCCGGGGTCGTAGTTGGCCGCCGCGTAAGCGGCGTAGGCGCGGACGGCCCCGGAGATACTGCTGCCGGGCAGTTTGGGCAGATTCGTGCCCGGCTCACGGACGATGGCGTTGTCCACCCGGCCCAGACGATAGCCTCCGACGCCCACGTGCAGTGGGTCAGCAGTCAAAAGCAGATACGTGCGTTTTTCAGGGTATTTTTGTGAGTTCATCAATCCACCTCCTTGCCCAAAGGCCTCAATTTCATAATTTTGCGATAGAGTTCGATTAAGTCCAGCAGTGTGCCATTGCAGGCGGCCTGGAGTATGAGCGTCTTGTCATCCTCGTTCAACGACTTTTTCCACCAACCTTTGCCCACGTTTGCCAGCGTCGCCTGGACGTACTCTCTGAAAGTGGAATCCCTGCTGAGTCTTTCCCAGTCCCCTCTGCCCCATTCTATAGCCTGTGTACCGATGAGGGTCTCCAGGTTGCTGAGTTGGGTGGGGGTCAGCCCCTTGCGCTCTCCAAACACGGCAGCGTAATGACCGCTGAGCAGCCACCAGAGACAGCGGAACTCCTTCAAGCGATCCAGGTAGTAGGGACGTGGGCCATGCAATCCTGCACGTGAGCGGCGTTTACCATCGGTGTAACTCACCTCGAAGCGGCGGCCGATGGTGTCCAGGAACTCGAAGTCGAACAAGGAAGGCGCCACGCGCACTTGGTCACCCTCTTTCAGGTCACGGGCGTGGACCAGGGGCCGCCGCTCACCGCTTTGGGTGGGATCAGGCACAGAGAGAACCATCGCTGGGTGTGTATCGGCATCTACCAGGAAGTAGGGATAGTAATCGTCGGGAACGGCGGGGTCGCCAGTGGTGGTGTCCACAGTCCACTCGATGTCGTTGTCGAATTGGAGCTTTACGTCAGTGCGCCCGTCAGCCAGCGTCACTGACGAGGCGTCGTTGACCAGTGTCCAGTTCTCCGCAGGCTGGCAGCCGACCGGCAGCATACGCCGGGCAGCGTCCATCGCGGCGTCGTTGACCAGTGTCCAATTCTCCGCAGGCTGGCAGCCGACCGGCAGCATGCGCCGGGCGGCATCCATCGCGGCGTAGAGCGGAGTGCGGCGGTGGAAGTAGACCACGCCCAGGTGGAGCGGCAGTCGGTTTCTGACTTTGCCAAAGTCCTGCTCGTACTTGTCACGAATGGCCTGAACGATGTCTATGGCGTCCACGCCCGGGACGAGCGCCAGGAAGGTGCGCGGCGTGGAGAGGATGGAGACGTAGGGGCGGTAGTTGTCGTCGAGCGGCTCACTGCCGCGCAGCGGGTAGCGCCGCTCCCCCTCACCTCGCAGCGCCCGCGCCCGTACCTGCCCGGTGATCGGCTCCTCGATCCTGATTTCCCGCTGCCCGTTCAGCCAGGCGCGGAGCTCCACCTCAGAGCCGGTCCCGGTCTGCTCTAGGAGCAGCTGCAAGTTGTCCAGAGTGATGAACTGCCCATTATCTCTATCCCAGTAGACACTCAGGCGCAGCGGGCCGATCTGGGCGTCATAGGCAAGTGCTGGCAAGGAGACACCCTCCGCCAGAATCGCTACGCGACGGGTGCGGGCCGGCTGCTTCTGTTCAGCGAAACAGTCGTAGGAGAATTTGTCCAGTACCTCTTCAATCACCCACTGCCAAAAGCTCTCTGTGGTCGTCCAAATACGGCGCAGACGGGCTGGCGAGGGGTGTTTTCGGAAAAGCAGCGTCGCAAAATCACGGCCGTTCCAGAAGTCCCCGTCAGTAATCTGTGAATCCGCAGCTCGCTCGAAAACCGCCGCAATTGCGCCTGAGACGTCTGTAATCTTCAGATCGTCAAAAAATGTATTCAAGATCACTTGGACGCGTGTGTCATTCCGATGTTCCAGAATGTGCCGAAGATACGAGAGCACCGCCGAGTGGGATGGTATGGCAGGGGGCAACCCAAGATCACCGGCTCGTTTCTGCACCTTGTCTTTGCCTGCCTCTCCTACCCATTGTTCCAGTGTGTGGCTGAGCAACGTGTTTAGATATGTGTGTGAAAAACTTCCATCCAACCAGTCCGTCAGACCAAAGCGGCCGACGACAACAGCCACCCGGTCGTTGCGGTCGGCCACCTCGTCGATCCAGATGGTGAATTGCCGCCCCTGAGCCAACCAGGGCTGCACCCGCCCCTGCCGCCGCTGGCCGCAGGTAGGGCAGACGACCTGATTCTCGCACTTAGGACGAGCCTGGCAAACCGGGCATCCGTCTACTTGGGGCAACCGTCCACCTGGCTTGAATACAGCACACTCACGCTGGTACACGCACACGTCGCATTGCCCCAGGTTGGGCTTACGCTCTTCGCTTTCCTGGCTGTCCCTGAGGTGACGGGCTATCTGGGGCCAGGCAGCCCACCGCTCGGGCCAGGTGGGTTGAGCATCGGCTGGATAGGGAATGAGCACGTCACGGTCGGTCTGCGCAATCTGAGGGCCCAGGCGGGTCAATCCGCGCGAGCCTTCTCCCGGCTCGCCACCTACCACCGGCACTACCTCGCCGTCCGTGACCTCCAGCACCTTCTGGCGGATAGCGTCTGCCAGCAGGCAGTCGTAGTCAGCCTGTTTCTGCGGGTCCGCCAGCGCCGGCAGGATGAAATAGACGCCATTTTCGTCCCGGTAGACCTCGTTGCCGATGGCCCAGTAGAACTCGACGATGTCCCGCGCTGCATTCTGGGCTTCTTGCAACATATCTCGATAGCCCAGGCTATCGCCAATCTTGTGCCCTTTGGCAATCAATCCCAGACCGTCGAACCCGACGTGGAAGAAGCGCCATTTCACCTGCTGCGGCTCACGGTACGCGCCGTCGAGCAGCATCCCGGCCAGGGCCGCCTTGTAGAGGGAAGCCACCGAGTAAGAGTGGTCCCATAGGGTCACGTCGTTGGCTGCCCGGCGGGTCTCTCCCAGTCCTTGCTGAAAGACCACCTGCACGAGCCGGCGCAAGGCACGCAGTGTCTCCAGGCTGATGGTGTCAATAGGCTTGACCGACGGAGGATCATCTTCGTCAGGAGTGGCATTCCTGACAGGGAGAACGATGTCGCCGATGATGACCCTATCCTTCTCGACGACGATTTCCTTCCCCGCTGTCTCTGCAGCCAAACAGGAGCGGAGTTCGGGAGAGAGATGAAGTTGGTTCAGCATTTGATCCAACCCATCGGCCAGTGCCTTGCGTAGCGGCTCTAACTCTTCCGGCTTGAAGGGCTTTTCGAGCCCAAAGGCGGTAGCCAGGTAGGTATCGCCCAACTTCTGTTTGCGCCCTGGTGTCCCCTTGTCTACGCCAGAGTCAGCGCCATCTACACCTCCTCCCGTGGCAACGATCAAAGCCAGGAGAGGGGAAACGGTCTTGGGATCATCGTGGTGATGCACAATTGCATCAGCAAGGGAAGCTGCTGCTGTGAACTTGGCTATACTGTCGAACGAGTATTCAACGTGTTGGAGCAAATCAACCAACTCTTCGCTCAAGAAGCCAGAAGTCAGAACTTGGTCGGCCTTTCCGTGAGAGAATTCGACCCCACTGTTTTCTGCCTTCTGCTGGACGAACCTGGCGCTCAGTTTGCCCAGATCGTGCAGCAGAGCAGCCAGTTCTGCTTTCAGCAAGGCATCTCGATTGCTACACAACGCTTTAGGGATCAGTTCAGTCATTGGCCTGACCTCCTATGATCTGCTGGCAGACATTCTTCAGTTCGCAGAAGGTATTGAAGCTATGATCGGATACCTCGCCATCCCGTTTGAACCACAGATGTCCGTCCAGGTCCCGGTCGTGGATCACGCCGTAGCCGCTGGTGCGCTTGGCAGAGAAGCCCAGGTCAAGCATCAAAGCGCGCAGCGATTCTGTGACCGCCTCCAGGTCGGCGCGTACCTCGGTGACCAATCTGTCTTTCGACGCAGTCAGCAGGTCGAAGGGGGCGTACAGGAGACTGAACATTCCTCGCGCGCCAACAGGTACCGACTCAATAAGGATAGGATTAACACCCACCTTACGTTCCCGGTCGTGGGGATTGATGATCTCCAGGTCAACCCGATCAAAGAAGGTGGTGTAGAAAAACAACCGTCCGGCTTCCAGTTTTTCTTCTCGCTCGCCTTTCTCGCTGCCGAAAAGCCTGACCATCTGCTCATCGCAGTCACCTAGGCTCAACGTCAATCGCGCCGCTGAGCGGAGTGTTCCTTTCCAGGACGACGAGCGCACCATTGGCACACGGAAGACACGGTCTTTGGCTACGGGGTTGTCAATGACGTGGAGCAACTCGTCATCTTTGGAAAGATACGGCTTACGCAGCGTCAATGTAAACTGCAGGGCGAAACTGTGCTCTGGCATTAGGGCCACCTGCTCTGGAGGCGAAGACAACAGACCAAGGCGATCCATCTGCGCCCTGCGTTGTGCGATGAATTGGTCGTAATTGGAAGGATGGCCATCTGGGCGGTGAACCAGGTCGCGGTACATGCCACGTCCTACTTCCTTGAGAGTGTCGCTGGGCAACGTAAGGGTGAGAAGCTGCAAGCGAGCATATACGTCCATCTCCCGCTCGCCGCCAATGCGGCTCACATCCTTCGCCGTCAATCCGTGATAACTGGCGTAGAAGTCAAGATTGGATTTCGTCATAGGCCCAACTCCTCTCTGCGGTTGAAGCGTTGTATCACACGACTACCCGGGAACATTTCCTGCGGGCCAGTAATAAACTCATCAACTGCTCGTGTTACTTCAGCTATGCCAACCGGTTTGTCATGTTCGTCTCTCAGGCCAGCAGGCACGTGTCCCCATATCTTCAACTTCCACTTCCCTTCGTCACGATAGAGGTGGCTGACGTTGATCCGGCTGCCCGCGCGGTCGTCGTCGCGACGAGGGCGGCTTTCACCTAGTAATGCGTTTGCCGCGCGCTGGCCAAAGTGGTTGCGGAAGAATGGCCGCATGCCAAAGTTCGTACCCTGGCCAGTGAACGGGTTCTTGCTGCTGCTTTTATAGCGGATGTCAAAGGCACAAGGAATAAAGTGGTCGGAATAACGAAAGTGCGCCGGCGGTTGACCAATCACTACTGCCTCCCGATCGTAAGGGCGAATGTGGGGAAGTTCATAGGTGTATGAGAAGAATCGGGCCAGGTTGAACGCGCCATCTTTACTTGGCGAGCCGCTAGACATTGATTGTGCTGTCTTGCGTCCTCGTTCCACAGCGTGATCCGGCCAGTCGCCCTCCCATCGGCAGATCTTGACCTGACCAAATCCGTTTTGCACTTTGGCGCCCAGTCCGCCATAGGTGATAACCAGGTGAAGCAGGTAGGCTAGAAGGCATTTGTCTTCTTCTGTTTGATATGAATGCAATGGTGTGAACGTCAAAGTCAACTCTTCGGACCAGAGCGAATGATTGTTGAAAGAAAACGAGGTCTGTCTGTGGCCCTGGTGATCAGTTCGTGTATCCTTATGCCCGTCAAAAACCCGGATCAGCCAATTGCCGGTGAGGCTCGCCATACGCCGGTTAGAGACGAAGAAAAGCGGCAATGTGTCCATCGCAGTGGCAGACACACGAAACCGTCGCGCCCAGCCGGTGCAGCCGAAGAGCCGACAGGCCGGACAAACGTTCTCCAGGCCCGCTTCCATAGCTGCTTCAGCGCTTTGCCTCTTCGCCCGTTTGTAGGCTTCCGCGTCGAACTGGCATCCTTGTCCCTCTACCGGCGAACAACCCTTGACCCTGCTGCCAAGCCCACGATGCAGACCCTCATACCACCAACGCAATGAGCCAATCAGGCTTGTCTCGTGAAGTGTAGGGCTATCACGGTCAACGTTGCCTGTCCAAAGCGGAGTCAGAGTCTCGAGTAATATCTTCATGCATTTGCCTCCTCAGCGCGGAACCGCATAGCCTGCTTGGTTCGCTCCACCACAACAACGATCTGCGGATGATGTATTCTCATCTCGCACAAGCTGTAGAAAGCCGGATTCCCTTCAATGCTTCTGATTGCGTCGGCTACTGCCGTAGCAAGTTCATAGTCCGAGCTGGAGAAATCGTTCACCTGGAGCACCTTGGCATCCAGACTCTTCAATGCCTCGATCAAAACTGGTAAACTCTCTAGGCTTTTCCAATCTCCCAGTGCCCTGATTGCAGCAAGCTGAGTACGGGGATCCTTTGCCCTGCAGGCCGCCTCTTCCAAGAACTCACGGGCAGTAGATAACCTCAACTTGCCCAGCGCCTCAGCGCGCGCTGCACGGACTTGCGATTGCGGATCGTTGGCCATAGCCTTTATAAGAATACTGGTCAGAGGATAGCCTATTTCCCCGACCTGGAAAACAGCGGAGGCTCTTAACTGCCAGTTTTGATCTTTTCTGATGACTTTCCTGAGAACAGAGTACACTTGAGACGGCTCTGATACCAACAATTTCTTGGTGCATTCTGTCGGAACAGACAACAACAGGTTCACAATCTCCTTGTATGCACGTTTCTGTCTGCACCATGCCCCTACCAAGAGTCCCGTACCACCCAAACCTATACCACCTATTATCCAGAGAACCCAAGAAGGCAACCTAGTCAGTATGCCAACAATGAATCCTCCCACGCTGATCAAATCAGCAACAACCCCAAGTACAATGAGCGGGGAGACGCTTTCAGCGGTCTTACGGAGTTGCCCCTGCCAATTCATCGCTGTTTCTCAGTCCTACCATGCTTTTGCCGGATTCCCACGACACCCACACCGCCTGCTCAACCTTACGTTGCATCAGCCAACTGCGCACCCGGGGATACAACCCGGCCGCGCCGCGCCAGGCGTCGCGCAGCACCCCGCCGACGAAGACGACCAGGCCCGTGACCCAGGGCACAACCACCTCGGCGATTTCGACCGACTCCTTGAATGTGCCGGGTTGAGTCGTGGATGGCGTCAAATGGGCAATGATGCAATCCCCAACGAGTGCGAATCCGCCGCCCAATACCAACACCACGAAGTAACCTGCTCCCACGGCGACTGCCGTGAGCAGAGTGAGCAATGCAATATAAACCACCGGCGTCTGCCAGGCAATGTGGAAACGATCGTTGAAGTCCAGATAGTCGGTCGGAGCGGTTTCCCCTAGAATTAGCTCTTGCCAGCGGCGGGCCTGTTCGTGCAGTCGGTCGTGCAGCGCCCGCTCGTCGCCGGCGGTTAATGTTTCTAAGGGGCCCTGACCTTTTCGTTCCCGAGGCAGGTTCTCTTTTTTCCGTCGCCTGGCCTTCAATCCACCGCGCCGGCGCATCATCCACGGCCACCAGTGAAACCAGCGCCACAACCATTCATACTCGACGATCAGCCGGTTGTCATCATAGCCGAGGTCATTGGCGATGCCCCACCGGAATAGGCTGAATCGGAGCGATGTACCGACGAGCGGCGGCAGGCGATCCTCGAACACTTTGATCCGGTCAACAACAACATTCAGACGCTTGTGATTGATGAGTTCATGCCAGGAATCATCATGGCTATTGCGCGGCGTACCCCAGGAGCGACGACGCATAAACCAGTAGGTGTCAGCAATCTCGCCGCCTGCGGTAAAAGCCATGGCTGCGGCTTCATCACGAGCGCTCAAGACTAGATCTACCTGGCGGCACCAGGGCTCCAGGACCTCATAGTAATCACGTGGAGTAAGCCATTCTTCTTCTGCCGGTTTCGGCATCTGTTGCTCACCAGGTTCTTTTGGCAGGCGATAAGTGAGCCGATAGATCTGCTCAGGCCAGGAACGGATGGTTGGGCTCTGTGGAAACTGGTCACTTAGCAGATCCAACGCGCTGGCCAAGGCTACCAGCCGAAGTGCTGATTGCCACCAGACTCCTTCTAGGGAATTGATCCCATCGCTATACGAGAGACGGGGCGCCTCATAGAGCTCGAATTCTCGCAGCGCTTTTGCGGGAGCCCACTGGCTCTTCTCGTGGTATTTAAGGTCCGCTTGGCGAGCTCGCCCCATGAACTCCGAGATTGTCCACCCCAAACGGAAAGACAAAACATAGATGGAAGTTTCCCCCTGTTTATGCTCACCATTTTCCAGTGGGCGCTGAACAACACCTGGTGCTCCTTGCTCTGAAGTCAACTTCGGCACATTACCTCCTCCGAAAGTCATCACCCTGCAAAAACATGCCCTTCCTGCCATTCTGCCAATGGGCTTGGTTGTCTCTCAGCAAGGTTTGCTCATCTCCCGCCCCAAACAAACAGAGCCGGCCCAACAGCATACACTGCCGGCACCGGCTCCGTCATCCCCATATTGCGCCTTTCGGGCTACCGCCACCCATCTCTTGGGCACCCCCGCCCGCATCCCGGGCGAACCTGCTTCAACCGAACCCAATCCCAGAGTACCAAGTAAGCCGCGACGCAAATCCCGTTGTCAAAGGCAGCGCTATTATAGCACCATTTCGAATTTAACGCAAATTTGTAGTACCTTCGTACTACCCCACCCCCTTGACATACCAGAACATCCGTGCTACAGTAAGGCTATCACAACCGTGAATACCTGCCGGCCGCCCCGAGCCCCCCACCCGGCCCTGCACCTTCACAACTAGACAAGCACACAAGCTGTACTTGTCTTTCGCCTGCTTACCTCCCAAAGGCCTGGGTTGGCTGTCACTGTACCCCCCACTACTGTGGGGCGCCCACTGGCGTGGGGGGCTTGCCATCGAAGCCCCCGCCAGCGGCGGGGGTCCGGTCACGGCTGCGCCAGGCCTGGGTTGGCTGTCACCGTACCCCCCACTACTGTGGGGCGCTCACTGGCGTGGGGGGCTTGATTCTGGCTGAGGGGCTTGCCGTCTCCTGTTTCTGGGCTATAATCTCCGCTGCCGATCACCCTAAATGGAGATTCCCATGCCCCCCAGGTACCGCTACGACGAACTCACCTGGCCCGAGATGCGCCAGGCCATCGCCCGCCAGCCGGCCGTCCTGCTCCCCTTCGGCACCGTCGAAGACCACGGCCCCCACCTGCCCATCAACACCGACAACGTCATCGTCGAGGCCATCTGCCTGGAGGCCGCCCGGCGCGCCCCCGGCGACGTGCTCGTCATGCCCCTCGTCGCCTACGGGCTGGACGAGCACCACATGGACTTTCCAGGCACGATCTCGGTCAGAATACCGGCTCTCCTCGCCTACGTCACCGGCGTCGCCACCAGCGTCGCCCGCCATGGCTTCACCCACCTCCTCATCGTCAACGGCCACGGCTCCAACGCCTCCATCGCCGACCTGGCCGCCCGCCAGGCCGTCCTGGAGACCGGCATCATCTGCGGCGCCATGAGCCCCAACGCCGCCATTGACCCCACCCTGGCGGAGCCGGCCTTCTCGCACATGCGCCGTTCCGCCGCGGGCGGCGTCGCCCACGCCGGTGAATACGAGACCGCCATGATGCTCCACCTGCGGCCTGACCTGGTCCAGATGGACCAGGCGGTGCGCGAGATCGGCCAACTGGAACTGGAGTATTTCAACTGGGACCACTCCCGGCCCAGCATCCTGGCCTGGCAGGACTGGTGGTCGCGCATGAGCCAGAGCGGCGTGTGCGGCGACCCCACCGTCGCCACCGCCGAGTTCGGCAAGGCGCTGTTCGCCACCACCGTCGAGAATTTCGTCCGCTTCGTGCGCGAATTCCGCACCATACCGGTGCGCCCACGGCGGGATATGCATTAGGGAGACCCCATGCACCGAAAATCGCTCTTAGCACTCTTCTTCCTCTCCGGCCTCAGCGCCCTGATCTACGAAATCTGCTGGGTGCGCCAGGCCACGCTGACCTTTGGCGTCAGCATCTACGCCTACAGCGCCGTGCTCACCGCCTACATGGGCGGCATGGCCATCGGCGGCTACCTGATCGGCAAGCCGGCCGACCGGGCCACCCGCCCCCTGCACCTGTTCGCCGCGCTGCAGGCCGGCCTGGCAGTGCTGGGCCTCCTGGCTCCCCTGGCCCTCCAGTGGACCACCCCCATCTACGCTGGCATCGTCCGCCAGTTCGCACCGGCCCCGGCGGTGTTGACCGCCCTGCGCTTAGGGATGTCGCTCCTGGTGCTCGCCCCCCCCGCCGTGTGCATCGGCGCCAGCCTGCCGGTGATGAGCCGGGCCTACGCCCGCTCCAGCGGGCAGGTCGGGCACGACGTGGGCCGCCTGTACGCCGCCAACACGCTCGGCTCCGTCCTGGGCTGCTTGCTGGCGGGCCTGCTCCTCATCCGGCTGTGGGGGCTGCGGGAGACCGTGCTGCTGGCTTCCGCCATCAACCTGCTCGTGGCGGCGGCGGCCTGGCGGCTGGCCGGCCGCGCGCTGGCCGCAACCAATCCCCAATCCCCATTCCGCATTCCGCAATCCGTTCAGCCGGCCCGGGCCAGGCGGCGCGAACGAGCCGCAACCAATCCCCAATCCGCATTCCGCATTCCGCAATCCGTTCAGCCGGCCCGAGCCAGGCGGCGCGAGCGGGCCGCAACCCCCACCCTGACCCCGGCGGCCCTGCGCTTCCTCCTGTGGGCCTACGCCCTCTCCGGCTTCGCCGCCCTCGGCTACGAGGTCGTGTGGGCGCGCATGATCTCCCTGCACACGCTCGGCGCGATCTACTCCTTCTCCATCATGCTGGCCGTCTTCCTGAGCGGCCTGGCCGTGGGCAGCCTGCTCTCCACCTGGTGGGTGCGCCGGCGGCGGGCGACCCTGGCCCACTTTGGCGGCCTCGAGCTGGGCATCGGCCTGCTGGCCGTGCTGGTCCTGTTTGCCTTCGCCCAACTCCCCCGGCTCCGGCTGGAGGACCTGTTCGCCGCCTACTCCGTCCCCGCCGAAGTGGCCTTCGAGGGGCTGCTATCCTTCGTCACCCTCTTCCCGGTGACCGTGCTCATTGGCGCCGTCTTTCCCGTCGCCAGCAGCCTCTACACGGCCGAACAGACCGCCGAGGTGGGGTCAAAAGTCGCCCGCTTCACCGCCCTGAACACGGCCGGCTCCATCGCCGGATCGCTCCTGGCCGGCTTTCTCATCGTCCCCGCCCTGGGGCTGCAGCGCTCCGCGCTGCTGCTGGCGGCGCTCAACCTCGGCCTCGGCTTCGCGGCGCTATGGTTCTTCGCCCCGGCAGAGCGCCGGCTGCGGCTGGCCGCCGCAGCCGTGCTGGTCGTGGCGGTCGGGGCCGCGTTTTTGCTCCCGCCTCCCCGCTACCTGGGCTACTGGCAGGAGGCGGCGGGGCAACTCGAATTCTACAAGGAGGGGGTCGAAACGACCGTGGCCGTCTTCGCCCCTTCATCGGACAACCCCAAGTTCTCCACCGTGAACGGCCGGGTCGAGGTGCCCACCGACCCCCTCAGCCTGCGCGCCTTCCACCTCCTGGGCCACCTGCCGCCGCTCCTGCGGCCCGGCGCGCAAAGCGGCCTCATGCTCAGTTTCGGCAACGGCATCGCCACGGGGGCACTCTCCACACATCAGATCCCCTCCATCGAGGTGGTCGAGCTGGCGCCGGAGATGATCGAGGCGGCCCAGGTCTACGGCGAGGAGAACCGGCACGTCTTGCAGTACCCCGGGCTGCGTATCCACGTCGAGGATGCACGCAACTTTCTCTTGCAAACGGACCGCCAATACGACCTCATCACCACCGACGCCACCCACCCCACCAACTCGTGCAGTTGGACGCTGTTCACGTCCGAGTTCTACGCCCAGGTCGAGGAGCACCTGGCCCCCGGCGGCGTGTTCCTGCAATGGGTGCCGCTCCACAGCATGGCCATCGCCGACTACCTCGCGATCCTGCGCACCTTCCAGAGCGTCTTCCCCACCGCCACCCTGTGGTACACCGGCGGCAGCCACACCCTGTTGCTGGCCACGCCGGAGCCGCTGACACGTGACGACGTGATGGAGAGGTTCCAGGCCGCCCAGGACAACCCGGTCGTGGTGCAGGACCTGGGCACGCCCGACCAGATCGCGCGCTATTGGATCATGGACGCCGGCCAACTGCGCCAGTTTGCCGGCCCTGGCCCCGTGGTGCGGGACGACGACGCCTTCTTCTTACCCATCAACGCTGAGACGCAGACGTTGGTCCAGGTCATCCAGTTGGCCGCCGCGCGGGCCAATCCCTAGTGAGATTCTGCGGGTGAGTACACCGGGTGAGTACACCGATGTATGCGCTCAGAATGACAGACAATCTGTGAGGAGGAGAACTGAGTATGCACATTCAATCCCTTAATGGCAGATGGCAATTCCGGGAGGCCGGGAGCGGCGCATGGTTGCCCGCCCAGGTGCCCGGCTGCGCCCACACCGACCTCATGGCGCTGGACCGTATCCCCGATCCCTTCGTCGCCGACCACGAGCTCGACGTACAGTGGGTCGCCGAACGCGACTGGGAATACCGGCTCACCTTCCGCTGCCCGCCCGACCTGCTGGCCCACGAGCACATCTTCCTGGTGTGCGAGGGCCTGGACACCCTGGCCGACGTGACCCTGAACGGCCAGCCCCTGGGACACGCCGAGAACATGTTCCGTTGCTATCGCTGGGACGTCAAAGCGTACCTGACGGCGGGCGAGAACGAGTTGCACGTCCGCTTCTCCTCACCGGTCGCCTACATCCGCGCCCGCCAGGCCGCCCAGCCGCTCGTCAGCCCCTCCCAGGCCATCGCCGGCGGCCCCCACATCCGCAAGGCCCCCTGCCAGTTCGGCTGGGACTGGGGCCCCCAACTCCCCCCCACCGGCATCTGGAAGGACGTGCGCCTGGAGGGGTACTCGGTCGCCCGCCTGGACGACGTCCACCTGCGCCAGCACCACACCCAACCCTCCCTTCTCCCCTCTCCCAGCCTTGGGAGAGGGGCCGGGGGTGAGGGCCTTCCCCCCTCTCCCAGCCTTGGGAGAGGGGCCGGGGGTGAGGGCCTGGGGGTGAGGGTCAGCGCCAGCATCGCCGTCGAGCGCTGGCAGGAGGCCGACCTGCGCGCCGTCCTGCGCCTCACAGCGCCCGATGGGCAGGTCCAGGAAGAAACCAGGTTTTTAGGAAAAAACCTGGTTTCGGGAGTGCTAAAGATCACAGTCGCCGACCCACAACTCTGGTGGCCCAATGGCTATGGCGCGCAGCCGCTCTACCAGGTCGAGGTCGCCCTCTACCACGGGGAGACCCTGTGCGACCGGCGCACCTACCAACTGGGCCTGCGCCAGCTCGAACTGCGCCAGGAGCCGGACGAGTTCGGCACCTCCTTCACCTTCGTCGTCAACGGCGTGCCCATCTTTGCCAAGGGGGCCGACTGGATCCCCGCCGATTCCTTCCCCACCCGCCTCA
>Ga0307380_10004986_pt1 | contig 17736 bp, 15 predicted proteins | sample UN3MG_FD_202239 | JGI IMG/M metagenome (GOLD analysis project Ga0307380, IMG submission 202239) | Soil microbial communities from Risofladan, Vaasa, Finland - UN-3 | ecosystem: Environmental > Terrestrial > Soil > Coastal area > Acid sulfate soil | place: Finland: Risofladan, Vaasa | collected...
AATCGATCCTTATGCTATAATATTTAGAGGTAATTTCTTGCGATTCGTAGTATTGTTGTTGTACATACTTTCGAGCCCAGAAGTCCATGTCAGGAATGAATTTGTTTCCAATGGGAACCCAATCATTTACAGTTCCAGGAGTAGGTGGCGCAGGTGGATTTAAGATCATCCTTAAGAACTGTAAGATACATGCGGAGTCAATCCTAATCAAGAAGATTGATCCATCTCACAAAAAGAAATAATTATTTCCTATTTTTTCTTATTATTTTGGATATTAAAGGTTATTTTAAATTAGTTTGAATTCGTTAAAGATTTAATATCCTTCCAACCATATGATATTAAAGTGTATTCTTTCTGATCAATGATGTGGGGTTTAGAATCGTTCAATTTTGCTCCGAGCTTAGTATAGAAATCACTGTAGGGATTTCCTTTTAAAGTCCAAACACACATGGAATTTACATTATTTTTTGTTAGATAGTCAATGACTTTCAGAACTAATCGTGTTCCAATACCTTTTCGTTGAAAATGTTCAGATACATATATAGCCCTCAGTTCACCCTTATATCGTACACTATTAAGGCTTGGATCTTGTTGTTCTTGATCAGCAAGCACGAATCCCACCAAATCATCGCCTACTTCAGCAACAAAAATCACCTCTCGATCATCCAAGGATTCAATGGTATTTCTCCATCGATTAGTTTTCTCTGAATAAGATAAGTGTTGGAATGTTTTTTCATCAATCAAACCTGCATAAGCAATTCTCCACGTGTCTACATTAACTCGAGCAATTTTCTCAGCATCTGAGATTCTTACATCGCGAATAATGATTTTCATTTTCTCTCCGTTCTTCTATTTTTTAAAGGAGTTTAAGTCGATCAATGATGCCATTCTTTTCAATGAAGTTAATTACACTATTTGGAACTAAATGTTGCCACTCTCCTCCATTAACCATCAAATTACGGAGATCACTTCCACTAATACCTTTTTCTTCTAATGGTACCTCCCATAACACGTGAATATTTAATCCTAAAGATTCAAGGTAAGTTTTTTTTTGTTTTCCCCAATCATCATAAATAGAAAGAAAAAAAATGGCATCCAAAGGCACGTAATATTTTATAAGTTCTGGTATATTAATCGGAAAGGGAACAATAGAGAATTCAGAAAGTTTTAATCCTACTTCAAGTAATGCTTCTCTAATCATGACATGGCGTTCATAAAACGTGAGAAAGTTTGAACTCGCCTTGCTTCGATGCGGATTTGCATTATTATCTTTTGTTAATGTTGGATCTGGATTAGTGATGCCTACAATGAGATGGTTGCATAAATTTTTGCCTGCCATGAGATATTTCATGTGATCATTATGAAGGATTTGAAAACGACCATGAATAACTCCAATATTAAAGGGTTTATCTATACTTGTCATGTTCTCACAATGGGGATGAAAAATACTTGTGATTCGAATAATTCAAAAAAGATTAATAAGTTTATGAAATTATGGGGTATTATCTCGTTGGAATTGTTATTACAAAATTACATCCTTGAGTATAATCATTTGGAACTCTGTCTTCAACCCAAATTTGTCCATTATAGCTGTCAACAATCTTCTTTACGAGCGTTAAACCAAATCCCATTCCTTTAGTATATTTTTCTCTTTTGTGCCCCTCTTGAAAGATAAATTCTTTTCTAGAATCCTGGATCCCTATTCCGTTATCACTGAATTCTAATTTTACATAATTATTATTATTTTTTTCAATTTTAGAGATTTTAATAGAGATTTTCATAATAGGTTTATCGTTGTATTTTATTGCATTAATCAATATATTTTCAAACAAATCGAGTATTAGATCGTTTGCGGACACAAATAATTGGTCATTGTCGGAATTCACATTTATTTCAAGGTGTTTTTCTTTGTAGCTTTCGTTAATGTATTTAATAGATTCTGTTAATGATGTGCAAATATCAATGGGTTTAAGTAAAGGTCTATTGCTATCTAATTCCGACAATTTTTGGACGTTTTTGATTAATAGATTTGCCCTTATAACTTGTTCTCTGATTCTATCAAGATTAGCTTTCACTTCTTCTACTTTCTCTGGATCTTTTAAAAGAAGAGAACATAATTGGGAAGATCCACTAATAACTAGAAGAATGTTCGAGAAATCGTGAGCACATAAATTTTTATAAAAATCAGCCTGATCATAAGCAATTCTATATTTTGTTTCGGATTCTATTAACTTCTGTTTGATATTTTTACTTTCCGTTATGTCTCGAATTATACTACCTATCATTAATCCTTTATTTGTTCTAATTGAGAAAGTTAGCTCTTGACAACATTTATAAAAACCGTCAGTGTTTTGGATGTCAATTTCTTGGAGCTTATTGAGCCATGGGGCTTTCCCTTTTTTAAAAAAGTCTTCTATTATGGACCGCAGAAAATTATATCTCTCCTCTGTTTTTTTTTCCTCAGGTATTGTCATGTAGAAAGCATCCCAAACGGGATATCCTATAATATTTGATTTTTTAATTCCAGAGATTCTTTCTTGTCTCTTATTCCATCTAATGACAATCCCATTTTCATCTGTGAGAATAATGCCATCTTGGGATTCTTCAAAGAATTTCCGAAACATTTCCTCATTTTCTCGAATCTTTTCTTCCGCCTTTTTCCTTTCTGAGATATCTTGAATTATCACTTGGATTAAATTGTCGTCTCCAATTTTCACAATTGAGCTTTGAACTTCTATCCAGTTTAAGTCAGTTCCTGTTATTATTTTATCTGAAGAATCCATCTGAAATTCTAAAGGATTTGAGAATCCTTTACCTAATAAATCCTTGTACAATTCTTTCAGTTTACTTACATGTTTTAAAGGAATAAAATTTAAATCGAGAAAATTTCTGCCAATTAAATCGCTTTTGTTAATACCTCTTAAATATTTGAGTGTATTTTGATTGAAATCAATGATATCGCCATTTGCATTTATTAAAATTATCATGTACGGAGATTTTTCGAACAAGTTACGATATTTTTCTTCTGATTCCATTAATCTTTGTTCTAAAAGTTTACGTTGAGTAATATCTCTTGAAATTATGACTCCTTTTTCTTCCCCATTGTGATCTGTATATGATTTACCCTTTAGTTCTAACCAAACATAATGACCTTGCTTGTGTCTAGCTCTCATTTCACCAATAGATTCTCCAAATTTAAATCCATCAGAATATTTTTGAATGGCTAAATTCACATCTTCGGGGTGAATGAATTTTAAAACATTTTTTCCTATGATATCTTTGGTTGTATATCCTAAAATGTTCGAAAGTGAGTGTTCGTTTAGGTATTCGAATTTAAATTGTCGATTTATAACACCAATTAAGTCGTGTGCGTTTTCCGTGATTAGGAAATACTTCTCCTTGGATTCTTTCACTTTATGTTCTAAGAGGTTTTGACTAGCTTTACTTATCTTTTGAACTAAAACTAAGTCAGGGGGAATAAAATCAGTTTTAATTAATAATTCCTTAAGCTCATTTGATATACAGCTAAAATATTTAATTTCTTTTGAAATGGATTTACACTTGTCTACACATTCTTTTAAAACATCTAATAAATCAATATTCTTTTTATAAAATTCTGCTGCTATAGAACCCAAGTAATTCTTAATTTCTCCTTCCGTTTCTTCGTAAGCTGCACTATTATAATCAATTAAAAACATATTATTTCGGCGAATTTGCCAAGCATGAATAGGAATTGGGATAGTATTTAAAAAAGATTCTAATTTTTTTGATGATTTTATCAATATTTTTGTCAAACTCATAAGAAGACCCTCTAATTTTATTAATTGTACAACCGAAGGAAAATTTATCCTAAATTATTATTATCTTCTATTTTATTTACATTATTGTATTTAATTTTTTTTGAATCATGTAATTTTTTAATTAATCTAAATTAATTAATCAACATGTTTTAGCTTATTTCAGAAATGGACTATAGTTAGGGTAGACTCAGGATTAATAATTCCCACGATTAAAGGATTAGAGAGTTTTTTCTGCCAAGAGAAATTTCACGTGATCTTTGTGGATTATTTGGAGTCTTTCGTGAATTTTACTTGAATTATACCGTGTTCCTTTAACTAGTTTCATTCTAATTAATAATTTCTCGCAATAAATTAATTCGAATAATTCAAAAAAGAGTAATAATTTTGTCACCAAATACAAGTTTTTACATTTATTATATTTGGGATATTTATCATGGAATTAAAAGAAGATATAAAGGTAGCAAAAGAGCGAATGGCAGCTTGGTGGGATCAAGAACTAATAGATCGCCCGGCAATTTCCTATTATTTTCCAAAGAGGAGTGGATCTTTTGGAGGTTATTTGGATGCAATCGGTCAGGATTGGACATTAGCACAAAATTTTGATGATTTAGAGAGGTCTCTTAATGAATTTGAAAAACGAGCTACAAAAACATATTATGGTGGTGAATCTATACCTTCATTTTTTCCAAATTATGGTCCGGGAATTGTCGCAGCTGTTTTTGGAGTTATTCCTATATTTGAGTCAGAGACAATGTGGTTTAATCGACCAACTAAAGCTGAGGATATAATTCAACTGCTTGAAAGCACGAAATTAAACCAGAACAACGAGTGGTATGCTCGTTTATTGAGAATAACAACTCAAGGATCAGAACAGGCAGCAGAGATTGGTTATCAATTTTCAATCACGGATATTGGAGGAGTATTAGACATTTTGTCGTCATTTCTAGGACCTACGAATTTAATTCTTACCATGAGGCGGCAACCTCAAATAATAGATACGTGTAGACAAATAATTTTGGAAAAATTACTACAGATCTATGACGATTTGTACGATATCATCAAAAAAAATTGTAATGGTTTTAATGCTTGGTTAAATGTATGGTGTCCTAAGAGTTGGTACCCCGTACAATGTGATTTTATAGCAATGCTTAATCCTAAATGGTTTAAACGATTTGTTTTACCAGATCTAATAACACAAATTGAACACATGGATTATGCCATACATCACATGGATGGTTCCTACCAAATTCCCTTTTTAGATGATTTTTTGTCCATTTCACATCTTACAGGCATTCAATGGGTACCTGGAGCAGGAAATCAACCATCAGGTTCAAATGAATGGTTGTCCATCTATAAGAAAATTCAAAAAGCTGGCAAAAACGTAGTAATAGACTCCTTACCAGAAAATGTTCCTCATTTATACAAGCACTTGGATCCAAAAGGACTTTATGTAAGAGCTGGGTTTTCTTCAGAAATTGCTGCTAAATTTTATTTACCTTCATTTATGGGGGGTCAAGAGGGAGAATTAATTCAGAGAGCCTTAAAATGGGTAGAACAAAACAATATTTCCCATTTTGACAAAGAAAAGTTTAATCATTTCTTAGATCAAGCAAAGTTAGATTTAGATCTTAAAACTGAAAGACAACTCTTAAAGGAAATAAATAATTGTTTGCGAGAAAAATTATTCTTTACTTAAATCATTCAATTTTTAAAGTTTTAATATTTATAAAGAAGTTAGGGTGATTTAGTATTATGAGTATAAAATCATTGATAATGAAAAATAAATGGTTTACCACGATTACAATAGGATTTTTAGCGATTACAATAGGATTTTTGATACTATTATTCTCCAAAGGTAGGCAAGTTACATTCTATGATGCACTCGGACGAGTTGGTGTCTCTGATAATTATAGTAGCGTTCTGCCGGTGTTTAGATATGTCCTAGAACCATTTGCCATAATAGCTTTTATATTGGAAATGGAATTCACGTGGATGTTTGTATTTTTTATGATTTATCCGATTATTAGAATTAGCTTTGTAGTTGCGAGAAAGAAGGGGAAGTTTCAATCAAGAAAGTTAGGTTTAGCTTTACGAATTTTGAGAGATATTATCGAATTTTCATTTAAAGTATTAGTATCAGCCGTACTACTTGTTTTAGTGATAATATTAATAGGTTTCTTCATCCAAGGATTTTTCTTCGTTAGTCGATATTTTATGATTCCAATTCAAATTGCCGTGCATTCCAGCATGATACTCATCGTGATTAAAGCTTGTTATATCATGATCAAATTAATTCATCCTAATTTAAAGTTGTCATATGCGAAGTCAAAAAGTAAAAAACAATCAACTAAGAGATCGAAAGTAACCAATACAATTAAGAGAGAGATCGTTTATTTTGTTGGAATTGGGGTCTTATTACTTGGTTTAAATATTGTTTTGATATCTACTCCCTTTTCTCCTCATAAAATTGTGCTTACAACGCCACTCGCAGAAGATGAATTTTTGATTGATTTACATGTCCATACTTTGTTTTCAGACGGATGGCTAACACCTGAAGAAAGGGTACTCTGGTATATAGATCAAGGAATTTCAATAGCTGCGTTTTCAGATCATGATAATCTTAGGGGAGGTCATATAGCTCGGAGCTTTGTGAATGACTATAACTTGGATTTTCTAGTTCTAACTGCAGAGGAGTGGACTGACCACGAAAATGATATTCATATGAATTACTATGGTATTGATGAGGAGATAGTTCCATTAGAATCCTATACTCCGGGAGGACCCAAGGCTATGAATGCTTCGGATCTCATAAATTATATAAAATCCAATGGTGGATATATTACAGTTAATCATTATAATTATGATATAAATCCTGATGGAGGAAATGGGGTTCCTTACTCTTTAGAACAATTACGGGATTGGGGAGTTGATGGTTTTGAAATCGTTAATGGGGCGAATTATCGAGGAAAGTATATATCCATTCGTCAATTCTGTTTAGACAACAATCTTACTTGTACAGGGGGGTCAGACATCCATACTAATGAGGATCTCAACACGTTTATAAAATTGAGACTGGTAGATCCAACCAATAAATCCATTGACAATATTTTTCAAACTCTAAGAAAAAACGAACATAAAGTTGTAGCAATTGAATTTTTTCCGAGTGTTTTTAATCTGGAGGATGATTTAAATGATTTGGGTTTTTACGTATTTGATGAATTTATCAATTACATGCTGAAAACTGATGTATTTCAAGTCATCTCTTGGATCGCTTGGTCTTCTGGATGTTATCTATTGTTCTCTTTAATATATTGGAGATTGAAAAAGATAGGTATAACTTCAATTAGAAAGAAATTTACTTAATTTTTTTTTTATTTTGAATCTTAAATATAAATTCCTGTTTTATCCTCATCGATATCTCCAGGATCATCATCATTTTCGTCATCTTCGTCATCGTTGAGGAATTTTTTAGAGAAATATTTCATAATTTCTTCCATATCGGCGTTAGGATCTAGATCTCGTAAATCACTCATGTTTATACCTACCACCTTTCCCCTTTTTAAAGGAAGTATTTTATGTTGAATTTCTCTTTCTATTTTTTCTTTTTGTTTAGCATCATCTATTAATTCTCTTTTCAACAGAGTTTTGAGTTCGTCACTAACCAACTCATCTAATTCACTCGGATTTAAAGTTAAAAGCAACTCAGTCCCATAGAGTTTAGTAATCTTTTTAAGTGCTTTCAGTTTTTTTGATTCTGGAATTTGATTTATGGAATTAAAGCCTAAAAGCTTTATTATGTTTAACCAGTCAAGTTGGAAAGACCAAATATCTGATTCGGACATTGTAAAATATAAGTTATTTTATCAATAATTATAATTATGAATAATTGTTAAATCTTATCTTATTATAAAAATCATCACTATATTCTGATCTGAATCCAATATTTATTGTTTATATTTAAATGAAAAAATCTCTAATAGTTGAAACAACCAAATTAGGATCATCGTGCAAAACCCAATGAGACGCATTTTCAGCACGAATAATTTTCAAATCTTGCACATAATTAGGTAAATCATCTAAAATAGAAGGTAGTACAGCTACATCTTTCATGCCATGAATAACTATAGTGGGTACTTTGATATATCCCGTCCAGTTATTGAATGTAGTATTAGCTCTATAATAATTAACACCTCCAATAATTGCGCCAGGTCGAGTCCATGCTTTCAAGTACTCGTTTTTATCAAATTCTGAAAATTCTTCCTGATTTATTATCCCTTTAAAGACAGCCCATTTAAGCCATTTGTAATCATTTTCTATTACGAATTTCTCACCTTGAGGCTTGAGAAACTCAAATATATAAAAACTTGCTTTTTGTTGAGCTTTATCATTTCTTAATCTCTCTTGAAAGATTTTGGGATGGGGCGCATTGAGGATCATCAATTTTTTCACCCGTTCAGGATATTTTTCAGCGAAACACCAAGCAATAACTCCCCCCCAATCGTGCCCAGCTAAGAAAAATGTGTCTATACCTAATACATCAGCTAAATCCTTGACATCCTTTATTAAAAATTCCATCTTGTAATTTTCTACGCCCACTGGCTTATCTGACAAGTTGTAGCCTCTCATGTCGGGAATTATCAAATGATAATCATTTTTTAGTCTTTGGATGATATTTTTCCAACCATACCAGAAATCTGGAAATCCATGCAGTAAAATTAGAGGAGGACCACTACCTATTGTAGCAACATGTAATTTTACATCATCAAGTTGGATATATTCAAATTTAATTTCATTTAAAATGCTCATAATATAGATTTAATATATCAAGAGTCAGTTAAAAAATTATTTCTCTTGGATTATAATTTTTATAATAATTAGACTCCTGAAAGAATTTGAAGATTTTAAATGATTTCTACCTAACCTAAAATTGATAAGAGATGATATTCAAATTGGAAAACTCAATTCCTGAAGAGATAACTTTCGATAATTGATACAAATTAAGTTAGATTAAAAAGATTTTAAAATATGAAGATAATATAAAAAATGTTATTTCTTACTCAAAATAGTTATTGAAGGATTCTTCAAAATCATCCGTAGAGGGATTGTTGATTTCTGCGAATTTATATCGACCATGAGGAATCTTATCCGCTTTACCATGGAAATGTTTGTTTAAAGCCCTCTCATAATCATTAACGCTCATGCTTTTTTCCTCAGCGAATTTAATCTCTCCAAAATACTTCAAATACTCTGGTAGTGTATCACTCATTTAATTTTTCACCTATTTTATGACTACAATTTTTCATTAAATCTTTGTTTATATAAATAAATAATAATTAGAATTAACGATTATTTAAACTTATTCATACGAATAACAATACATAAACTATGAAATTCGTATTAAAATAAAAGGGAGATTTTTCCCATTTTAAAAATATTTGCGTGAAAAATGATCAGATTTGATCATTTATTTTTGGTATTTCAATAAACACCAATTCATTCCTTTTGAAATAATGATAAGAAATAAAACCGAATATGATATAATTAGAATGTTCCAATTGAAAAAAAATTTGATGGAGTTGAGCAAGATCAGAAAAATAGATGATAGAACTTATCTCTCTTATCTGTTACAATCTTTCAATATTGAGAAATTGAAAAATACGTGTAAAGAATTTGAAATAAAAGGATATTCTAAGTTTAAAAAGAAAGATCTAGTAGAATATCTTTTAGACTCCCTCTCAGAGGAAGAAATTAGTTTTTTCATAAAAGAAAAGGAATTATACATTATTTCAGAGGGAATCCAATCCGCTATAGAAAAGATAAAAGGAACTGATAGAGAGAGTATTAAAGATATTAAAATAATTAATCCTAATAACCATGAAGTTGAATTTGTATTTAAAGGGATGAATTGGGAAACAAAGTCATTTCTCTCAATAACAACAGATAACATGGGAAATCCTGAACGCGATTGTGATTGCCGCATAGGTTCAGAGATGGGTTTTTGTGGTCACTTTTGGGTAGGTTTTATTTTCTCATTAAAACGAGATTATCTCAAGTTATCTGATTGGAACTTGACGATATTACCTGATAATTTTAATAAGATCATTAAGAATATAAAGATTTCACCCCCGATAACGGATAGCAATACTCCTGTAAGATTAATTGATGAATCCACTGGTGGTTCTGGATTTTTAGATCTTGAAGGAAAAAGCATTACTATATATGAAGGTGAAATCGCTAATATCGAACAAAGAGAACAGGTTTTTCAAGAAAATATCACTATTTATTTCTTGATCTCTCTAACCAATGTTAAAATCGGACCAAGACCACAAAAAAAGAGTGATTACAAGGAAGAAGATATTATAGAAGTGGATGAACTCGCAATTCGGATAAGTACGAAATTGCATGAGGAAAATGACTTAAAAATTGGAGATAAGATAACCGTTAATGGGAAATTAACAAGAGACAATTTCTTAAGGCTAAATATTGTTAAAAATGTCAGAAAAATTGTATTGATTTAGTTGATTAAATAAAATTTAATATTGTATTAATTGATCTAAATAATTAATAAAACAAACTATATTGTTTGGTAAAATGATGAATAAATCAAATTCTGTATTAATTAACGATGCAAACTTGATTCTTGCTACTGATTTCTACCAACTTACCATGGGTGCAGCTTATTATCAATATAATTTAGAGAATAATCGAGATGAGAATGAAAATATCGCAGTTTTTGAATTATTTATCAGAAAATATCCAAAAAACCGAAATTATCTGATTTTTGCTGGTTTAGAGCAAGTTATTCACTATTTATTGAATGCCCGATTTTCAAACAACACGATTAATTTTTTGAAATCGAAAGATGTGTTCAAAAATATAGATCCCAGTTTCTTTGAAGAATATTTGCCTAATTTTAAGTTTAAATTAGATGTATGGTCGATGAAAGAAGGTACATATTTCTTTCCTGATGAACCAATTATGAGAATTCAAGGACCAATGTTTCATGCTCAACTAGCAGAAACGTACATTTTGAATGTAATTAATTATCAGACTATAGTTGCATCAAAAGCATCAAGGATTAGAAATATTGCTCCTGATAAAATTTTGCTTGAATTTGGAACTCGTAGATCTCATAGCCCTTTAGCAGGTGTTTACGCGGCACGAGCAAGTTATATAGCCGGATTTGATGGGACAAGCAATGTAATTGCAGATTTGGAACTAGGAATTAACTCAAGTGGGACAATGGCTCATAGTTTTGTTCAGAAATTTGATACCGAGGAAGAAGCTTTTGATGTTTATTATAACATTTATGGAAAAAATTCAATATTATTAATAGACACTTACGACACAGAAAAAGCTGCTAAAAACGCCTGCAAGTACGGAAATAATATTATGGGCGTTCGAATAGATTCAGGAGACCTCATTCAACACTCAAAAAAAGTTCGAACAATTTTAGATGATAATGGTTGTAAAGAAGTTATAATCATTGCCAGTTCTGATTTGAATGAGTATAAGATTAAAAATATCATTGATAACAACTCTCCTATTGACGCTTTTGGTGTTGGAACCGAGTTAGCAACATCTCGGGACGATCCCGCTATTTCAGGAGTGTACAAACTAATAGAATATAATGGCCGACCTAAAATCAAAATAAGTGAAGAAAAATTAACTTACCCAGGAAAGAAGCAAATTTACAGGATTTATAACGAGCTAGGAGTTTTCATAGAAGACATTTTAACGCTGGACGATGAAGAAGCACTGCCGAATTCAGAAGCTCTATTAATTCCAATAATGGAAAAAGGAAACTTAATTAACAAGATACCCCAATTAATGGAAATTCAGCAGTATTATCTAAAGAATATTAAAAAATTACCAAGCGAATACAAAACCTTAGATGAAAATCATATTTTTAAATTAAAAATTTCAGAAAAGTTAAGTGTTTTGACAAATTCACTAAGAAAAGAACATTAGTTATGTTTTATAAATGTGCCTTGAGAGTATTCTCTGAATGCTAATCTCAATTCTTCTTCAGTGTTCATAACAATTGGACCTTGCCATGCCACAGGCTCTCCGATCGGTTTACCGGATATCAAAAGAAATCTAACGGGCTTTTCTTTAGTGTTCACGACTACTTCATCGCCGTTTCGATAAATTACTAAATTTTCAACATTAACTAAAGTATCTTTCCTTGGATCGAAAATAGCCTCTCCCTCAATGACATATGCAAAGACATTATGAGAATTATCTATTGAGTGTTTAAATTCCGAATTCGGGTCCATAGAGACATCTAAATATTCTGGATCGGTTATTACATCTTGTACAGGTCCTTTTACATTATTAATTTCCCCACAAATTATTTTTACTTTCACGCCATCACTTACGATAACTTCTGGAATCTGTTCCTTCGTAATATCGCGATAACGAGGATCCATCATTTTAAAAGACGCAGGAAGATTCGCCCATAATTGAAAACCAGCTAAGACAGGATCATTTATATTTTTCTTCGGCATTTCTTGATGTATTATCCCGCTCCCCGCCGTCATCCACTGTACATCACCAGCTCCAATAACTCCACTATTTTCCATGCTATCTTTATGTTCTACTTGTCCATGGAGGATATAAGTGATCGTTTCTATTCCTCGATGAGGGTGCCATGGAAATCCTGCTAAATAGTCGTTAGGATTATCTGAATGGAAATCGTCTAAAAGCAAAAATGGATCTAATGAAGGATCAGCATCTCCAAAAGCTCGTTTCAATCTAACTCCCGCCCCTTCCATTGTTGATCTGCTTTTTAGAGTTACTCTTACTTCTCGAATTTTTGACATTACTTTTCTCTTTTACTTAGTATTTTCTTGTTATACAATGTTTTATTAACTGAACTCGAGTAATAAAAAGTATTGATTATAAATCATAATGAAGTTCCAGCAATACCATTGAATTTATAAATTTGCAAAGGTTTAGTTAGCAATCTTTTTAATTATAGAATTTGTTTTATTTGCAAATATTTTAGGATAGGGGGACTTATATCTGTATTTAAGATCAATTCCTACAAATAATATTCGTATTGTTAATAATATTATTCATCTGAATTCATTTATAAACATCAATCCTTTAAAATGTATAATAAACCATTTAAATAAATTTTTATTTATTTAAAATAAAAGGTGCTAAAATTTTATGTATCACTTAGACGGAACAGATATATTAGATGAACTATATTACCGAAAGACTTTTAGTGTATGTCCAGAATGCTTGAAGCGAATACCAGCGATAATTGAAGAAGATGATGGCAAAATCTTCATGAGAAAAACTTGTAAAGAACATGGCGATTTTGAAGATATCCTCAGTTCAAGTGCAAAGTATTATAAATGGACACACTATCAAAAAAAGGATAAAAATGGAAATGTTGTGTGGCAATTTGAAAAGGATGGAGAAGCTAATCCTCCTGATTGCGCTGCTGACGATCGAGGATGTCCTTATAACTGTGGATTATGTAATGAACATCTATCTACGTGCTCACTTGCTTTAATAGATTTAACGAATAGATGTAATTTCTCTTGCAATTTTTGCTATGCTAATATCGAACAAGCAGGGTACTGGATCGAACCATCCTTAGAAGATATTGACAGGATAATGAAACATTTCCGGAGTAAACCGATCCCCCCTCCAGCTATAATGTTTACTGGTGGTGAGCCTACAGTGCGTAAAGATTTTCCTGAGATTTGCAAAATGGCAAAGGACAATGGATTTCAAGAAGTTATTGTTGCCACTAATGGATATGGTTTCCAACGGAAGAATGGAGGCGCAGAGTGGACAAAAAGGTGCAGAGATATGGGTTTAGACACGCTCTACTTTCAATTCGATGGAATTAATGATGCAACTTACGAAAAAACGCGTGGTATTAAAGGGCTCATGAAATATAAAATGAGAGTAATCGATAATTGTCGAAAAGCTGGCTTTGATTCAATCGTTTTAGTTGCAACAATCGCTAGTGGTGTTACTGACATAGAAATAGGAAATATCATCCAATTTGCCATTAATAACGTAGATATTGTACGGGGAATTACCTTTCAACCCGTTTCGCTGTGTGGGCGCATTTCTGCAGAGGAAATGCAAGAATTAAGAATTACAAATGCAGATGTTATAAAAGAAATTGAGAAGCAAACTGGTGGAAAGCTTAGCATGGAGAATGCATGGTATCCACTCTCCACCATTACGGAGTTTGGACGTTTAATTGCTTACTTAGCAGATGTTGAGCCTGCAGAGTTTACATGCCACCCTGACTGCGGCTTCGCCACTTATTTAGCCGTGGATCCAGATTCTGGTGAGATGGTTCCGATAATGGAATATTTTGATCCATTGGAGGTAATTGATTTCGCAAATAGATTCTGGGAAAAAATAAAGCATAAAGAGAAAAAATCGATTCAATTCTTTGAAAATATGCTTGGCGATTTTGGCAAGACTCTTGATGAGGGTTTGAATTTCCTTGATAAGACCCAACTTCGAGCACGATTTCTTTTGGGTGTACTCCAATACATGAGAAAACCTGGGAAACTAATGGAGATGTTTAGCAGATTATTGATGAACGGTGATTGGGAAAGTGTAAGTTCATTCAGCTATGGAACACTATTAATCTCTAGCATGCACTTCCAAGATGCTTATAACATGGACATCGAAAGAACAAAGCGCTGTATCGTGCATTTTGGCGTAGCAATGCCTGATGGCACTGTCAAGGAACTTCCATTCTGTACGATGAACACGCTACATAGATCAGATATCGAGAAACAAGTAGCCAAGAAGATAACACAAAAAGTACGGGACGAATTTGACACAACGGTGGGTCAAGCACGCCAAGATATTGAGCTAGAAATCATGCCAAATGGTGGAACTAAAGAAGAGGAGGACGATACTGATGCCTGAAGAAGTCATAGAGAACAAGGATGGCCTCAAAGTCAGAAAACTCGCTGAACTAAAAACGACGACTGCGAAGGAACTGGAGGACGCAATGCTCAAGCGAGTGAAATATTTCAAGGAGCAGAACGAAAAGAAGAGTGGATTTAACAGTTCACTTCAAAACACTTTCTTTAAGGCTTTTTCTTCGGTTTTGGATTTAAAAATCAACGTAGATAAGGCGCTTGGAGAGGAGAACCTTAAACAAGTCCATAAAGTGATTGATAACATTCTCTTATTTGGGTTATAAAAATAGTTTTTTTAACTTTTTCTTTTTTCTGTATTTTAGTATATAAACGATATCTTTTTATCTTTTAGGCAAGTAAATTTAATTGGTGTTAGTTAGATGTCGATTACGATGAAGTTATATGGTAAGTTAGGAGAAAGGGTAAAGAAAATAAGTATAGGAAAGGGGTTTCCTGCGACGTTAAATATAGAAATCGGGGATTCAAGATCAATTTTCGATATTCTTGACAAGCTAGAGATTGATGAAAATGAGATAAGTCACATTTTTGCGAATGGCGTTTATACTGGTTCAGGTACACAAATCAAAGATGGTGATAAAATTGGCATATTCCCTACTAACATGGCGCTCATGTTTGCTGAAATACCAGATCTCAATTCAATTCATATCAAAATTAAAATTCATGCTGACTTTAAAGTATATGGAAAATCAGAATTTCATGTTAAAATTCCCGAGGGAAGTACCTTAAATTCTATTATTAAAAAGCTAAGTCTTACAAAGCAAGTACCGAATCATAAAATCCTTGTGAATGGAAAAAAATCTGATGATTATAATTCTGTAATTAATGCAAATGATACGATCGAGATTCTTCCAATATAACTCAATAAATGCTTGTATACTATTTCTTTTGTTGAAATAAATTATTTTTCAAAAATTATTTTTTAGATAGTCAATTCAAATAAGTAATATGGTTTTAAATATTTACATTATATCCGTTGTATTATTAACATTTGCCAATGGATTTGCTCATTTCTATTTTGCTGTTAAGATTAAAAATAAATTTCCCAAAGAGTCTAAATTCTTGAACTCAATTATTATTTCTATCCTATGGATCGTTGCAGGAGTATTATTCCCGTTCTTTTTTCCTATAGATGATCAATTCAGACAGTTCTATCATATTTTAGGTGCTCAGATTATATGTATTTACTCTTATGCCGTAGTATTATTTTTATTTGTAGTTCAGTATATTTTTAGAGTATGGAGGCATCCAGAAATTAAAGAGGAGCGTACAATTGAAAATTTCATCAAAAAATTTAATGAAAGAAACGAAAAAAAAAAACTCGATTTAAATAAGAAATCACACTCAATTAGCACGGATATCAATAGAAAACTATTCCATTTGATCCCTCCGGGAGTATTAATAATTTTATGGGAATTTGCAATATATTTTTGGGCGGATGTATTCAATCAGGATGTAATTTGGGGGATCACAGAAGAAGAATATGGAGTTTGGTTAATAATGACCATCGGATTCACCGCCGTTATGGTATTTGGAGTTTTAGATTATATTCGCCTCTCGTTCATGTTTGAAAAACACAGTGCTTATCATTTGATACCCAAAAACCTTACAGGTATTTTTTTGAAGACTTTAAAAAGAGATGAAGTTTACGAGATTTCTGCAACCGCAGCTTTAATTCTTTCTTTTATTCCAATTTTCTTCTTTCCAATGAGTGTTTTTGCCGCAGCTGTATTAATCGCTTCAATAGGAGATGGTGCTGCTTCTCTTATAGGGATAAAATTTGGTAAGCGTCATTTTCCTAAAAATAGTAAAAAAACCATAATTGGATATGTAGCAGGATTCTCATTTTCATTTTTTACTGCTTTAGTTGTCTATTTTATTTTTGAATCAAGCATACCCTTCTTAAAAATAATTATATTATCCATTAGTGGTGCTTCAGTATTTCTAATTGTAGATTTATTGGATTTAAAGATAAATGATAACATTTTAAACCCGATTTTCTGCGGTCTTTTAATGGGTTTATTGTACTATATAATTTAGAAAAAGAGGAGTACAATATAATTTTGATATCCCTGAAAAACTAAGTTTATGGATACCGAAATAGTAATTTTAATTTCACCTTAATAATCTAAAATTTCATTGAGGGGTGGTTTTTTAATAAAAAAAAAGGATTTGTAAATGCTAGTGATAAAAAAAATTGAAAATTATCAAGGATCACAAAGAATTCCATATCTCAATTAAAGATCTTATTTTTAATTCTTCCCAACGAAAATTTTTTAATTCGTCGATTCCATTACGAATTCGAGCATCAAAAGGAACGGAAATTCACCAAATTTTTCAAAAAAATCGAGAGAAAACTGAATCAACCTTTCAACGTGAAGTTTTAGTAAAACTACACACAGAGGTTCAAGGCTGGAAATTTATCATATCTGGGCGTGCTGATATCGTTTATGAAAAGGATGAATTCATGGTTATTGAAGAAATTAAGTCAGTATCGGACCTTGATAACTTTAATCTTGAATCAAAAACTGCAGAAGAATACAGTTTGCAGTTATTATTATATGGACACTACTTTCTACAGTTGGGAAAGCGCATTCAATGCCGTCTAGTTTTAATTGATATTATTACTGAAAAAACCAAAATTATTGATATTCCCTCTAAAGATCTTTCTGAATATATTCAAAAACAATGCGAATTTATTTTAAAATCATGGGAAAGGGACCTAAAATTAAAAGCAGAACAGCGAAAGCGAGCAAAAACAATTGTCTTTCCCTTTGAGAATTATCGTACTAATCAAGAAGAAATCATCCAAAATACCCTGAAATGCCTTCAAAAACGAGAACGATTAATGCTTTTAGCTCCTTCTGGTTTAGGGAAGACTGTTGGAACCCTATTCCCAACATTAAAATATGCTTTAAAGAAAAATTTACGCGTGTTTGTCGTTACCTCTAAAACTACTCAGCAACATATCTATCGTGAAACTTTAAGGATATTTACTAAAA
>Ga0307380_10004987_pt1 | contig 17736 bp, 11 predicted proteins | sample UN3MG_FD_202239 | JGI IMG/M metagenome (GOLD analysis project Ga0307380, IMG submission 202239) | Soil microbial communities from Risofladan, Vaasa, Finland - UN-3 | ecosystem: Environmental > Terrestrial > Soil > Coastal area > Acid sulfate soil | place: Finland: Risofladan, Vaasa | collected...
AGCCTGAGTCTGTGCACCTCGGATCTATAGGTGAGAAAAGCCTCTTTGAGAAAAATTGCAATATCTTTATCGATTACGCCTGTTTGTGTCAGTGTTTCAAGGATACGTACATTGTCGCTCCATTTTAAAAGCTCAGCATGTTCATAAGATTTTAAAAGCACCAAATACTGAACCAGAAATTCAATGTCAATAATCCCTCCCTTATCTTGTATTAAATCAAACATTGCGGGTTCAGGGCTTAAGAACTCCTTGCGCATACGTTCACGCATGGTGCACACCTCTTCCTGAAGCTTGGATTTATTCCTGGGACGTGCGAGCGCCCCTTTCCTTATTTGCTCAAAGTATTTTGTCAACTTAATATTGCCGCTTATCGGCCTTGCCCTGACAAGCGCCTGGTGTTCCCATGTCCAGGCATTTTTTATTTGATAATCGCGAAACGATTCAATGTGGCCGACCAGAGGGCCGGCGCTTCCGCTGGGGCGCAGCCTCATGTCGATTTTATAAAGCATGCCCGCAGCAGTATGTGTTGTTAAAATATGGACAATTCTTTGCCCAAGGCGCGCAAAAAACTGTGAATTGTCAATAGAGCGGATACCCCCTTTTGTTTGTCCCCTTGCGCCTGCATGAAGAAAAACCAGGTCAAGATCAGCGCCATACCCAAGCTCAATTCCCCCAAGCTTTCCATATGCGATTACAGCAAACCCCTTGTCAATAGTATGTCTGCCTATAACGCAGGTCGGTGTACCGTGTTTTTCAACCAGATAGTTCCACGCTAATTCAATAACTTTATTTATGATTGTTTCGGCAATTTCGGTAAGATGATCGCTCGTTCTCATAAGCTTTACCGCGCCGGTAACATCTGCCGCAGCCACTCGCAGTATGTTAACCTGTTTAAATATACATAATTCTTGTATCTGGCTTTCAAGATCATCGCTGAGAATCGGCTCAAGCTTTTTTTGCACCTCTTTTTCAAGCTCATCCCTTTCAGGCGGGACGTATAAAGTACGCGGATCAAGCAATTCATCAAGAAGCACGGGATGACGGGATAGAAACGAGATAACCCATGGGCCGGCATTTGCAAGCTTGATCAGATGGGCAAGTGCTGTCGGGTTTTCCAGCAGAAGGGCAATGTAGCAGGTTCGCCTTTCAATAGTTTTAATCAGATCGATTATGAGATTCAGAACAGGATAAGATAGTTTTAATTTGCCGATTTCTTGCAGGACAAGCGGAATTAATCTGTCAAGCCGTTTCCGACCTTCGATGCTGAGCGCGCGAGTATGCGAATCATTGCGAAGATGATCCAGCAGGCGCAACACTTTTTCAGGCTTGTCAAATCCGGCATCAGAAAGCAAATTTATACTTTTTTCATTATCTATAAGGTTTTGCCAGATGCCCTTTAATTCGATTCCTGTTTTTGCTTCTTGCTTATCACATTCTGTCCGGCCATCCGGTTCTTTTTCAGCCAGCAATACATTGAAATGATAATGAACCCTTTCCATGTGTCTGTTAAGGCGTAAATAAAAAGACTCCCAGTCAACAAAACCCATTGATACGACAAGGCGTTCTCTGCCCGCATGATCCAACGGAAGCTGGTGGGTTTGCTGGTCGGAAAATTCCTGGAGCCGATGTTCGGTGTTGCGCAAAAATTTATATGCTTTTATAAGTTCATCGCAAGTGTCTTGCTCTATGTAATTATTTTGGGACAAGGCTGTTAATACTTTATGAATACGGCGTTCCCGAAGAACAGGTGTCACGCCCCCGCGTATAAGCTGAAATATCTGGCCGAAGAATTCTATCTCCCGTATTCCTCCGGGGCCAAGCTTAATATTGCTTTTCATCCCTTTATTCTTAATTTCAAGTGAAATTTTATTTTTCATTTCCCTTAAAGATTCAAAGACTCCAAAATCCAGGTATCTGCGGTAAACAAAGGGCTGAAGCCTCTTAAGAAGACTATTGCCCGCCCCTTTTTCATCAGCTACAATTCTTGCCTTGATCCATGCGTAACGTTCCCATTCTCTTCCCTGACTCTGATAGTAAGCCTCCATGTTATCGAAGCTCATAACCAGAGGGCCATTTTCCCCATAAGGTCTAAGGCGTGTATCTACCCGAAAAACAAAACCTTCTGATGTGGCTATGCTGATAACATTAAAAAAATGTCTGCAAAGGCCCACAAAAAACTCTTCATTGCTTATTGATGCTGTTTTACCTTTTGTTTTCCCATGCTCGGGATAGGCAAAGATTAGATCAATGTCTGAGGAAAAATTGAGTTCGCAGGCTCCGAGCTTGCCCATTCCTATAACCACAATGTGTTGTTGAGAGCCGTCAGGGCCGGTGGGTATGCCGTGTTTCAAGCACTGCCAATTATACAGACGTGAGAGCGCGTGGTTTATGCAGGCATCGGCAAGGGCTGAAAGATCTGCCATTGTTTCTTCAAGATCTGCCCATCCGGCAAGATCGCGCCAGGCAATGCGTACCATTTCATAAAGCCTGAATCGTCTAAAAATATGCTGGAGGCTGGAGACCGGAGATTGTATGCCTGATTTTGCATCTCCTTCTAATGATAAAAGTGCGGTTTTAAGCTTATTGTCGTATTCGAATGTTTTATAACTTCTTTTAAGATCATTGCTTTCAATAAGATTTTTGAGCAGTTCGGGAGTATGGATGCAGCTTCTTGCAACAAAATCGCTGAAGGCAAAGACCTGTTTAAGGGCGGCAAAAATTTCAGGATTATCCCGCGAAATATTTTTTGCACATCCGACTGAAACGCACAGCGATTTCCATTTAACATTAAAATCGTTTTCCAGCGATTTTGGAAGGCTATCCGCAGGTTTCATAAATTAAAGCATTTCCTTTTTGCCACTCGATTGGGGTCATATTTCATATATTATGCAACAAACCATCTGTATTTGTAAAACTATTTTACCACAGAGCACACAGAGACCACAGAGAAAAATACTATTTCTTTTAAAAAATCAATCTCCCTGGCCCAGACCTGGTTTACCGGCTTAACAAGCTGATTCAGGGATATGATACCAGAGTAAGCTTAGTAGCTGATTTAATCGCATAGCACCAGGGCAGGCAGTGTGCTCTGTGATCTCTGTGGTAAAAATCTTGATTTGAACCTGGTTCTGTATTTTACTTGAAATATTGAGTTAAAATTATTATGGTAGGAATATAAGAATTGAGGGATTAAAAAAGATGAACATCGAACATCGAACGTCCAACATCGAACATCGAATTGAAAAAGACGAAGAAACAGAAATAGCTGCTTAATGTTCGGTATTGTGTGTTTGTTTTTTTATTCGATTTTAGAATAGTTTGAAGAGCGGAGCGACATCATTATTCGACGTTCGATGTTCAATGTTCGATGTTGGACGTTCATCTTTCACCTAACACCCTTAGCGGCTTGGCGCCTTTGCGTGAGAACAGGATATTTTGAAATATTTAGCCCAAAAAAACATGTTTAATTACAGATTCGATTTTGAAATCGGATATCTTATAAAAAGTCCGTGTAAGGAATGCGATAAAAATAATAATTTTCCTGAGTGTGCGGATGCTTGTAAAATACTGGATGAAATACACGGTATTTTATCTAAAGCAGTATCATGCTCAAAAAGGGTTTAAGTAGCCGTTCACGGCTTGAAACTTGAAATTGGAAAGTAGAAATTGGGAAGAAATGAAACGAGTTTACGAGTTGGATGTTTACAAACTGGCAGAAGCGTTATCATATATGGTCTGGCACGACTTTGATAAGTGGAGCAAAGAGGTTCATTTGAAGAAATCAAATCATGGTTGCGAAAACTCATCAGAAGAAAAGTTTTATCTGAGTCAAACGCGACAGAATACAAAGTAATAGTTGAAAAACTCGGCCCAAAATTGAATGCGTTCATCAACAGCACAAAAGCATGAAGGCCAAATTTCTAATTTCTAATCTCAACGTTCCGTGAACGGTTACGGTTTAATAATGAGGATTGCATGAACAGCCGGAAACTTCATGACATTTTCGCATGGCAAAAACTTTTGCGTTATGCAAAAATAATGGATAGCCCTGAAAAGCATTTGAGGAATCTTATAAAAGATAAAGACAGACTTGAAAAATTTTCTTTATATGGCGCAGACATCTTTTATGATTTTTCACGCCAGAGAGTTGATGAGAAGTGTATGGATCTTTTATTTGAGCTTGCTGAGACAAGGCAGTTAAAACATTGCTTTAAGCGTATGACAGACGGGGAAAAGGTAAATATTACAGAAAACAGGGCGGCTCTTCATACAGCATCAAGGAGCTTCTCGGGCGAGTCGGTTTTTGTGGATAATATAGATGTAATGCCTGAAATAAGAAAGGTCAGAGATGATATAAAAGAATTTGCCTCAAATGTGCACGAGAAAAAAATAACAGGATCAACAGGCAAGCCTTTTAACCATGTGGTTGTCATTGGAATCGGCGGGTCGTATCTTGGCAGCGAGTTTGTTTCAAATGCTTTGTATGCTTATGCGGATAAAGGGATTGAGATTCATTATCTTTCAAATGTTGATATCAACAATTTCGGAAGGGTGGCCTCATGCATTGATCCTGAAACAACCATCTGGATAGTTATTTCAAAAAGCTATACAACTGCTGAAACTATGGCAAATGCTAATCTTGCGGTAAGCTTCATGAAGGGCAGGGGTCTTGATCCTGCAAAACACTTTGTAACAGTAACAAGCGAGGGTAGCCCTGGAGATTCGAGCAGCGGTTCTATTTTACGCTCTTTTCACATGTTCGATTTCATAGGGGGAAGATACAGCGTTACTTCAGCAGTCGGAGGGGTTCCTCTGAGTCTGGTTTTAGGATATGACAAGTTTGAAAGGTTTTTAAAAGGCGCAGAGGAGATGGATAATCACGCAAAATCCGCCCCTTTACACGAGAATCTCCCCCTTGTTGCAGCCATGATAGGTATATGGAACAACAACTTTATGGGATACCAGCACCAGGCTATTATTCCATACGCATCTCCATTGCACAGACTGGCTCCACATATTCAACAGCTTTATATGGAAAGCAACGGGAAATCCGTGACCGAGGATGGAGATATTCTTGATGAACCCACAGGGGTTATTCTTTTTGGAGAGCCCGGCACAAATGCGCAGCATTCATTTTTTCAACTTGCGCATCAGGGGCGTGTGTTTCCGATCGATTTTATCGGAGCAATCAGGCCGCAATATGAACAGTATCATTGCAAATCAAAAGGGGTTACCAATCATCAGGAGCTCTGGGCGAATTTCATTGCTCAGCCCATGGCCCTTGCAGTCGGCAAGAAAGATAAGGACGGGGCAAAATGTTTTTCAGGCAACAGACCCTCTTCAACAATTCTCTTAAACGATTTGTCACCGGAAAGCATGGGCCGTCTTTTAGCCTTTTATGAGGCTAAAACAGTTTTTGAGGCATTTGTCTGGGGCATTAATCCATTTGATCAGTTTGGGGTTGAGCTTGGCAAAACTATGGCATCCGGTATCAGAAATGAAATCGCAAAGAAAAATGAAAAAAGCAGCCACAGTTTTGAAGGCATAAATCCTATTGCAAAATTTTACCTTGACGCTCTTTTTTCCGGAAAACTTAAGGATTGATGATTGTCGATTGATGATTGTCGATTGAAAAGATAGAGCGAAGCGATTCCAACAATCAACAATCATAAATCATCAATCCAAAGAGGTAAGATAGGCTGAAGGCTGTTAGGCTGAAGGTTGAAGGCAGGAAAAAAACCGCAGAACTGCAGAACAAGGAACCGCAGAATTTCGAAGTAAAATACTTCGTCATTCGACATTTCTTGTTCGATATTCGATATTCAGATTCCTAACACCTCACAGCTTACACCTCACAGCTCACACCTAAAATACACTTTTCATGAATAAGCCGCGTAGTATATCCTGATGAATTTTTCATGGCTTTTAAATGCGATTTCCGGCAAACCATCAGGATGAAAATATGCTGCTTCAGATGCATCATCTCCGGCTTTAAGGATGCCGGAATAGATTTTTACAAGATAGCCGACCATAAACACGGTGTTATATTGCGTGCTGTTGTTTGAGGTGATGCCGAGAAGCATTTCTATCTGACCGGAAAGGCCTGTTTCCTCTTTGAGTTCTCTTAAAGCAGCAAGCTCAGGAGTTTCTCCAAGCTCCATGAATCCGCCCGGAAGACACCAAACCCCTTTCCTGGGTTCCACGCTCCGTTTAACAAGAAGCACCCTCTCATTTTTATCAATTACAACAAGGCATGAGGCAGGTATCGGGTTTTCGTAAATCGGCTGATTGCATTGCTCGCAGAAGAGCCGTTTATTATCATTAATCGTCTTTTCAACAAGCCGACTTCCGCAAAAATGGCAGAATATTTTTTTTTGCATGGTTAATCGTCGAAATTTCCGCCTTGTCCCTTATTGGTTAAAATCGCAGCCGCACGTTTAATTATCTTTTCACGGGTCCATTCATCAGGGTTTTCAAACCTGTCTGCTTTAAATCCAGGATCGTATGAATCTGTTGTCAGTATTGCCTCAATGGCAAGCGGCGCTGAATCTTTTGCATTAAATACAGTTACAAGCATGTTATGGACAAATTCTTCAACTCTGTTGGCCATCCTTTCCCTGATCTCTTTTGGTTGGCCAAGAAGCTTGTTTTCAAATGGAAGGTTAAGTTTTTTGTAGTTTCCTCCCTTAATCCCCTTTGACTCGGCATAGGCTGCTATTTCAGCCCACATCTCTTCTGTTACGCCTTCACCTTTAACTTTGATGAAGTCGCCGTTGCTATCAAGGATCGCGTTTCCATAATCATTAACCTCAAGGCCCCATGAAATCATTTGAAGGGCAGTGGCTACATTGGCCTTGGTAGTTCTGGTTTTAGCGGCTATGGCTCTTAACTTGTCGGAGTTATTCCCTGATGTGCCGTGCTGGGCGCCTGAAACCTTATATTTTGACAGGGCGCTGTGAATTTCAGAGGTCAATTCAATCTGTATTCCCTGATCGCTTGCCTCAATTCCGTGGGTTGTTCCATTGTTTAAGGCAATCCAATCCGGAAAAATATCATGCGCATTCAAGCCCTGTATGAGAAACAAGGCTTCATCAACGGTAGAAAGCCCTGATTTTCCCTTGATTTCACCCACTTCGGTTTCAAGGCCGGCCCACTTGGGTACAAAAGGATTCAGCTCAATGTTTGCGAGCAGATTTTTATCATCCTGCATATGTGATGCATCTATGGCAATCGATGTCATGCCTGCTTCAAACAATGTGGGGATCTCTATTTTTGCCCCTTTAATATCTTCTTCCTTTTTAATGCCGTAATGATCGGCATGTATGGCAACAGGAATCGTTATGCCCAGCTCGTTGCATATAGCATCTACCTGCCTGGCAATGTTCCAGTAATTTACAGCGCAATAAGCATTGGCGCCACCTTCGGATCTGGCGATTTCTATTATGATAACGGAATTTGCCCTTTGGGCAGCCTGAAGGGCTCCACGTATTATAAAGTGGTTTCTTCCATTGGCGGCCATTGCTATGGCATTACCCTTTGCAATCATGGCTTTGTCTATAAACTTTCCACTGACTATCAATGCTTTTGAATTAGGGAAAAGCTTTGCCACCTGTGGCGGACGACCTATCTGAAGGGCCCTTTCAAAATCTTCCGACATAACTAAACCTCCTTAATTTTTACACCCCCCTTGCGCCCCCCTCAAAGGGGGAATTTAACGGAAGGATTCCCTCAAGGGGGGAATAAATCGGAAAAATTCCTTTATATTCCCCCTTTGAGGGGGGTTAGGGGGATGTTAATAGTAGTAGCTAAAAAATGACAAATTCTTCTAAAATTAAATTTTTCACACTAATCTACGAAAAACCACTCACTTTTTTGAGTTTGTAAATTTCTGTACATATAAAGCACACACCGATAAAGTAGTCAAGCTTCGCTTCCAATGGTAATAGTTCAGCCACTTTTAGTGCCTTTGAGGCTGAGCTATTAAGATGAAATAGATTTGACAGGTTACGCAATAAAATTATAGAAATAATTTGGCCTGTTCGGGGAACAGGCCCTACATGGGGATAGTGGATTGTAGGGGCCGTTCCCCGAACGGCCAGATAAATTCTCAATTGAGACAATAAGGAGCCAAATATTTTGAAAAGGATAGGATTATTTGTAAAAGCGGATGCAGAAGCAGGTAAAAATGCCGATGAACTTCAAGCCTGGCTGCGGTCAAGAGGCGTGGATGTTATCAGGGAAACAAGCCCGCGTCCGAGTTGCAAAATTTCAGGCAAAAGCAAATCCTTTGCTCCGCCTGATCTGTTGTGTGTTTTTGTGCTTGGCGGTGATGGAACCTTTTTGAGAGCTGTTCGCTGGATAGGCGATCAGAATATTCCGATTTTAGGGGCTAAATTCGGCGGACTCGGTTTTCTTGCCGAAATCGCAGAGGAAAGCCTCTTTTCCGCTGCCGAATATATTTTAACCTCCAAGTTTGATATAAACCCCAGAATGCGTCTTCAGGTCAAAGTAATCAGAGAGGGCAGGGAACTGGCAGATGAAACAGCATTAAATGATATAGTCATTACTAAAGGAGCGTTTGCAGGGCTTGCAAGTATAAAAACATATATCGATGAGCGCTATTTGACTACCTACAGAGCCGACGGTCTTATTATTTCAACACCTACCGGATCGACAGCCTATTCGCTTTCCGCAGGCGGCCCGATTGTTCATCCAGAAGTCCCAGGCATCATAATTACTCCGATTTGTCCTTTTACACTGACCGTTCGTCCTCTGATAGTTCCTGATTCTGTATGCATGAAAATCGGGTTTGAAGAAAAGTCATCAGATATCATTGTAAGCTTTGACGGTCAGGCCGGCCTGGAGATAAATAATAACGATACCATCATAATTCAAAAAGGGCTTCACCCTGTAAACATGATAATGATGCCGGATCAGAATTATTTTGATGTGTTGAAAGCCAAGTTAAGATGGAGTGGCGCGCGCATGTGAGTGTAAGATAAACCAGGGTGCTGAAAAAAAAGGGTTCAGTCCACGATTGGTTTTGAAGGAGAAACAATGGACAACCAGAATATTCAATCTAAAGCAAAGACTTCCAGGATGTTATGCAGGGGAGTTCGTGGTGCAACCACTGTTACTGAGAACACAAAAGAAGCGATTCTGGAAGCCACACGTGAAATGTTGTATATCATCATTCGCTTAAACAATATGAATTCTGAGGATGTGGCCAGCGCTTATTTTACAACCACTATCGATTTGAACGCAAGCTATCCTGCGCTGGCAGCACGCCAGCTTGGATGGTACGATGTCGCACTGTTATGCGGGCATGAGATGCAGGTGCCTGACACGCTTAGATACTGTATTCGAGTGTTAATCCATTGGAATACCAACCGTAAAGCTAAAGAAATTATTCACGTCTATCTCAGAGAAGCTAAAAGTTTGAGGCCTGACCGTAAAACCATTCCGGAAATACCAGCAAAAGAGCTTGAGGCGGTTATAAAAAATTTTAATATGGCTTCGATCCAGTTTGATCCGGACGGTATCAAGCTGTAATTTGAACCGCAAAAGCGAGCGTATTGCTCGTAGTGAAACCTTTGCATAACAGCCATTTTGAGCGCTGATGGTTAGCGCTTTGGGTTAGCGCTGATGCTTCACTGCGTGTCACTTCGTGTCCGTGATGTGGCCTCAGGTTTCACAATCAAGCTTCTGGCGTTACGTCCTGATTAGCACATTAGCGTCTATGGGGCATTGGTTCTGGACATGCGTGGGGAGAGAGGATATAAAGAAATCAGAACATTGCATAAATACCAAAGTAGGGGAAAAAGTGGAGCAGGGGATGCTCTTGAGAAAAGATGAAAATTAAAAAGGAGAAAAATTGAAAATTTGCTTTCCCGTTAAATCGGATAAAAGTTTAGACAGTGTTGTATACGGCCATTTTGGTTCAGCGCCGGTATTTATTGTTTTTGATACAGAAACAAACGCAACAGATACAATCAACAATCAGGACCTGGGCCATACACATGGTATGTGCAATCCTTTAAAGGCGTTAAACGGGGAATCTGTTGATGCTATAGTTGTTGGCGGTATTGGAGTGGGTGCTATAAACAAATTAAATGCAATGGGAATAAAAGTTTATAGAGCCTGTGAAGGTACTGTTCGAGATAATATTAATCTATTTCAAAACAACATAATGCCGGAGATGTCAAAAGAAAATGCTTGTGCCGGTCATGTTGGTGATTGCGGACATTAAAGGACGTGCATGCTATATGCTTAACAAGAAAGCGATAGATAATTTGTTTCCATCCGACCGGGCGGATCAGTTTTTTGAAGCTCTTTTCGGAGATGCTTCCGAAGGGTCTTACGACATCAGCTTGGAGTTTCGGGGTCAAGGAGAAAACAGCCTGTTTTTCGAGTTTCATCTCAAGCAGCGACCAGGCAAGTGCCTGTCCTGCAACCTCACTTACGGCCTCCCGGAAGTATTCTCGCGTCACCCGGTTATTAATATCAAAGGTATTGTGTCGGCCATTAACCAGTCACTTAATGGCAATACTCGCTGTTCCGGATGGGAACTGGGCTCCACCTGCAATATTTCCAGAGAATTGCATATCATTCCCTTTACCATTTATCTGGACAAGGGAAATCCACAACAATATATCCATGGTTAATAGAATAAAATAAACGGCAGAATTAAAATGGCGGGAGTGACGAGACTTGAACTCGCGACCTCCGGCTTGACAGGCCGGCGCTCTAACCAACTGAGCTACACCCCCAAGAAAAGCTTCGCTTTTATCATTAGCTAACAGCTAATAGCTATTGGCTAAAGGTAAATGGCTATAGGCCATTTGTGGTAGGCGGAACAGGGCTTGAACCTGTGACCCTCGGCTTGTAAGGCCGATGCTCTCCCAACTGAGCTACCCGCCCTGATGAGACCTGAAGATTCCCGACATGTGGTTTTCTCGTCGAGAAAAAATACTGCTAACAATATAATAAAATAATGTCAAGATTAAACCTAAATTAAAACCGGTCTGCCCTCCGGTTTTTCGGGCGGTTTTTCGGGCATTATCTGATAAGATATATAATCTCTTTTAAAAAGGGTATCACCCTCATTAAGTATCAAGGCGTTGGACAGTACATCATCCATGTGTTCTGTTAATATAATTTCTATCTGTTTTAATATAGAACGAGGTATATCCTTGATATCTTTTTCGTTATCTTTTGGAATAATAACCTTTTTAATACCTCCTCTATGAGCGGCCAGAATTTTTTCCTTTAATCCTCCAATGGAAAGAATCCGGCCACGCAGGGTTATTTCACCGGTCATGGCGATATCACGATATACTGGTTTCCTGATAAGGGCTGACACAATAGATGTGCATATTGAAATGCCCGCTGAAGGCCCATCCTTGGGAATGGCTCCTTCTGGAACATGTATATGGATATCGCATTTTTTATAAAATTTATTGTCAATCATAAGGCTGTCAGCGCGTGAACGGATATAGCTTACTGCTGCCTGGGCGGATTCTTTCATAACATCGCCTAATTTGCCGGTCATGATCAGATCTCCTTTTCCCGGCATAATCAGAGTTTCAATGCAAAGGAGCTCTCCTCCCACCTGCGTCCAGGCAAGTCCTGTAACAAGACCGATCTGATCCTTATCCTCAAGCTGACCATGTTTGAACGGGGGCGGCCCTAAATGTTTTTCAACCGACTTTGTTGTAATATTATGTGTATTGCGGTTTTTATTTTTTACAAATTCACGCGCAATCTTCCGGCAGATAGAAGATATCTCACGCTCGAGATTTCTGACACCTGACTCACGTGTATATCTCTGCACAATATAAAGGATCGAATTTTTGGAAAATTTAACATCCTTATCTTCAAGCCCATTCATTTTGAACTGTTTTTTAATAAGAAACTCTTTGGCAATATTATATTTTTCATATTCGGTATATCCTGCAAGGCGTATTATTTCCATCCTGTCCTGCAACGGAAGCGGTATGTCCGGCAAAGTGTTGGCTGTGGTTATAAAAAGGGTGTCTGAAAGATCATAATCCATATCAAGATAATGATCGTTGAAGCTGAAATTTTGCTCAGGATCAAGCACCTCGAGAAGTGCGGCAGAAGGGTCACCCCTGAAATCCATACTCATTTTATCAACTTCGTCAAGACAAAAGACCGGATTGTTTACACCAGCCTTTTTTAATGACTGAATTATTTTTCCGGGCATGGCGCCGATATAAGTACGCCTGTGTCCGCGTATTTCAGCCTCATCCCTCACACCGCCAAGGGAAAGGCGTATAAATTTTCTTCCTGTAGCACTTGCAACAGATTTTGCCAGCGAAGTCTTTCCCACACCTGGTGGTCCGACAAAGCATAGTATAGGCCCCCTTATCTTTTTAACCAGCGATTGAACGGCTAAATATTCCAGTATACGTTCCTTGGGCTTTTTCAGCCCGTAATGATCCTCGTTTAGAATTTTTTCAGCCTCTTCGATGTCATTACGTACTTTGCTTTGTTCGAACCAGGGGAGGCTGATTATCCATTCAATATAGTTTCGAACAACCGTTGCTTCGGCCGACATCGGAGTCATCATCTTGAGCTTTCTAAATTCCTGTCTGACTTTGCCCGCAGCCTCTTTTGACATTCTTTTTCGTTTAATCTGCTTTTCAAGTTCCTGCAGCTCATCAACAGCGCCTTCGTCAGTTCCCATCTCCTTTTTAATAGCGCGCATCTGTTCATTCAGATAATAGCTCTTTTGGGTCTTTTCCATCTGGTTCTTAACCCGTTTCTTTATCTTTTGATCCATCCTGAAGATATCTATTTCCATTTTTATAAGGCCCAGGAGAAGGGAAAGCCGTTTTGAGGGTGATGTTGTTTCCAGCAAACGCTGTTTATCCTTCATTTTAAAAGAAAAATGGGTTGCCACGGTATCGGCTAATTGTGAAATGTCCGAAATGGAAGCGGCATTATCCACCAGGTTTTTTGAAATGCTCTTGTTTAGTTTGGCATATTCTTCAAAACTTTGAATAACGGCTCTGTTTAGCGCTATACTCTCAGGAGTTGATATTTCAGATTCAATGATAGGTTCTATTTCTACAAGGAAAAAGTCTTCATTTTTAATAAAACGAACAATACGGGCTCTGGATTGTCCCTCAACCAATGCTTTTACCGTGCCATCAGGCAGCCTGAGAAGTTGAAGCACATCTCCAATGGCGCCGATTGAAGAAATATCTTGTGGGCGAGGATTGTCGATGTCCATCTTTTCCTGGGTGGCAAGAAAAACCTTTTTATCGCGATTCATTGCATCGAAAAGGGCCTGTACAGACTTTGCGCGTCCTACAAATAGAGGTGCAACCATGTGGGGAAAGACCACAATATCTCTTAGAGGCAACAGGGGGAGAATTAACCTTGACGATACTGGTTCATCATCTTTTAATATTTTCTTTAAATTAATCATAAATTTTTATGCTTAAGCCCGTTTTTTTGTTTGTTCATACAGAAGAATAGGCTCTTCCTTGTTTAAAATTACATCTTCACCAACAACACATTCTTTTACGTCTTTGATGGAAGGAATTTCATACATTATGTTCAACAGGCAATTTTCCAGAACAGATCGAAGCCCTCGAGCTCCGGATTTTTGCTTCAAACCCTCATTTGCAATAGCTGAAAGAGCGCTGTCTGTAAATCTCAGGGTTACACCCTCAATTTCAAAAAGCTTTTTAAACTGCTTGATCAAGGCGTTTTTAGGTTCAATCAATATTTTAATCAAAGAAGATTCATCCAGTTCGTCAAGAGTTGTTATAACAGGCAGGCGACCGAGAAATTCAGGAATCAACCCATACTTGATCAGGTCTTCAGGTTGAACCATCTGCAGGGTTTCACCGATTTTTTTATCTTTTTGTTTGCTGATGTTGGCGCTAAAGCCCATAATTTTGGATCCTAAACGCCGCTGAATTATCTTTTCGAGACTGTTAAAAGTTCCTCCGCAAATAAAAAGAATATCAGAGGTATCGACCTTGACAAAATCCTGTTGAGGATGCTTTCTTCCTCCTTTGGGAGGCACGCTGGCGATAGTTCCTTCAATGATTTTTAATAATGCCTGCTGAACCCCTTCACCTGAAACATCCCGTGTAATGGAAGGGTTGTCCGATTTAAGCGCAATCTTATCAATTTCATCAATATAAACAATGCCGCGTTCAGCTCTTTTCACATCATAATTGGCATTCTGGAGCAAAGAAAGTATGATGTTTTCAACATCTTCACCAACATAGCCGGCTTCCGTCAGACTTGTAGCATCAGCTATTGTAAACGGGACATTTAAAAACCTGGCAAGGGTTTGAGCCAGCAGAGTCTTGCCACATCCGGTTGGCCCAATAATCAGGATGTTGCTTTTTTGTATTTCAACATCTCCCACAGTAACTGCGGTATAAAGCCTTTTGTAATGGTTATAGACAGCGACGGCAAGGATTTTTTTTGCCGTGTCCTGTTCAATCACATAATCGTCAAGCATGGCTTTAATCTCTTTTGGAGTAAAGTTTTGCTCAGTGTCGACCCTCTTTTTTTCAGTTTCTTCAGTGATTATTTCGCTGCACAATCGTATGCATTCATCGCATATATATACTGCGGGTCCTGCAATCAACTTTGCAACCTCAGTCTGTTTTTTACCGCAAAACGAGCAGAAGAGATTGTTGTTTGAATCCCCTTTTTTTGCCATTTTACGCCTCCCCCATCTTTCTTATTTGATCAAAATCATCCCTGTTGGTGATCACGTGATCTATGATTCCATATTCTTTTGCTTGTTCACCGGACATAAAAAAATCGCGGTCGGTATCAATGCGTATTTGTTCTAAATCCCTGTTTGTGTGAAACACCAGTATATTATTTAAGATATCTTTCACGCGAAGTATTTCTTTGGCCTGTATAGCGATATCAGATGCTTGTCCCTGGAATCCGCCCATTGGCTGGTGGATCAAAATCCTCGAGTTGGGAAGAGAATATCGTTTCCCTTTTGTGCCTGCGGCGAGTAAAAGTGCGCCCATGCTGGCGGCCTGGCCAATACATACCGTGGTAATAGCAGGTTTAATATATTGCATTGTGTCATATACAGCAAGACCCGCTGTTACAACTCCGCCCGGCGAATTAATATAAAAATTTATATCCTTGTCAGGATCTTCAGATTCAAGAAACAGTAACTGGGCTATTAAAAGATTTGCAATTTCATCATTCATCGGAGAGCCGAGAAAAATTATTCTATCCTTGAGAAGCCTTGAATAAATATCATATGCCCGTTCCCCTCTGCTGCTCTGTTCTATAACCATCGGTATTAACGGCACGAATATTCTCCTTTCAAATACTAAAAGTGTTAAGTGTTAAGTGATAAGAGCTTGATATGCCAGATAAATTCGTAAAAAGTCTCCAAAACTTGTCATTTCGAGCAAAGCGAGAAATCTTTGGCTTATAACTTATTGATTAAACAAGATTTCTCCCTACGGTCGAAATGACATGCTGGCTGAATCCAACTTTTTACGAGATCATCAATCCTTAGTCTCTTCCTTCTCCTGCTCAGCCGTGGGTTCAATATTTTCAATAATGCTATTTTCAATAATAAGCTTAATTGATTTTTTTTCAAGGAGTGTATTTTTAAATAATTCCAGATTATCCTTGTTCAGTTTATAGAAGCTACTTATTTCTTCAAGAGGTTTATTAAAAATCTTGGACATTTCTTCAAAACCGTTATTAATTTCTTCATCAGAAAGGGTCAGTTTTTCCTGCTCAATAAACTTGTTTAATATTAAATGGCGTTTAACCTGTTTTATTGCCGTATCTCGATATTTTTCTGAAAGCTTTTCTTTTGAAAGGCCCAGGTCTTCCATCGAGGTATTGCTGTGAGCAAAAGACCTTTCAATATCTGACATGATACCATCCAGCTCATATTCAACCATTGTATCCGGCACTTCAAAGCCCTTTTTTGCTATCAGTGCAGTAAAGATCTGTTCGTTAAGCTCCTGCTCGGTTCTTTTTTCATAACCCTGCTTCAGGTTATCAGAAATTGCATTTTTCAGTTGATCCAATGTTTCATACTTACCGAGATCTTTAGCAAATTCATCGTTTATTTCCGGGAGTATCTCTTCTCTGATTCCATTGAGTTTAACATGAAAGGTTATATTAAGATTAGCCAGTTCCTTATTAAAATAGTCTTCAGGGAAATGTATATTTATTTCTTTGTTTTCACCAGGATTCATGCCGATCAGTTGTTCATCAAATTCCTTGAAAATTTGACTATTGCCGACCTTTAATGTAAAGTTTTCCGTTTTTTGAGTTTTGGCAAATGGTTTTCCGTCTTTAAAACCTTCATAATCTATGAGGGCAAAATCCCCTTTTTGAATCGGTCGAGTCTCTTCGACAGTCTTTTGCTGAGCCAGATTTTTCTGCAGCATCTTGAGTTGCAGAGACATTTCTTCATCACTTACTCTGTACAGAGTCTTTTTTAGTTTTAACCCTTTAAAATCGAGCTCATCAATTTCCGGTTGTACCTCGACTATTACATCATATTTATAAGGTTCTTTTGCATTAAGTTCAGGTGGATCAATTTTCGGGGTTCCAATAACCTTAAGATCTTTTTCCTTGATTGTATTAATTAATGAGTCCTGAAGCAATTTAGATGATACATCTGAATGCACATCTTTTTTAAATAATCTCTCCAGAACCGAGCGGGGCGTTTTACCTGGGCGATAACCTTTTATCTTTGCGGTTTTTTTGAGGTTTTTATACGCCTGGTCAAGTTCCTGGACAACCACATCGTTTGGGATTTCAATATGAAGTTTCTTTTTTACACTGTTAATATCTTCTACGGTAACTTGCATAATTTTCCTTTCTCATTTTATTTTTAACTGGTGCGAGAGGGGAGACTTGAACTCCCATTCTGTTCCCAGAGCTGGATCCTAAGTCCAGTGCGTCTACCAATTCCGCCACTCTCGCTAAGGGATCGGTTCCATGTTCAGGGTTCAAGGTTCAAAGGTTATAGAAGACCACTGACATCCTTAATTTTATAACACACAATGCTCAGATTAGTCTCTTTCACCCATTGGGTGAAACATAATATGCGTTCCTATTGCCGAGTTATCCTTTTCTTAACAGTGAGTTAGGGCTTTTCAACCGGGAACAGTGAACGTTGAACCGCTTAACCCAGGTTGAGACCTTTGCAAAACGCCCCCTTTTACCCAAATGAGCGCTGATGCTTCACTTCGTGTCGGCGTCAGGCTCAAATTTTAATCCTCAAAATACTCAATGTATTCCTGCGGTTAAAATTTTCGCCTTCCTTGAAATTGAACAAAATTGAGCATTTTTCAAAGGTCTCAGGTTATAGATTAAAGTCGGTTGCAAAATCCTTAATTTAATAATATATATAATCAGAAAAATATTATCAAACAATATATGAAGAATTTGACTTTTTACGAATTCATCATATATGTGTCAAGGCAAAATTGATGCACTTATCTTTTATGTTTAATGTTATTACACTAAAACGGATGAAACTATTATTTGCTTTAATAATCTGTTTGTTAGTATCTATATGCTTTATAACGACCAATGGAAATGCAGAGCTTAATTTATTTAACGGCGAAAAGAAGATTGTTGTTTTAGACCCGGGACATGGGGGGCATGATAAAGGCGCCAGTGGAGCGGATGGAACATTTGAAAAGACAATAACTCTAAACCTTGCCAAAATGATTGCAA
>Ga0307380_10004989_pt1 | contig 17730 bp, 14 predicted proteins | sample UN3MG_FD_202239 | JGI IMG/M metagenome (GOLD analysis project Ga0307380, IMG submission 202239) | Soil microbial communities from Risofladan, Vaasa, Finland - UN-3 | ecosystem: Environmental > Terrestrial > Soil > Coastal area > Acid sulfate soil | place: Finland: Risofladan, Vaasa | collected...
CTCTCCCCTTGATCCAAGAAATGCACCTGAGACCACAAATCAAATGGGCGATTAGCGACGGGCGTTCCTGTCATTATGATCCGCCTTGCAAACATCGGGGCGAGTCTTAGGAACACTTTGGTGAGAGCAGACTCTGGGTTCTTGATCTTGGCTGACTCATCCAGAATGACAGCAACATGTCTTGCCTTCAGAAACAGCTGCAAGCGCTCCTCCTCGCTTCTCACAGCCTCATAGTGGGCAAGCATCACCCGCGCAGGGCTGTTGAAAGCGTAGAAATTGAGCTTCCGGTCTTGTGAAATCACGCGAGGAACGATAGACGTGTGAGAGCTCAGCTCGCGACTCCAGTTGTCCAACAGTCCCTTTTTCACGACGAATAAGACCGTATCAACCTCTTTTTTCTCCAGCCAATAGAGCATGAGGTCTATTGCGATCTTTGTCTTGCCCAGCCCCTGCTCATGAAACACGGCGGCATACTCCAAGTCGCGTATGGCTTCAACAGCCTCGGCTTGGTAGGCAAAGGCCCGGTGCTTGGGTGCCAAATCAGGCTCGCGTTTGAGCTTAATTTTCTGCATATCGACCTACGCAGGATCCAACAGAAGCGCAGCCTGGGGACGCAGCCATCGGTTCATCCTGGCAACATGTCCAAGACCTCGGTCGACACCGATTGCGACCCCATCCTGCCTTTCCATATCCGCAATAGGTTTCGGGCCAACCTAGTTCTATGCCATGGCACTGCTAGCACGAATAAGGCGTCTTTGTGGATCGAGCAGTACTCCAAGAACGCGATGATCTGTTTTTCGGATCGGTCCGTTTCGAGGTCCCTTGCTGATTTCGCCTCACCGATAACCAGCAATCTTGACGTTTTGTCGTCCGCAAAAAGGTCCGGCACATGTCCGTTGATGGTCGGTGGCCGACCAGTCAGCTTAATTGAAGGCGAATCAAGGAGGATAGACGCGGAATTCCCACCAAGCAGCTCTTCAGCGACCCAGTCTGCCATACGCTTTACCAACACCTGATGAACGACCGATTCGCTCATATCTGCTCATCAGACACAATGTCTTGGCATAGAACCTCGAGCTCATCTCTAGCCTCCATCAGCGCCAGCACCCGCGAGCCTTCGGGTTCCTCGCGCAGCAGATTTAGCTCTGAATACGGCATGGACCGCACGCGCCTGATGACCTCGCGGGCCAGCGCCTCGAGCGAGGCATCTCTGATGACCTCGTCCGAGATCGGTGCATCAATGACCTTGATGGCCTCCCTGGCGCCGTCGCTCAGGAAAATCTCCGTTGCCCTCTTGTTCGCGAGTATTTGGGGCAACATCCTGACCGTGCTTAGGGGGAAGATCTGCTTCTCTATGACCCATCTAGCGAAATCGGAGGAATCAAAACCAGCCCTCAATATAGCCCTCTTCACATTGGGCCTTTGGAGTTCCACAAAGGCGCTGAACCGACTCGCATCAAATTCATCATCGCTTCCAAGGTTAGCGCGGTAGTATGCCTCCATGTCTTCATATGCTGCCAAATACGTCTGAACTTCCGACCGCCTTCCTCCACAGTAGTCGACAACCTGCGCCATTGTCAGATGCTCTGCATTTCGCAGATAATGAAGATACTTAGCCTTGGAATATGGATCCCATGGACGAGGTCCGACCAAGTGGCTCTGGAGCCGGATGGCATCGATTTCTGCTTGATCTAGCCTCTCATGGACCATGGCGGGGATTGTGTCCCACCCCCCCTGATAGCCCTTTTCAAGGAAGCTTTTGTATATTGCCGCCCTTGTATTTCCCTCTATTACAACAAGCTTCCCATCTACCTCCTTATTCACAAGTATCGGATGAATGATGCGACCGTGTGTTCGGATCGACTGTTCTAAGCTGTGAAAGGTTGTAAAAGATGCACCTTCCGCGCCCGTGCTTATGTTCAATGCGAGGTATATCTGCTCGTGCGTTAGATCATCACCATACATCTCGGTGAATTGCTTGATTCGAGGATTCTCGAAGTCCAGATGGACGTTTTCAATCGGTAGCATCTGGAATTCACACTCGTGCATCATGAATTACTCCTCCGATTATTTTGCATGGCCTATCTGCGAACTGCGCGGAACGCTCATTTCAAAGCCTTAACCTGCCTAGGAAAAATGCTCGCCTTCGTGTCCATGTCCGTTTTTTCGACTGCTCAAAGCCATTTCAACACCCTCCTTTAGATATGGCATCAGGATGCACGATAGAACGCTGGCGGGGGTGCCGTCTGGGCCCAATGTGTCAAAGATGCGACGACATAAATCCTCGAGAAACCTCTTGGTGCATCCTTCTCCCAATAGCCTCTCGTCGATGCAATCTGATATGAGCGGCGGTCGCTTCTGGACTGCTCGTAGCATGCGTGACAGAGCGAGGTATCGCTTTCCAACATCCTTCTCCTTCATGCCGTCCATGGCGGCAGGGCGCGCCTTGCCAAGGAGGACTGAGGCCTTGTTCGCCACAGATGTAGCATGGTCGTTGTCAATGAACATTGGGTAGCTAGAAATGAGTCGCTCAACTTCGTTAAGTATGGAGCTGAGCGTTCGCTCTTGGCTACGAAGACTTGAGGAGGTCCTGCATCGTGAGCTTAACTCCCTCCCAAGAATGGCCATATGGGCCAACAGCCTCTCGTAGGAAGCCGTCTGCTCAAAACCGTCGCGTCTGGCATTGGGACGAACATTGTGTGAGAGTTCAACCTCGCCCATGTGCCAGAGCGCAAAGCGAGGTTCGATGAAAGCCTTTTCGAAAAAGCGCTCGTCTCCGAATGCTATATTTCCTTGGCGAGCACGTATTCCGCGGACAGGCTCCGTTCGCGGTATCGCACCCAGCAGTCCTGTGAGCGCATACCATCCTCTACCAACTAGCCCACCGTCTATGCCTCTGATTTCGAAAGCCTCTACGCCGGCGATACGGTCAGATTTCGTCTCACTAAGCCGCACTTCATCGCGATAGTGCTTGAAGAGCTGCCGGCCATTTACGTATATTCTATAGCTCCGCCAACCGGGCATACCCGCGAAGTGGTCTTTTACACTATCAGAGAAGGAGAAACCATCTTCGTCGTATGGGACCGGAGCCACCGAACTAAGGTAGGATTGGATCGCCCTGACGTTAAGGATCGAATCATCGTAGAAACGAAATACATCTTTCATCGTTACGCGGAAAAAGCGGTGAGATTCGCACGGCGTTGCCTTGCGAGTCCTGATCACTGCCAACGCCGCGATTGCCGAGGCCAGGTCGGCCGAATCATTCTTATCATCGACAACTCTGCGGAGGTCGGATCCATTCCACTCTACCTCCGTAACGACTTCCTTGGGGGATGCGCGTGTAGTGAAGATAAGACGCTTGCAGTAAGCTAGACCACCGAGGCGCCCAATGCCCCTGAATCCCCGGTGAGTGCAGCTTTGCTTCTCGCTATATCCTGGATCACATAGAGCACGCTCAACTCGCGCTTCTGGGACCCCACATCCATTGTCTTCCACAGTGATCGTGCGGTTCCTGCCGGAAATCGATACAGAGATGCGTTCTTCGCCTGGGGCGAGAAAGCCGTCTGCCACGGCCGTATCTATCGCGTCCGTGGCGTTCTGGATGTACTCCCTGATGGACATCAAAGGGTCGTCATACATCCCTGTTGTGATGGCCTCCAAGAGCCTTTTGCCTGCAGCTCCCATAACTGGACGTTCTCGGTCTATCTCTGTAGGTAAAGCTCCAGCCACTTCTCAATCTCCTTGTTCTCGCACCGCTTCATGTACTCTCTAACCGCAGATCGCGTGTTCTGCGACACGGCCTCGTGGAACTCCCAGAAAGCACTGTCTGGGTGTTTCAATAGCCAGAGAATGAAATCCCTGAATTCCTCGACCATGCCCGTTCCAGGACAGCGCTTTGGCTCCCGTGTGTAGACTCGCCTCTCGTGCTTGTTCCTATTGCGGATAAGCACTTCGGGCATATAAAGGTTAGCGACGAACTCCTCAAACGATTCTCCTATCGTCCTGAGAGCCAGGCCGGGCACCGTTGAGATCGCCCCATGCGCCGCACCCTTCATGATCTCCATGTTCCTTATGAATCGCCTTGTCCATACTGGATTCCTGAGGAAATTCACTTCATGCTTTGGTCTAGGGGGCTCAAGATCCCGGCGCCTGTTCGCATTTGGCGAGCCATCTTCACCATTAATGGGTGCGTAGCGCATTGGGTAGCTATAGACGGTTGCTTCCGGTAATCCCGTTTGGTCGTTTCTCCACTCAGCGTTCAGGCGGATATTGACAATAAGGCGCTCATACATATCTCTGGGCGTGTCGCGCCAGTTATACAGCATATAATTGGAAAAGTCAGTGAAACCATATCGCCTAGCGACCTGAATCGCGCGCAGGTAGACCGGCTTCTCCCTTAAACTGTCAAAGGCTATCCGGAATGGTCTGATGTTGAGTCGCGAAAGGAGTTGCATCGTTTCGTCAGTTACGAAACTTGCGTCCAGTCCTTGATTGAAGTCGACTGTTCTTTGTTTCTTCGGCTCAGCATCCGTATGGCATCCCCTCGCATAGCCCAATTCACAGAGGTCTGCCACGATATCACTGAGTCTCGGAGAGGCAAGCACATTGTTGTCCATCAGCTTTAGTCTGGCCTTATCACCATAACTCCGACGCAGTTCGCGGATGACTGGCTTGATGTCAATGTAGGGCACATAATCGGGCTCAAGCGTGGGTACTGCGCACCAACCGCACCGATTCACACATCCACGCGAGGTATAGCCATGGTACGTTTCGTTGATGGCATACAGACCTCCGTCAATGAGGTCGTAATCTGGAGGTAGAAGGTCTATGTTCGTTTTGTCGGGAAGTCCGATCTTGTGAGCGGAATCCAAAATGCCGCAGATTGGGAAGATGCCTGTCGCCTCGTGCACATCCTCTGGCATCATAGAGGCCATTATGCCGCCGATATAGACATTTCCGACAATCCCGCCTGTGGCATCCTTGTAGAAGTTCGTCGTTCCGATCGTGCGCTCCCATCCAAAAGTGAAGAGTGTAGTTATGTAGACTCTATCCCAGAGCTCATCGAGAACTGAGTGGTCACAGCCGTATGCGAACCGGACGTTATCACCCCGGTCTTTGTGAAACCGGGATAGTTTCATCAAACCAAGGGGAGGATACCAGAGCGTTTCGTCGTGGCGTAGCCTCTTCGTTCCGAGCCGACCCTGTCGCATCCTCGCCGGAGTGAGACGGCGGTAGTCTGGCTCAACTAGAAGGACATTCATATCGGATTCGCAATCAATTCGCCGGAACGGCCATGTTCATCGCTTGCCGACAGGCATTCGTGCATGACATCAATCGCCCGTTTGCACTGCTGCTTGTTGAGCAAGGCCATCGTCCTCTCCTCCATGAGATCGTGGTCTTGGCATGGGTAGCCGTCCATATAGGACAGTTACGCTCAGTTTGGGACAAGATACATGAGGTCATTTGAGTGGTAAAGAGGAATGAGTCAGCCTAGATATCGCCCGAGACGAGAAAATATGTGGGTTGCGGGGCGCGTAATCGAGTATGGCTTTGGGGATGTTTGATGGCTCTCTTGCGGGTGGTGGGCGGGCGCGGTCTTGTGTTGCTGTCCTTCGAGGCGAGAGACGCCGATAGGTCGGTCAACACCCGACCGTTCCATTACTGACGGACGTGGTGGGATAGCACCACACGACTAATATCAACAGGGGAGGCGCTTCTCGTCCCCTTTCAGGAATACTCCTCGCCGCCCTATCCTCTGGCTATGTCGTGATAGCCCATGTCAACAACGCAGCTGTCCGGTGCGCCTGTGCTGTCGTGTGTTATGCGGCTTCAGAAAAGCTCTTGTCGATGATAATAGCCTTAAGAACCTTCTCGATGATGCTCAGGAGCTTGACCACCTCGGTTACTGGGTTCTTGGTGTGCTGTAATAGGTGGTCATGGACTTTGCGGGCAGATTCGAGTTTAACGCCGAACAGGGAGCCGATGGTGACGACGACCATGTGTTCGACAATCTCTGGCTGGTTGCCTCGCGGGAGCGATATTCGGCGAGGCAAACTCGCTTGTGAACCTCGTAGGCCGCCCTGCTAGCTCAAAGACCCGAACACATGCTGAACAGAGGCTCGGCACCGTGAAATCTCAGTTCTGAGACTGGGTGCATGGGTGCACTTCGCTCAGCCCTCACACTCCCCGGAGGCTAGTTCCAGTGACCGATAGGAGGCGCTAGCGCCTCATTAGCGAGGTGAGCACACCTCAATCCGTGAGCAGGGCGCTACCTATCTAGCAATCTGGTTCAGCAATCGCATGATCGCACCAGTCTACGGATCCGCCGATAGACGGGCGATTTCAGCAGTCAGGCGCCTTGGCGAACCGGTCTCGTCACATCGTTACCTGCTTTGGCACGCAAAATGCTAGAGAAATAGAGGATACTGAGTGTGGAATGTCAACATTGGTGAGTTAGAGGGAGGATGAGATGAGACTTAGAAATTGCTTGATTGTTTTTGTTACTGTGTTGCTACTCCACAGTTACACAACGATCCTGGTTGGGAAGGAGTGCGGAGAGCCTGACGTCCTACCTGGGCAGATTCTTGTCCAGTACGAACGTGGAATTGCATGCCAGCAGCTGCAATATCTCTGCACTAACCTTTCCCAACAGGGCTTCCGGTTGACTCGCCATTATCCCCGAAGCTGCGTGCTTAGGCTTGAGGCACCTGGCAATACGGACCCGAGAATCGCAATTGCTAACGCTAAAGAGGTCCCTGGAGTTCGTCGTTCGGAGCCGGTTTATAAATGCCATGCTTGTTCAGTGCCCAATGACGAGTGGTTCTGGCTCCAATGGAATCTGCCGACTATCGGATATGGGGACGCGTGGGACCTCTTCCTCAAAGATGCAGACTTTGCAGCGCCGGCCGTCATAGCAGTGCTAGATACGGGCGTTGCCTATGAGAACTATGAAGATGATAATTATGAATACGAGCGTGCTCCTGACTTCGATAACATAGTCTTCGTGGATGGATATGACGCAGTCAATGACGATTATCATCCTAATGATGACAACGGTCATGGCACGTTTGTATGCGGCGTTATCGCTCAGTCTACCAACAATTTGACTGGTGTGGCCTCGATCGCCTTTGGCTGCAAGATCATGCCGGTCAAAGTTCTCGGGGAGTATCAAAGCGGCGATACCGCCTCGTTGGTAGAGGGCATCTATTTCGCGGTGGACAATGGTGCGGATGTTATCAACTGCAGCGCGGGCTTCTCATGGTATTACTCTCACAGCGAGATTCTGGCTGAGGCCGTTACATACGCGGCCACTAGCGGCACGGTCCTGATCGGCTCAGCGGGTAATGCCGACCTCCCCTACGTTAAGTTCCCCGCCGCCTATAACGAGTTTCTAGCCGTCGGCGCTACGCTTCCTGAGGAGAATCCCGGAGATCTAGTTTTGTCGGTATACTCCAATTACGGCGTTGCCTTAGACGTGGTTGCGCCGGGGGGCGACTCCGAGGACAGAGACGAGGACCTGTATCCGGAGGCAATACTCGCAGAGAGCTTCGACGGAGGGTCACCCTCAGGATGTTGGGACCTTTGGTGGGCATCTGGCACATCCGGAGCGGCCGCTCAGGTATCCGGCATCGCGGGCGTATTGATGTCGCTTGGGCTTGATCGGGATGAGACATTGGCTGTCATCAAAGGGACCTCCTCCAAGATCGTCTGGGACCCCGAGGATGTATCAGGGATTATCGACCCCTCCAGCATCAACGGATTCGATTGCGAGACGGGGTTCGGGCTTGTAGATGTTAACAAGGCTCTCGAGTTCGCCCTAGATAGCATCATTCCTCAGTTCCCAGAGTACGAGACGTCGGTCGAGATCACAGTCAAGGATGGTGGAGGTGGCACTCACTATGCTGAGGCGCAAGTTACGGTCAGCACGATTACATCCGGGGCTTCGGAACCCGCATCGGGCGCTACGGTTTATGGCTACTGGGAAGGCTCGGCGGTCGGTAACGACTCCAAGATAACCTCGTCCAATGGCCGATGCGCTTTCACATCAGCCACAACGAGCACTTTGAATCCTGAATTCGGTTTCGTGATTACAAATATCGTTAAAGGTGGAGAATTGTTCTTTAAGAACGAGGAGATACCAGGGACCCTGCAAATGCACGGCGATAAGATGATAGTCATGCCGCTTAGGGCAACCGGGACAACCGCAACAGTTGCTTTCGTGCCCTGGTTTGTCAACCCATCTACACCAATCTATTGAGGCCAATCCATAGATGATTAAGACCGTTCTATTCATAGCTCATGATTGTGACTTTCTCGAAAGGATATCAGAGACCCTGGAGACGCTGGGCTGTGTAGTGGCAGACGTCGAGAGCACAGACCAGGCAGCAGTCTTGTTGAGAACCTGTAAGTGCCATCTTGTGCTTTGGGACGTTCATGATGCGGGTCATCAAGAGGATCCCTCAATAGTACAATTGCTTAACTATATCGGTCCCGAGATTCCCGTTGTCTTCATCGGGAGTGAGGACTCTCGCGTTGTGCAGTTAGCCCGGGCCTCAGCAGTACACAAGCAAGTCGGGCTTCTGACGAAGCCAGTTTCGATAAACGCCCTGTCTGAGACGGTATATGCTACGCTACTTCCGGAGGCGAGGCGATTGGAAGGGTGAATGTTATGTCGGTTCCCTTGCCTTTTTGGGGCGTGGCCCAGATGCGACCGCCGTGTTGTTCGACGATTTTGCGGCAGATGTAAAGTCCCAGCCCGGAGCCGCTGACACGTCTCTCGCTTTCCACCTTCCGAGCCCTTGCGAATTTCTGAAAGACACGTTCGCATTCGGCTTCGTCCATCCCTTCACCATCGTTGATTACGCTAATCGCTACGAATGAGCCCTTCCAGTTTCTGTCATCGCTTAAGTATAAATACGATGAGCCGGATGTTGACTGATCACGCACGCTGGATCTCAATCTAGACTTTATGCGGATCGCGCCACCTGAGCTCGTGTACTTACAGGCGTTTGTGACCAGGTTAGCCACCACCTGCTCCAATGCTTCCGTTTGTCCTTTTACGGCGGGCAAACCGTCCCAGAGCTCGAGGTCAAGAGACAAACGTCGCTCATGCACAATGAGTTCCAAGGCCTTAACCGTATGGCGAATCAGTGCATTCATATCGATTCTCTCTGAACCGAGGTCACGGAAACGACTCTTGCACCTTATGAGGTCGATAGTCTCGTCGGCAAGTCGTGAGAGCCTTCTGACCTGCTCGTTAGCGGACCCAACGTGGTAGGACAACGGCTGTTTGGAAGGCATGGTCATCATTTTCAGAGAGCAGAGAACTGCGCTCAGAAGCGACCTCATCTCATGTGCCAGACACGTAATAAGTTCCTCGACAAGTTGATTCTCACTGCGAATTCTCAGATTGTCCAGAAACAGACCAACGTGGTGCGAGACGAGCTGCATAAGGGAGAAATCCCTATGCTCACGGAAGAGGTGGGATTTCTTGCCATCCGCGTATAAGACGGCCTGCACGTTATCTCCTGCAAAAACCGGAACGCAAATAACCGACCCAAGCTGAAGACTACGAATGCTCGAACTGTCCAGGAAACGGGGGTCTGTCATCGCCGACTCGATCAGAAGCGGTTCACGGGACTTCGCTACATACTCTAGAATTCTGGATGAGACATTAAGGTCCTGCTCCAGAGCGCCTGCGAAGTTGGCGGACGCCTCGAACTGGATCATACCGCGCCGATTGAGGCCAATGACCAGACCTCGGTCGGCGCCGGTCGTCAGGACCATAGTTTGCGCGACCGATCGAAGCGCCGTCTCTACGTCATCGGAGGCTCGCAGCTTCTTAAAGGCCTTAAGTACATGAGCGATCTCATCTGAGCAGGTTATCCTTTGAGAGAGCTCTTGTCGCAGGCTTCTCACTCTGTCCAGATGTCTAGTCGCTCCGGCCTCGTCGAATACACTTTCAAGCCCTGACAACAGCTGCTCTGTCTGAGCTACCCTTCCTTCCTTCAGGCACAGCTCCGCCCATTGAAGTTTGGTGAGTGCCTCCTCGAAGGATGCCCCGCTTGATTCAAATGAGGACGCGACATTCCTGAATGTCTCTTCTGCCTTCTGGTATTGGTTCCGAAGGATGTAGCAATGCGCTTTCAGTCGTTCGAGATAACATAGCTCGAGCTGGTCACCAACATGTTGAGCGCATTCCTCGCACTTTCGAGCGTAATAGTCGAAACGCCGCGAAGATCCCTGTTTGAGGGCCACACAGGCCATTCTTCGGTATGCTTCTGGAACGAGGTCGGCGTAGCCGCCTTTACGCACGCGCTGAAGCACTTTTCGCAAGAGTGATTCGGAGCGTTTGTATTCTCCCTTGTTCAGCATTAGCTCTCCTATGTTCCCCTCGATCAGGAGCACATGGCGGTCATAGTGCTTCTTGCGGGCAATTCGTCGGGCCTTCTCCAGTAGCTCCCGAGCTTGCTCATTTCTGCCCTGGTCCCTGAGCAAAGCGCCAAGATTGCCGAGAGCGATGACATAGGTTTCTATTAGCCCCCCCTCAATGGCCAGAGCAAGAAACTCCCTGAAGTGTTTCTCTGCTAGACGGAGCTTCCCGAGCTGGTATTCGGCTACTGCAAGGTTACCTATCGCTTTGCTCTTAAGAGCCGGATTCCGATTGCGTTCCGCAAGGTCTAAAGCCCTTTGATAATAGGAGACCGCATCGGTCCATTGCCCCATGAGCCACGAGGCTGAAGCAGCGCCCGTGAGACTTTGAAACTCTGCATCTGCGGACAACGAGTCTCCGTGAGCTTCAGAAAGCCCTCGTCTGAAGTACTTCAGACCCTCCTGCGGCTTGGCTCGATAAAAACAGATCCATCCGAGTATATTAAGTGCCTGTATGGCTTGTTCGGGAAACGACTCCGCATCTACGTGCTTGAGCAGCTCCTTAGTCGTCTTCTCGCTCTCGTCATAACGACGGGCCAGCATTTGTGTCCAACCCAACAGGCTCTGCAACTCCATCCATCGCCTCTTGTGCTCGGGATTTTGGCAGAAGGGACCAAGCAACGACAGGGCTTGCCGATAATGGTCGATCGCTCCATCATATTCGCTCAAGTCCTCACAGCACAGTCCCGCCTGCCTCTCCAATTGAACAGCTGTCGATATCTTGGTGTCGGAGCCGCGAAGACCCGCCCTTCGTAGCAGAGAGAGCCCCTTCTCGCAATGATCCAGAGCAGCACTCGCGTCGCCCCGGGACCTCGTCATCCTGGCAATCGACACGTGAAGCTCGGTCTCTCGCAAGACATCCGGGCTCAACAGAGACCTGGAAATCCTCAACGCGCGCGTCAATAGCTGTATACCAAGCCAATACGCCCCGTCGGATTCCTGCCGCTCACTTTCTGTGATCGCTACCTCCAATGCTTCTCTTGGGCGCCCCGCCCGGCTAAGGTGTTCAACCAGCCGGACCGGATCAAATGGTTGGCCCTTTGACCAACATGAAAGTAGCACCTCAGTGGCTTTGCCGCTCAGTTGGGCAACAAGATCGCGATCGGCTTTCTCAATGAGACGAACTGGAAGTGTAGGGTCTAAGAAACGGAGAAAGGCCTGGTTGCGGACCGTTTCCCAGACCAGAATGCCCATGCTCTCAAGCCGAAGGACCTGCTCTGCAAACTCGTCTTGGGCGAGGCCAGTAGTCCGCAGTGCTATTGAGGCGGGCCCTCTGGGGCCACTGATAGCGGCGGTGAGTAGAACGGTCCGGAGCCCTGTTGTTACGCTGTTAAGTCTGACTGCTGAACGCCGCCCCCGCTTCTTTGTTTGGCCAGCGCCGTCGGAGGTCACCGACCACTGTCCCAGACGATGGTTCAGACGACCTTCTTGGGCGAGTGTGTTCAACAGCTCTACGCACGCTCCGACGTTCCCGCCGGTTCGGGCAATCAAGAACCCAGCTACATCTGCCATGTTGTCAGTGGAACCGAGCATTGACTCACACAATCTAAGCACATCCTTTAGCTCGAGGCTATCGAGCTTGAGCCGGACGAAGCCTTCTTCGTCGCCCAAAGCGTCAAGGTAAAGATCGATATCAGACCCCTTGTGATATGCTCTGACGGGCATAGATGAGACAATCAAATACCCGCCCCTAGCTGCTCTATGAGCAAGGACAGTCAACAGTTTGGCGTCGTTCGTCTCGAGCTTGTGTATATCGTCTATCAGAAGCACCAGCGGGCGCTCCCTGGACAGCGTCCGTATCTGACGAACGAGCATTTCGTAGTGATTCCGACTCTCTTCATTGGGCTCTTTCAGGTTCACGGCGCTTCTAAGGGTAGAAAAGAGCGATGGCCCCCGTGTAGAGCCTGGATGGTCGGTCGTCGCCACGACCCTTGCACCTGAAAGCTGCGCGTAATACCTTGCCTCCTCAAGAAGACGGGTCTTGCCGGTCCCCCTCGCCCCCTGTATCAGTATGCAGCCTCCCTTGTTCTTCTCAAGATCATCTACGCTCCGCGTGATCGCTTCTAACTCCTTTGTTCTTCCAATCAAATCAGGGCGAAGAAGATGGCGTTGAACAGGTGGAGGTGAGGGCAGGTCTGTGTCACGGCTGCTTTTCGCAGCCATTGTGTTAAGAACGGCAAGGCAGGACGGGAACCGGTCCCTCGGGTCGGGGGCAGTCATCATAGCAATACTATCCCTATAGCGCTTAGGGACCCTAGCTAGTGATTCCCTTGTCATTTCGTTCGAGCCCTTTGCTGATAGAATAGATGAGAGGCTCAGGCCCTCAAACGGGAGCTTGCCCGTTAACACCTCCAGCAGTGTCATCCCCAGCGAATAGATGTCAGCTCTCGCGTCAACCTCCAGCCCTGCTAGCATCTCTGGAGCCGCATACAGGGGCGTACCGCGTGGAGAGGCCTTAGATCCGGCTGAGAGATCGATACTCAGGCCAAAATCCATCAGAACAGGCTCATACTTCCTCTGTTTCGAGACGAGCATAACATTGTCAGGTTTCACGTCGCAGTGCAGACATCCCTTCGTGTGAACCGCCCACAGTGCGCGGCACAGACCCTCAAAGACATTCTCAAAACGTCTTCCTCGAAGCTCGCCAACATACTCCGAGAGCGCCTCGCCAGGCACGATCTCCATTGTGTAATAGCGAATCCCTTCGGGGCTTTGCCCGAAGTCCAGAACGCGGACCACATTTGGATGGTCGATGTTGGCCATTGCCCTGAATTCGCTGCGGGAAAAACGGTCGGCTAGAACATCGTCTCCGGCTCGATCCATTAGCAGCTTCACAGCCACTTCACTTGAACGGGTCCTATCGAAGGCGCGCACAACCTCACTCCATGAGCCCTTGCCCAAAAGGCTAAGAAACTCATATCTCCCATCGAACAACTTCTGAGCAAAATCTTCCCACATACTCATGAGTTAAGCCCTGAATCACCGTCTCCCCGCGTCTTTCGCCTACGGAATTCTTCCGCTCGTATTCCGTGCTTTTTCATCAGAATCGAGAAGTTCTTCCGGTGCAATCCCGCGAGTTTCGCCGCCAACATGATGACCCCGTTGGCCCTGTCGAGCATTTCCTTAAGGAATTGCTTTTCAGCCCTGTCCATCGCTTCCTTTTTCACCTCAGCAAACTTTGCACTCGACCCCGGCCTCCTCCGAACTGAAAGCTCAACAGCAGAGGGTCTCACAACCTCCTCATGCGTGAGCAGGATCGCCTGACGAACTTTGTTCTCAAGCTCCCGCACGTTTCCCGGCCAGTCATAGCCAAGTAGCTTCTTAATGGCTTCAGGTGAGAAGGTTTTGCTTTCGCCCGAGAGCTCAGGGCTATGAAGTTCGGCGAAATGCCTCACAAGTAGTGGAATGTCTTCCTTGCGCTCGCGCAGAGGCGGCAGAGTAACGGGGAATACGTTAAGCCTGTAGAAAAGGTCCTTTCTGAAGAGGTTCTTCTCCATGGCTTGCTCCATGTCAAGATTGCTCGCCGCGACCACTCGAACGCTCAAGATGTGCATCTTAGTGCTGCCCAATGGTCTCACTTCCCCTGACTCCAGGAATCTCAGCAGCTTCACCTGTGATGCCGCATCAACCTCACCAATCTCATCAAGAAACAGCGTGCCGCGTTCTGCCGACTCTATCAGGCCCTCCTGATCTCTATCCGCGCCCGTGTAGGCGCCTTTCTTGTGACCGAACAGTTGCCCCTCAAGAAGTGTCTGTGGGATTGCTGCGCAGGCCACTGTAACGAAGGGGTGCTTGGCTCGGGGACCGCTGTTGTGTATGGCCTTTGCCACCAGTTCCTTCCCCGTTCCGGTCTCTCCCCTGATCAGAACGGTAACGTCTGAATCTGCAGCCATCGCGATCTTGTCCATGACCAGCCGCATTGCAGCAGAGGCGCCGACTATGGTTTGCTCTGTCACGGACCGCTTGAGCTGTGCACGGAGCGACACGACCTCCGCTTGCATCATTGACTGATGACGCGCCTTCTCAATGCGGAAAACCAACTCGTCAGGATCAATAGGCTTACGCAGATAGTCAGTGCATCCCATCTTCATCGCCAATGCCGCCTCGTCAGGGGAACCGTAGCCGGTTATGATGATTACAGGGACAACTGGGTCAACCTCTCGTATCGACTCGTAGATTGAGAGGCCCTCTGTTCCTGGCATCGCCAGGTCAGTTATAACCAACGTGTAGTTTTGGGCCGCCAACAGTTCCAGTGCTTCTTTGGGTGATTGGGCTGGGTCAACCACATAGCCCATGGCCCGAAGGGTTTCTGTCAGCTTCGGAAGAAGATAAATATCATCGTCTATAAGAAGAAATGGCCCCAAGGGTCTTTCTAGCATCACACAGTAACCTCATGAAACGTCATTTGTGAGCAATAGATTCTTTGTGCGAGATTGTAGTCTCCCCCGCCCTTTTAATCACTTCCAGACTGCATCTCCCTGCAACCTGGCACTCCGGAAGAGGCACCCAAGAACACCCGCAGTTTCTATAGCCTGGTTGGCTAAGACAAACAGCCACAGGCTCTTGGCTGACGCACCATTCACGCACGAGGGCCCCATTGAATCGATCTGGTGCGAATAGCCTCCGGGCGGCGTCAACGGCAGACATAACCTCAAATCGAAGCTCGTAGTTGCCCCAAGCATTCTGCATTCTCAAAGGAGTCCCGAGAATTCTCTCGGAGAGCATCGACGCTGAATTTTGGGTTTTGCACTGAGACTGTCCGGTGGAACGCATTATGATTAGGGCACTGTAGCAAAGCTCTTTGATGCCAACAACCCTAACTAGGGCGTGTGCGTGCTCTTTGTTCCCCTGTCCCCTCAGCAGCAACATCTTGCGGCAATGACTGTGGAAGGCCGATTGACGGCATCTCTGACCTCTTGGTCGCTTAAGTGATTGTAGCGCATAGTCATGCCTAGTGAAGTGTGACCAAGCAGTTTCTTGATTGAAGCTACGTCAATCCACAGCGCACCCGGCTTGCTCGCAAAGCAATGTCATAAGTTAAGGAATCGAAACTCAGCGACCGCAGCTCTCCTGAGAGAGGTCTTGAAGCCAACGAGGACCACGACCTCCTCGCCTGTTTCTTCGTGCTCGATCCTCTTGTGACACGGGACGAGTATGCGAAAGCAAGTGGCTCGCTTTTTGATGTGCATCCCGGCTGCCTTTCACTGCCTGAAGTCTCGGGCATCATTCGTGTCGTGGATGAGACAGAGCAGTTCGTTGGTGAGGCTCCGCTTCGGGCAAGGGACGTAGTAAGGGGGGGAACGCGGCGATGGCGATTTTCTCACCGATGTCACCTGACTTGAAGAGATCGACTATCTCATCGAGGGCTTTCTTAACATTGTGGTTCATAGGATGTCCTTTCATTGAGGTTTGTGGGGCGCCCTTTCGAGCGCCCCTGATTGGTCATGCTGCTGGCTTGAAGCCGCCTTCCTGAGGTGTGATGTATGGTGCACACCAAGCGAGTGGGTAGTCAGTGATGTAGTGCCTGCTGCGCGGCGTGAAGCGTCTGAATTCGTGATTGAGAGGCCCGGTCCCGAAAATGAGATTCCGACCGACCAGTCGGACCTTGGCGTGGAGGTTTTGGTGGTCACAGAAGAGGTTCAGGATCACAGCTGGTCCCATCGGGCAGTGGACATGGCGATATCGCCACTGTTTGACGAGGGCTTCTGTGCTGGTCTGCAGTTGGGTCGTCTCATAGCAGTCTGATCCTCCCTTGTTTGACGGTTGACAGGTGATGGTGGTAGCAAAGGTCGAAGTCCTTACACCGCAAGCATTTTCTGGCAGTCAACTTCGGTGCGCCAAAACACTTGCGCACTGTTGCTCGCTTCTGAAAGACTTCTATTGGCTTAGGTTCTGGCACTTCTGGTGCAGGGGGCGATGGCATGAGAACCAACGGCCTGGTCATAGCCTCACCCCCTTTCTGTGGTACATGCGTTGTTTAGCATGATCTCATGGTAGCTCTTCTCCTTACCGCAGTTACAGCAGATGAGAACATCAAACCTAGGACGTAGACACCGTTCGCAACGTGCTGTCATCACCAACACTTCCTTTCTTCACCTTGTCTGTACCAGTCTTCGGCTCGCCTGAGCTCCGACCGTAGCCATGTAATCTTCTTGTGCAGTCGGTCAACTCGGCTCCAATAAGTCTCGTTGGCCTCGTCAAGCTCTGACTTGTGACAGCTCCCACAATAGACCTCGTCGTCTTCGCCGATGACGTGACCGCAACTCCCACAATAGACGCTCATCTCGCACTCCTTTCTAAGTGCTCAAAGATCGCAGCGGGGGCATGGGGGGTGAGGGCGATTGCCACCCCCCATCTGATCAATGCTGACCTAACCCCCGCTCGTTACCGATACGGATACGCCTACTGGCTGGATAGTTGCATTTGAGACGGGCGTGTCATTTTGGGCGTTGGACAATGTTGCAAGTTGTACATTGTTCCAACGCTCAAAATTGGGAGTTCGAGCAGAAATGCTGTTACCGCTATGAGCGACTGTTGCAGCCCCACGATGGCAGCAGTGCCTTTTCATGCCGTTTTAGGCTGAAAAGCAAAGGGCTTAGCCCTACTATGTCTATAGCGGGGGCAGCAACAATGTAGCGAACGAGGGACAGCGTTATCCACTCACGACCCCAGAGGCACAGGCGGCACTTACTAGCTCCGCCGCCTTGACCGCCCCGATTTGCGTGCGATACTGGAACCCAGTAGTAGTAGAAAACCCTTCTTATCAGCCTAACACCACTGATTTCGGTGGTGTTAGGTGCCGGGCGTATGCTGACCCTCGCCGTCTTCTATTATCTCTTGCCACAAGCTCAAGGCGAAGGTCGGCATGCCCGTTTCTTGACTTGTGTTCGTGATTGCCTGTAACGGTGTCTCGTTCATGAAGAGCACGGGCACAAGGCGAGAAACCCCATACCTGCCTAAGTCCTCGGCCGCCATAGCCTTTGCGACGCTGGCTCCACTACGTGGTAGGACTTGCTACATGTTTCTGCTCTTCGCCACCGGCCGTTGGCCGCAGGGCAAGTCGAATTGCCCGAATATGTGTGGCTACCTGCCGCCTCGTTGACCTTGCTATAGGGAGGCGATAGTTGGGGCACTTGTGCCCCGAATACATCAACGCAGCGTTATGTAAACTATCGCCGAACGTTATCGATGTTTGGCAGCTGCCAAATCTTTACGTGTTGGTTCTCGATAACAGCGTTATCGGAACCCAACTATCCGCCCTCCATCCTTAGTTTCTCCTGAAGTGGAGCGCGTTCGTTA
>Ga0307380_10004990_pt1 | contig 17728 bp, 16 predicted proteins | sample UN3MG_FD_202239 | JGI IMG/M metagenome (GOLD analysis project Ga0307380, IMG submission 202239) | Soil microbial communities from Risofladan, Vaasa, Finland - UN-3 | ecosystem: Environmental > Terrestrial > Soil > Coastal area > Acid sulfate soil | place: Finland: Risofladan, Vaasa | collected...
AGAGCGTGCAGCCGACGGCCGATGATCGCCCCCCGGGTGTGGATACCGACGATCGCGAGATCCTCGCCCCCGGGATTCTTCTCAATGATCTCGTGCGCGATGCGCACCAGCGTCCGGCGTAGGTCGTCTCGGTCGAGAACGATCCTCTCGCTCATAACGCTCCTTCCTGGCCTCGCGGGACCGGGTTAAAGAAACGACCCGACCAAGGTACCAGCCCCGGCAGCGAATGCAACGGCCGCGGGCCCGATCCGCACGGCCGAGGCCGGAATCCGGGGGAACTTCGCGGCTGATCGGATAACGTGCGGCGGGTGTCACAAGCCGTCGAGCAGGTGATCTCTGAGCACGAAGCAGCCGGGCGCCGCTTCCGCGCCGATGACGTCGGCAGCTTCGTCCGAGAGGAGGGCGAGGGGCCGCCGGTCGTCTGCTTCCACGGCGTGCCCTCCAGCAGCTTCCTCTACCGCAAGGTCAACGCCGAGCTCGCGGCCCGGGGCCTGCGGGGCATCGCCTTCGACTTCCCCGGACTCGGTCTCGCCGAGCGACCAGCCGACTTCGACTACTCGTGGTCGGGGCTCGCAAGATGGAGCGGCGCGGCTATCGATGCCCTCGGCATCGATCGTTGCCATCTGGTGATCCACGATGTCGGCGGGCCCGTCGGCGCCGAATGGGCCGTCCGCAATCCCGACCGGGTGCTCTCGATGACCGTCCTCAACACGCCGCTGAACGTCGCCACCTTCCACCGGCCGTGGTCGATGCACCCATTCTCGATCCCCCGCGTCGGAGAGCTGTACCTGCGCTCGATGACCCGCTTCGCCCTCACCCAGCTCTTCCAACTGCAGGGGATCGGCGATCGCGGCGCCGTCGATAAGGCCGAGATCGGTGCCTACTACGACCTGCTCAAGCGTGAGGACGGCGGCGCAGCCTTCCTGCGGATCATGCGTGGGTTCGAGCTGACCCAAGACAAGCAGGACTTCCTCTGGGAAGGATTGGCGGAGCGCGCCTACCCCGCGAGCGTCGTCTGGGGCAAGGACGACCCAGCGCTGGGGATGGAGTTCTGCCGGATCGCCTGCGACGTGCTCAACGTGGACGAACCAACGCTGGTCCCCGCCAAGCACTTCCTCCAGGAGGATCAGGCGCCGGCGATTGCCGAAGTCGTCAAGGCGATGGCCGCGTGAGCCGTCCGCCGCGATCAGCGAGCAGGTCGGCGGGGCGGATCGCTCAGGGCGTCCTTAGGTCGATGCGAGAATCGTGTCGAGCCAGTCAAAGACGCGCTGATCGCGGAGGCCGAGCGCCCGTGGCTCGCAGTGTGAGTCGGCGCCCTCGGCCTCGCTGAAAGCGACGAGAGCTTTCTTCTCGGCCGGCGTTGAGACCGCGTCGTGAAGCTTCTTTGACTCGCCGGGCCAGAACTGCTCGTTGTCGGGGTCGGTGATCAGGATCGGGCACTCGATCCGCTCCGCGATCCCGTCCAGGGTGTAGTCGGCGAGAGCCTGATAGACGTCGAACGGCGTCTCCTTACCGTAGGGGCGCATACGGAAGTCGAGGCTGCCACGCGTGGCCTTCGAGAAGCGGGTGCCCCAATCCATGTTGCGGTTGAACTTCTCGCGCTCTCCAGTCTCGAGTTGCTTCTTCATCGAGCCCGGGATATGAGCGAACCAGGAGGTGCCGACGTCCCAGACACCTGGGTCGGCGATTGCCGCGGCGATCCGCTTCTCGAAGGCGACCGCACGAGGCACCCAGTAGCCGGCTTGACTGACTCCGTGGAGGGCGACCCGCTCGGAATCAACGCACTCGAGGCCGAGCGCGAAATCGACGACGGGTTCGATCACGGCCTCCCAGTCAGGGCGGAAGTAGAGGCCCTGCCGCCACAACGCTGCGCCCTGGCCGGGGCCGTCGAAGGTGAGGCAGTTGTATCCGCGGTCGAGAGCAGCCGCGGCACCCTGCAGCCACATCGCAGAGACGGGCCCGTCGGAGCCGTTGTTGAGGATCAGCAACGGCCGCGGCTCATCACCCGCGTCCACCCGGAAGAGGTAACCCTCGAGCTCGGTGCCCTCATACGGGATCGCGAGCGGCTCGATCGCGGGATCGCGGGAGCGGGCGAAGCCCTCCCAGGCCGCGCGATGAAGCTCCCACGTCGGCCTCATCCGCCCCGGGTCGTCGGTCGAGTCGAGGAAGAAGGTGGCGGTGTCGTAGTAGGTGGCGGAGCGGAGCCAGGCGTCCCGCGCGCTGATCATGTGTGACGCCGCCTCGGCCTCCCGAGCGATCCCGGCGATCCGATCCCCGGTCGCCTTCCACTGCTCGAACCAACTCTCGGCGTCACCATCCTTGATCCGCGCCGCGGTCGAGAGGCACTCGCCGATGTCGGCGCCACGGTAGTAGGTGGCCCCGAGGGTCAGCTCCATCATGAACTCGAAGTCCTCGTGCTTGAAGAACTTGTCGCGCTTGTGATGCATGGCGGCTCCTCTCGTGGATGACTCAGGCGGCAACGTTATCCCGGCGAGCCGGTCTTGATCGGCGCGGTCTCCGGCGTCCGGGCCAGCACGATCAAGGTCAGCAAGGCGGCTGCGACGAGCATGTAGGCGGGCGCCAGGTCGGTGTCGAGGATCTTGATCAAGGCGGTGGCGATCAACGGTGCGGTGCCGCCGAAGACGGTGGCGCCGATGTTGAAGCTGAGCGAGACGCCGGTGTAGCGGGTCCGGGTGTTGAAGAGTTCGGTGGTGGTCGCGAGTGCCGCGCCCGAGAAGAGCGTCACCAGGCCCATCAGGATTGCCTGCGTTGGCACGACCGTAACCGTCACAGCCCCCGCGAGGACGAGGAAAAGTGGGATCGCCAACGCCGCCATCGAGATCAGACCTGCGTAGAGCACCGGTTTTCGCCCAAAGCGGTCGCTGAGGCCGCCCACCATCGGCGAGCCGACCATGAAGACGGCGGCGGCGATCATCCCAGCGAGGATTCCCTCCTCGGGTCGCGCCCCCTGAAAGCTGACCAGATAGGTCGGCACGAAGGTGACGATCACGTAGTAGCTCAGCGACTGGTAGCCGTTGAGCAGCGAGCTGATCACCAGAGGGCCCCGCTCCGTGTTGAACAGCTCCTTGATCGGGATCTCCTCCGCGCCGTCTCCCGCCCGCTCGTCGAAAGCCTGGGACTCGGGCGCACGCAACAGTGCGAGGACCGCGATCAGGCCGAGCACGCCACCCATCAGAAACGGAATGCGCCAGCCGAAGTCGAGCATCTGCCCATTGGTGAAGACCAGATTGAGAACGAACACCGTTCCCGAGCTGAGCAGTGTCCCGACCCCGGCTGAGACCTGGGCGTAGTTGACGAACCAGCCGCGGCGCTCGGCCGGAACGCTCTCGGCCAGGAGCGTGATCGCGCCGCCGAACTCCCCACCCAGCGAGAAGCCCTGGGCAAGCCGAACCACCATCAGCAAGATCGGCGCCGCGATGCCGATCGACGACTCGGTTGGCATCACGCCGATCATCACCATGCCGACGCCCATCACCGAGATCGACAGCAGCAACGCGGCCTTGCGCCCGTGCGTGTCGCCGTAGTTGCCTATCAGGGCCGCGCCGAGCGGGCGCATCAGGTAGCCCCCGGCGAAGATGCCGAAGGTGGCTAGCAGCGAGTCGACGGTCGACGCGGCGGGGAAGAAGAGCGTCGCGATGATCGGCGCGAGGTAGACGTAGAGGGTGAAGTCGTACCATTCCAGCGCTGCGCCGAGCGTGCCTGAGAAGACCGATCCCCGGGTGTGGCCGCCCTCCTCGGTCACGGGCTTTCTTTCGCGCTCTCGGCGAGCGCCCCCTCCTTCTGCAGCGATGGTTGCCCTCGCTCAGGGAACGGCAGCTCGATCCGGTCGAAATCGCGGGGCGCGACGGCCTCGGGAAACACCTCGCGCGCCTCGTCGAGGATCTCGGGGATGAAGTGGCGGGCCGAGATGTGGACCAGGGCGAGCATCGAGACGCCGGCATCGGCGGCGATCAGCGCAGCCTGGCGTGCCGTCGAGTGACCTGTCTCATCGGCTCGCTCGATCTCTTCCTCGGCGAAGCTGGCGTCATGGATCAGAAGGTGGGCCCCGGCGGCAGCCTCCCGGGTCGCGTCGCAGGGCCGGGTGTCACCCGTGAGCGCCACCCGCCGGCCGGGACGCTCCTCGCCCATCACCTGCTCGGGCCGCACCGTCCCATCCGTACCGCTGACCTCCTCGCCGCGCTGCAGTAGCCCGAAGTCGACGCCCTCAGAGACGCCGAGTGACGTCGCGACATCGGGGTCGAAGCGACCGGGGCGCGGCTGCTCCCAGAGTAGGTAGCCGTTGGCCGCGACCCGATGCTCGACCGCGAAAGGCTCGACCGTATAGCCGTCGAAGTTGACCCGATCCCCCACCTCCAGTTCATCCAGCTCGACCTCGTAGCCGACGCGACCGATGACCCGTGAAAGCGAGGCGTACAGGTCCCGAAGGCCCGGGGGTCCGTAGACGACCACCGGCTCCTTGCGGTCCTGCAGGTCCCACGTCTTCAGCAGTCCGGGGAGGCCGAGGTAGTGGTCGGCGTGCAGGTGCGTGATGAAGATGTCGGTCACTTGGACCAGGCCGGTCGAGCGCTGCATCTGCCGCTGCGTGCCCTCGCCGCAATCGAACAGCAGCCGATCGCCGCCGCGCCGGACGAGCACCGACGCTGTATTGCGCCGCGCCGAGGGCACCGAACCGCCGGTGCCGAGAAAGATCACATCGAGGTCCATCCCGCCGAAGCGTAGTCGGGCGCCGCGCGGCGGCCGGCGTCACGCAGGCAGCCGCCGATGCCGCAGTCACCGCGAACGGTGCCGGAGGGAACATATGTTCGTCTGTTGAATCGCCTAAGCTCCCGGCAGCGAGCGCCCGTAGCTCAGCTGGATAGAGCGCGCCCCTCCGGAGGGCGAGGCCGCAGGTTCGAATCCTGCCGGGCGTGTTGGGGAAGGGCAGGGGTCTGGATGTTGACCCCGAGGGTTGATGCCTGCGGGGCGCCTGGCACCGAGCCGGGCGCCGTGGGATCACTCATCTAGTCTGCGCTCGATGACGGCAAAGGCAGACGCCGGCCTCGAACCCGATGAGTACTGGGAGGCGCGGCTGAGGGAGCGTCCGGGGCTCGACGGCGTCGGCGTGTCCGGGCTCGGGCCCGGGTTCAACCGCTGGGCCTACCGAATCCGGGCGATCAACTTCGAGCGGGCGCTGCGGGGATGCCTGCAGGCGGGGGCGCCGGGCCGGGTCCTCGATATCGGCTCGGGGACCGGCTTCTGGATCGACCGCTGGGAACGCCTCGGCGCTCGGGAGGTCGTCGCCAGCGACCTGACCGAGGTCGTCGTTGATCGGCTGGCGGCGAAACGCCCCGGGCTCGACGTGCGGCGGCTCGACATTGGCTCCGAGGGCGCGCTCGCGGCCGCCGGACTGGAGCCTGGGAGCTTCGACTGCGTCTCGGCGATCGACGTGCTCTTCCACCTGCTTAGCGGCAGCGCCTATCGGACCGCCTTCGCCAACGTCGCAGCCCTGCTGCGCGAAGGAGGCATGTTCGTCTTCAGCGAGGACATGGCACGGGGCTCCGGCGTGCGCCGCCGCCAGATCAAGGTGACTCGCTCCGCCCGCAGAACCCGGCGGACCTGGGAGGCCGCCGGCCTGGAGGAGTGTCACCGCTCGCGGCTGTTCGTGCTGATGAACTTCCCCAGCACCGGCGGCGCCGCGGCGCGGCGGCGCTACCGGCGCCTCGATCGCCTGCTCAGCCCGCGTCCCTGGCTCGGTGGCCCGGTCGGCGCCGCCCTGTTTCCGCTCGAGTGGGCGCTGACGAAACGCGGCGACCAAGGACCGTCGACCAAGCTCGTGATCTGCCGGAAGCCGGCGAGATCCCCCGAGCCGCCAAGGCCCGCACCGGGGGACGCCAAATGAGGGGTCCCGCCCGGCTGATCCGCCGGCCGCCGAGCCGGTTTCGAACCCGCGTGCTCTCGGTCGGGCCGATCCCGCCCGAGTGGGGCGGGCGGCTGCGCGGCGGCGTCAGCCGCTTCAACGCCACGCTGCTCGAGCAGTTCCGGACCCGACCCTGGCGCCATCGGATCGAGCCGCTCGGCGTCTTGATCCCACCACCGCAGCGGGTCAAACGCTGGCGGGCGAAGAAGGGCTGCCCATTGCCCGTGTTCATGCAGCCGGAGGAGGGTCGGCCGCGGCGGTTCACCGGCATCCTCATGGACGAACTGGCCGCCGATGTCGTCCTGCTCAACAACCTCGCCGCCTTCAACGGCGCCCGCTACGCCCGCGTGCAATCGCAGGTCGCGCCCCAGGTGCCGATCGTCGCCGTCGTCCACGAGTGGCGCGCGATCCGGGCCAAGGTTGACGAGGAGCGCCGCCTGCGCTACCTGCGGGCCGCCCAGCTCGGGCTCGACAGCGTCGCGGCCGTCACCTTTCCCTCCGAGCACACCAGCCGGCTCGGCCGGGAGGAGCTTGGCCTGCGCTACCCGCAGCGGTCGCAGGTGATCCCCAACCCGCTGCAGGAGGCTTTCGTTGATCCGGCGATCGAGATCGGCGGCGAGCGGCGCGGCGTCGCCTTCGTCGGCAGCTTCAACGACCGCAAGAACCCAATCGCGCTGATCGAGGCCGCGGCCGAATCGGGCTTCGAGCTGACGATGCAGGGTCGCGGGCCGCTGGAGGCCGAGCTGCGCGAGCGGGTGGCGGAGCTCGGGATCGAAGAGCGCGTGATCTTCCCACCCTACGTCGAGCCCCCGGGCCACGTCGCCGCGGTGATCGACGTGATGCGGAGCAGCGAGCTGGTCTGCCTGCCGAGCCTCAGCGAGTCATTCGGGCTGGTCCAGATCGAGGCGCTAGCCACCGGAACTCCGGTCGCCGCGTTCGGGCCAACCTTCGAGGAGATCCAGGAGCGAATGGGAACCGACATCGGCGAGCCGATCTGGGAAGGCACGGCCGAGGAGATCGCGGCGGCGATCGAGCGGATCAGAGCGCGCAGCTTCGATCGCGCCAAGTTGCGACGCCGGGCGCTGCAGCGCTTCTCGCCGACGACGGTCGCCGCCGAGTACGCCCGGCTGCTGCGAGCCGTCGCCCGCAACGCGACGCCAAAAAGAGAGGGCGCCCTATGAGCCACTCAGCGGGTCCGGTAGCGGACTGTGCCGCTGTCGCAGAGCACCGAGTCGTCGGAGGGTCCGACGAAATCGAGGTCGAGGTAGGTGAGCCGGACGCGGCCCCCCAAGCCGCCATCGCCCAGTCGCTTGCCGTTGATCTTGATCTCGACTCCGTTCGGCGCATCGCCGGCCAGGGTGAAGCGACCGCCCTCGATCGGCAGGCGACCCTCGAGCTTGACCGCCAGTTTCGTCTTGCTGCGCTGCCCGTTATTGGACTCGCAGCGCGCCGGGAGCTTAGCCTTGAGCTTGCGGAGCTCATCGCCCTGGTCCTTGAGCACGACTTTCGCGCCCGATCGGGGTATTGCCACATGCTTGCCGGCGTAGGCGACCGTGACCAGACCGACGGCGCCGGCAACCAGAAGCGCCAGCAGCAGTGCCGTAAACCTGAGAATCCCGCTTGCCCTCATCCTTCTACCTCCTCAACGTGGGTTGACAACATGGCCAGCATCGGCCATGCAGCCGTGTCCCACCAGAGCCCCGCAGCGGGTTCCGCGACACCCCGGGGGGTTGGTCGATCAACCTGCTGGAGGGTTGAGTCAGGCCGCCCGCGCTTCGAGATCCCGGCGGATCCGGTGCTCGCCGTAGAGGCTGCCGATCGGGCCCAGGGTGACGACGACGATCGCTGGGAACCACCAGCCCCAGCGCTCCTCGGCGACACCCCTGACGCAGAGGAAGACAAGGGCCAGGAAGCCGGCGCCATGGATCGGGCCGATGATCGAGACCATCGCCTCGTTGTCGATGATCCCCACGAGGTTCGCGAGCAGGGGAAGCAGGAGGATCAGATCGGCGATCGCGATGATCCGGATCAGGTTGAGCTGCTTCAGGGTCTTCCGCGCATCGGTCACGGCCGTACCTCCGGGTGGTCTCGGTACCAGGCAATCGTGCGGGCAAGGCCGTCCTCGAGCGAGACCGCAGGACTCCAGCCGCAAAGCTCGCGGATCTTCGTCGCATCGACGTACTGGCGGTCGATCTCGCCCTCGGGGTTGCCGGTCCCACGAATCTCCGGCTCGACGCCGGTGCCGGCCAGGCGGGTGATCGTCTCGACGATCTCGAGCACGCCGTAGGGCCGCTCGCCGCCGGCGTTGAAGGCCTCGCCGCGGACCTGATCACGACCGAGGTTGTCGGCGATCGCCAGATAGGCGGCCGCGGCGTCCTCGACGTAGAGCAGATCGCGGACCGGGCTGCCGTCAGAGCGCAGCACCGGTGATCGTCCATCGATTGCTCCGCAGACCGTCTCCGGCACCAGGCGGGAGAAGTTGAGGTCGCCGCCGCCATAGATGTTGGCGAACCGGGTGACCGCGATCGGCAGGCCGTAGCTCGGCCACCAGGCGCGGGCGATCAGGTCGGCAGCGGCCTTTGAGGCCTCGTAGGGTGCGGTCGGCTGCAGCGCGTAGTCCTCGCGGTAGGGCAGCGACTCATGGGCACCGTAGGCCTTGTCGGAGGAGGCGAAGACGAAGCGCTCAACCCCGGCCTCCGTGGCGGCCCCAAGCAGCGTCCAGGTGCCGCGGACGTTGGTGTCGAGCGCCGCGACCGGGTCGGCCTGGACGGTGCCGACGATCGTCTCGGCGGCGAGGTGGAAGACCGAGTCGATCTCGCGATCGCGAATCAGCGAGCCGAGCAGCTCGCCGTCGATGAGATCACCGACCTGCTCGTCGATCTGCTCCTCGATCCCGATCATCGCCAGCGTCGATGGCTTCTCGCGCTTGCTGCGGCGGTCGAAGCTCGTCACCTCGACGCCGCGGTCGAGGAGCGCTCGACAGAGCCAGGCGCCGACGAACCCGCGTCCACCCGTGACGATCGCCCGCCTCATTGGGCCCCCGCCCGCTCCCAGATCTGCCAGGGGGCCCTGCCGCCCTCCCAGAGGTCGTTGAGCAGGACCGCGTCCTTGTAGGTGTCCATGCAGTCCCAGAAGCCCTCATGCCGGAAGCCGCGTAGCTCACCATCGCTCGCCAGCCGCTCGAGCGGCTCGCGTTCCAGCACCGAGTCTTCCTTCACGTAGGCGAGCGCCGCCGGCTCGAAGAAGAAGAAGCCGCCGTTGATCCACTGCTCCATGCGCGGCTTCTCGACGAAGCCGCTGACCCGATCCTTCCCCTCGAGCATCGCGACCCCCCACGGGGTGTCGGGCCTGACGAGCGTCAGCGTCGCCGCGGCACCGTGTCCCCGATGGAAGTCAAGCGCGGCCCCGAGATCGACGTCGGCGACACCGTCCGCGTAGGTGAGGGCGATCGTCTCCTCGCCCAGCCGTCCAGCCGCGGCGGCGACGGCCAGGCGCCCACCGGTCGGTGTCGGCAGACCGGTGTCGACGCATTCGACGCTGACACCCTCGGGCCAAGGCTCAGCGGTGGCGAAACGCTCGATCAGCTCGCCCTTGTAGCCGGTCAGGAGGAGGAAGCGGCGAAAGCCCTGAGCGGCATAGATCCTGATCACGTGCCAGACGATCGGGCGACCACCAATCTCGACAAGCGGCTTTGGGATCGCGTTCGTCTTCTCCTGCAGGCGGGTCCCCCGACCGCCGCAGAGGATCGCGACCGGCTCGGGCCGACGCGGGGATTCAGCCTCCGGTCGCAGGTGCTTCAGCAGCCGCCGGCAACGGCCGGCAGGATCGTGACCTCGGCCCCATCCTCGACTGCCGTCGCCAGCCCGTCCGAGAAGCGGATGTCCTCGCCGGAGACGTAGACGTTGACGAATCGGCGCAGGTCACCGTTCTCGGTGATCCTGTCCTTGAGCCCGCCATGCGCTGCGAAGACGGCGTCAAGAGCCTCTCCGACGGTCGTGCCCTCGACCTCGATCTCTCCCTCACCGCCGGTCGCGGGTCGGAGCTGGGCTGGGATTTTGACGGTTACTGCCATCGACCTTTCCTCGGTGCGCGGGTTGCTGCGGTGCGGGAAGTTACAGCTCGCGGGCCGTCAACCCCTCGCGGCGGTCCCAGCTCACGCGCTCAGGACCTCCTGCGGCGGGACGCTGACCTGGGCCGCGAAGTCATCGAGAGTGGGCTCGATCTGATGCATGGTGAAGCCCTCGCGAACCGCGTCGAGCGTCTTCAGGCCTTCACCGGTGATGTAGACCACGACCCGATCGTCTGGGCCCAGCTCACCGCTCTCGGCGAGCCGTGCGAGCGTCGCAGTCGTGACGCCACCGGCGGTCTCGGTGAAGACTCCCGTGGTCTCGGCGAGCAGCCGGATCCCGGCCCGGATCTCGTCATCGCTGACGGCGGTGATCGTGCCGTCTGTCTCGCGCGCGAGCTCGAGCGCGTAGGGCCCGTCGGCGGGAGTGCCGATCGCCAGGCTCTTGGCGATCGTGTCCGGCCTCACGGGGCGGCAGACGTCGTGGCCGTCGCTGAACGCCTGCGCAACCGGCCCACAGCCGGTCGCCTGAGCGCCGTGGAAGCTCGGCAGCTCCCCCTCGATCAGTCCGAGGTCGAGCCATTCACGGAATCCGCGGCCGATCTTCGTAAACAGGGATCCGGAGGCGATCGGTGAGACGATCGCGTCCGGGAGCTCCCAGCCAAGCTGCTCGGCCGTCTCGTAGGCCAGCGTCTTCGATCCCTCAGCGTAGTAGGGGCGGAGGTTGACGTTGACGAACGCCCAGCCGCGCTCCTGCGCGATCTCGGTGCAGAGCCGGTTGACGTCGTCGTAGTTGCCGTTGACGCCGATCAACTCGGTCCCGTAGACATCGGTCGCGAGCAGCTTCTGCTCCTCGAGATCAGCCGGCACGAAGACATAGGAGTCGAGGCCGGCAGCCGCGGCATGGGCCGCAACGGCGTTGGCCAGATTGCCGGTTGAGGCGCAGGCGACGGTGTCGAAACCGAGCTCGACCGCCTTAGCCAAGGCCACCGCTACAACTCGGTCCTTGAAGCTGTGCGTCGGGTTGGCGGCGTCGTTCTTGACCCAGATCTCCCCCACTCCAAGCCGCTGGGCGAGGCGATCCGCACGAATCAGCGGGGTCAAGCCCGGCTGCAGGGCACCCGCCGGCCGATCCGCGAACGGGAGGAAGTCCGCGTAGCGCCAGATGTTGTCGGGACCGGCCTGGATCTTGCGCTTTGCCTCGGCCGCGCCGAGTCCACTGAAGTCATAGACCACCTCGAGCGGTCCGAAGCACTGGTCGCACACGAACAGTGCCTCCAACGGGTAGCCGGTTCCACATTCCTTGCACTTGAGGGCGGTTGCTGGCATCTGGATCGTTTTCTCCTTGCGTTTTCGTTGCTACGAAAAAGACCTCTGCCTTGTGTGAGCAGAGGTCCCGAAAAGAGAGAGATCCTTGGCTCACATCTTTCAGGTCATCGTCCTGATGGATTTGGCACCTTTCCTCGGGACTACGTCCTTTGGATGGTTGCCGGGGTTTCTAAGGGCCATTTCCCTCCACCCCTCGCGATGTGGCGGTCTTTATGTGGTGCGCAATATAACAGCCGCAGGAGCGTCCAACCACAGGGTCCCGGCGACGGTCGCGTAACCTAAGCCGCGACGATGGAAGCGAGAGACGGAACGAGCAAGACAGATGCGGAACCTTCCGAAGCCGAGACGACGGCGCTCGGATCGCTCCCGCGAGCTTTCCACCGCGCTGACTGAGCCCAAGCCGACCGAGCCCGACGTCGAGATCATCGACGGGCCGGGACTGCGCTGGGTCAACATCGAGAGCCCGACACCCCTGGAGTGGTCCTGGCTGCAGGAGCACTTCGATTTCCATGCACTCGATCTCGAGGACGTGCTGAGCCGCAATCAGCGGCCGAAGATCGACGAGTACCCCGACTACCTCTTCATCGTCCTCCACTTCCCCGTCTACGACTCCGAGGTCGGCCGGCTCAACGGCGGCGAGCTCGACATCTTCGTCGGTCCCGACTTCGTCGTCACGATCCCGAACAAGCCGCTGCCGCCGGTGGAGTACCTGTTCGAGCGCTGCCGGCAAGAGGAGGAGCTGCGCGACAAGCTGTTCAACCGGGGCTCCGGCTACCTGCTCTACCGAATCGTCGACGACAGCTTCGACTACTGCTTCCCGATGCTGCGCAAGATCGGCAACAAGCTCGATGTGATCGAGGACGACATCTTTGTCGAAGGGCGCTCACACGAGGTCGTGCGGGACATCTCCGAGGTCAAGCAGGAGATCATCAACTTCCGCAAGGTGATCCGCCCGCAGCGACCGGTACTGCGTGACCTGGAGAACGTCAAGCAGCGTTTCCTCGCCCCTGAGATGGACCTCGAGATCTACTTCGACGACATCGTCGACGCTCACGAGCGGATCTGGGACATGCTCGAGAACTACAAGGAGATGGTCGAGGCGCTCGAGGACACGAACGAGTCGGTCCTCAACCACCGCGTCAACGAGATCCTCCGCGTGCTCACGTCGATCAGCGTCATCGTCCTGCCGCTGACCCTGATCGCCAGTATCTGGGGAATGAACGTCGGCGTCCCCGGCGAGGGCGATTCCGGCGACTTCTTCGTTGTCATCGCCCTGATGGTCGTGATCCTGATCGGGATGTTGACCTACTTCCGCAAGCGCGACTGGCTCTAGCCAACCGGCCCCGACCCGGGCTCCACCCCGGCGGCTATCGAGGGCTCCATAGGGGTGATTCCGGATTGTGCGGCTGTCCCGCAGCACCGATCCTTGCCGCAACGCGCGGCGATACGTCGCCGATTGCGTCCCAATCAGGCAACGACGGAGGTAACGACGATGAGACAGAAGCAAGGACTTGCGGCCCGCGCCGGGCGCTGGAGCGCCCGCCACCGGCTGGCGGCGATCTCGGGCTGGATCGCCTTCGTGGTGCTGGCGACGTTCGCCGGCGGCGCGATCGGCACCCAGACGCAGACCGACGCCGAGGCAGGCAGCGGCGAATCCGGGGCAGCCGACCGCGCGCTCACGGCAGCGTTCCCACAGCGCAGCGCCGAGACGGTGCTCGTGCAGTCCGAGTCGCTGAAGGCGGGCTCGGCCGAGTTCCGAGCCCAGGTCAACGAGGTCGAGCAGGCACTTGCCGCGACCGAGAACGTGAAGCGCGTGCGCGACCCCTACGCGGACCCCCAGGGGGCAATCGCCGCCGATGGAGGCTCGGCGCTGGTCGAGTTCGAGCTGCAGCTGCCGGCGGGAAGGAAGGCAGCGCAAGAGGCCGATACGGCCGCACTGGTCACGCCCTCGCTGGAGACGGTCACAACCCTCGACGCCGAGAGCCCGGACTTCCGGATCGAGCAGTTCGGCGGGGCGAGCGCCGACAAACAGCTCAGTGAATCCTTCGAGAACGACTTCAAGAAGGCCGAGTTCACCTCGCTGCCGATCACCCTGATCATCCTGATCATCGCCTTCGGCGCGCTGGTCGCGGCCTTCGTGCCGGTACTGCTCGCCGCGACTGCGGTGATCGCTACGCTCGGACTGCTCGCCCCGATCAGCCAGATCTGGCCTGCCGATGACGCGATCGGCTCGGTCGTCCTTCTGATCGGTCTCGCCGTCGGTGTCGACTACTCGATGTTCTACCTGCGGCGCGAGCGCGAGGAGCGGGCTGCCGGGCGTGACTCGGGGGCCGCGCTCGAGGCGGCTGCCGCAACCTCGGGACGGGCCGTGCTGGCCAGCGGCCTGACCGTGATCATCGCGATGGCCGGCATGTACCTGTCGGGCAATCCGATCTTCATCTCCTTCGCGACCGGAACGATCCTCGTCGTCGCCGTGGCGGTGCTTGGCTCACTGACGGTGCTGCCCGCCGTCCTGGCGACGCTCGGCGACAGGGTTGACCGGGGACGGATCCCGTTCCTGCGTTCCCCCCGTGAGCGGGCCGGCCGCGAGCCGCGCGGCTGGTCGGCGATCCTCAACCGGGTCCTGCGCCGACCGCTGCTCTGGGGCGGCCTGGCGGCGTCGGCCCTGGTCGTGATGGCGATTCCCGTCACCGGCCTGAAGCTGTCGATACCCGGCGTCGAGACCCTGCCGAGGAACCTCGCGGTTGTCCAGACCTACGACCGGATCGAAGAAGCGTTCCCGGGAAACGGCCTTCCGGCCGAGGTCGTCGTCGAGACCGGCGACGCCCAGCGGACCGACGTGCGCGAGGCGCTGAGCGGATTCAAAACACGAACGGCCGAGCGGCCCGAGCTGTTCCCCGGCCCGGTCGCCGTCGACCGCAGTCCCGACGGCAGCGTCCTCAGCGCCTCGGTGCCGCTTGCCGGAGACGGCAGCGACAGGCGCTCGGAGGCGGCGCTCGATCAGCTCAGAGATGGGATCGTGCCGGCGACCTTCGGCGCCCTGGACGGCGTCGAGGCCAACGTCACCGGGTTCACCGCCGGAAATGCCGACTTCAGCACGGTGATGGAGCAGCGGATGCCGATCGTGATGGCGTTCGTGCTCGCCTTCGCCTTCATGCTGCTGTTGGTCACCTTCCGCTCGATCGTGATCGCCGGCAAGGCGATCATCCTCAACCTGCTCTCGGTCGGAGCGGCCTACGGTGTCGTCGTCTGGATCTTCCAGCAGGGGCACCTGGAGTCGTTGCTCGGCTTCCAGTCGAACGGGGCGATCGCCTCCTGGCTGCCGATGTTCCTGTTCGTCGTCCTCTTCGGGCTCTCGATGGACTACCACGTGTTCATCATCAGCCGGATTCGAGAGGCCCACGAGTCGGGCTTGAGCACATCCGATGCGGTCGCCGAAGGAATCAAGTCGACGGCCGGTGTGGTCACGGCGGCGGCGATAGTGATGGTCGCGATCTTCTCGATCTTCGCGACCCTCTCGTCACTGGAGTTCAAGCAGTTCGGCGTCGGCCTCGGCGTCGCGATCCTGATCGATGCGACGATCGTCCGTGGCGTCCTGCTGCCGGCGAGCATGAAGCTGCTCGGCCGCTGGAACTGGTATCTGCCGCGGAGCCTCGAATGGCTGCCGCGGACCGGGGCCGAGGCGGGGCCGCAGGATCCGCAGGCCGGAGCAATGTCGACGGTCGAGGAGCCGCAGCCGCTCGAGGCCTGAGCGCCCCGGTGGCCGCTACGATCGGCGGGGTTATGAGTCCAACCCCGCCGATCGGTCGTCTGCTCAGTGTCAACGTCGCGAAGATGCGGCTGATCGTGCTCAACGGCGAGCCGACGAAGACGGGGATCTACAAGTACCCGGTCGAGGGCCGGGTGATGGTGGCCGACAACCAGGTCGGCACCGACCGCCAGGCCGACTACGAGGTCCACGGCGGCTACGACAAAGCCGTCTATGCCTACGCCGACGAGGACTACCGCCGGTGGGCGGAGGAGCTCGGGCAACAGATGCAACCAGGGCTGTTCGGCGAGAACCTGACCACGGCGGGGATCGACGTCACCGGCGCCCTGATCGGCGAGCGCTGGCGGATCGGCGAGGCGCTGTTAGAGGTCTCCGAGCCACGCCAGCCGTGCAGCAAGTTCAGCCACAAGATGGGAGATCCCGGGTTCCTCAAGCGCTTTGCCAAGGCGCTGCGCCCGGGCGCCTATCTGCGGATCATCGAAGAGGGCGAGATCGGCGCCGGCGACTCGATCGAGGTCACCTCGAGGCCCAAACACGAGGCGACGATTGAACTGATGAGCCGCGTCGCTGTTGGCGAGCGCGACCCGATCCCGCAGCTGCTCGCCGCCGAGGCGCTGTCGGCCCAGTGGCGTCGCTGGGCGGAAGGCCGGCTGCCCGACGACGGAGAGCCGTCCTAGTCACGACGATTGCGGAGCGTCACGGCCAGCAGGTAGACCCCGCCGAGCGCCAGCCCTTGAAGAACGAGGACGCCACCGCCGTTGATCACCCCCGCGGCAAACAGCGCCAGCGGCACGAGCAGCACCACCAGGCCGATGCCCCCGGCGATCAGCACCGCTTTGGTCGCGTCACTCATCGCGCTCGGTTTCCTCGGCGAGCGAGGAGGGCCACCAGATCTTCGGGCCGATGTCGAACGTCAGCGCCGGAACCAGGACCGAGCGAACGAGGAAGGTATCGAGCAGCACGCCGAAGGCAACGGTGAAGCCCAGCTGGGTGAGGAAGACCAGAGGCAGGACGGCGAGCACCGAGAAGGTGCCGGCCAGCACGATCCCAGCGGAGGTGATGACGCCACCGGTGACGGCGAGCCCGCGGAGCATTCCCTCCCTGGCACCGTGCTGGAGCGTCTCCTCGCGGACGCGGGCCATGAGGAAGATGTTGTAGTCGATGCCCAGCGCAACGAGGAAGACGAAGGCAAAGAGCGGTAGGCCGGGGTCGGCCCCGGGGAAGCCAAAGATCAGGTCGGAGACGAGGACCCCCACACCGAGAGCCGCAAAGAAGCTGACGACGACGGTGCCGATCAAGAGCAGCGGTGCGGCGATCGCCCTCAACAGCAGGATCAGGATCAGCGCGACAACGATCAGAACGAGCGGCACGATCAGCTTCAGGTCGCGCTCGGTCGCCGTGCGGATGTCACGCTCGACGGCCGAGCCGCCGCCGACCAGCACACCCTCGCCACCGGCCTCCCGGGCCGCGGACCGAACCCCGGGGATCAGATCGAAGGCCTCGGTCGAGTAGGCGTCCGGCTCGAGAATCGCGTTGAGCAGGACGCCCTCCGGACCCGCCACCGGCTCGCCCTGCGAATCGAAGGCGGGCCCGACGGTGGCGACGCCGTCGATCGCGGCGACGGCACTCGCTACCTGCTCGACGCGGGCCGGATCATCGACGACGATTTCGGTCGGAGCGTTGGCGCCGCCGGGGAACGACGCCGCGATCAGCCGCTGGCCCTCGACCGCCTCGACCTCGTCGCGGAAGCCGTTGGCCGAGGTCAGCCCGTCATCGAAGGCGAGCGTTCCCGCCGCCATCACCAAAAGGACGGCGAAGGTCCCCGCCCAGACCCGGCGAGGACGGACCGCGATCCGTTCGCCGAGTCGGCGCCAGGGGCCGTGTGTGGCGTCGGTACCCTCGTCGCCGACGTGCGGGACGCGCGGCCAGAAGACGAAGCGCGGGGCAATCACCAGCAACGCCGGCAGGAAGGTGAGCATCGCCAGCATCGCGGTGGCGATCCCGATCGCGCCGATCGGCCCGAGACTCGCGGTCGAGTTGAGGTCGGCGAGGCTGAGACAGAGCAACGCCGCGATCACGGTGCCGCCCGAGGCGAGGATCGCCGGGCCCGCGGTCCGCAGCGCGACCCGCATCGATGCCTCACGGTTTTCCTGGCGACGGAGCTCCTCGCGATACCTGGCGATCAGCAGCAACGCGTAGTCGGTGCCCGCGCCCAGGACGAGTACCGAGAGGATCGAGGAGGACTGTCCGTTGACCGTCACCCCCGCCTCGGTCAGCCCGAAGCCGATCGCCCGGGTGCCGATCTCGGCGAAGCCGACCGCGAGCAGGGGGAACCAGAGCAGGATCGGCGAGCGGTAGATCAGGATCAGGAGGATGAAGACGAGTCCGAAGGCGGCGGCGAACAAGGTCCCGTTGATCGACTCGAAGACCTCGACCGCGTCGGCCGAGTAGCCGGCCGGCCCGCTGACAGCGACCTGCAGGGCGCCCTGCTCGCCGTAGTTGTCGGTGCTGACAACGTCGCGGACCGCGGAAACGGGATCGAGCAGATCGTCGGCCTCGCCGGTGGCCTCGATGCTTGAGAAGACGAGCACGGCCGAGCCGTCCTGCGAGCGCTGGCCAAGCCGGAACGGTTCCGAAACCCCGGAGA
>Ga0307380_10004992_pt1 | contig 17721 bp, 13 predicted proteins | sample UN3MG_FD_202239 | JGI IMG/M metagenome (GOLD analysis project Ga0307380, IMG submission 202239) | Soil microbial communities from Risofladan, Vaasa, Finland - UN-3 | ecosystem: Environmental > Terrestrial > Soil > Coastal area > Acid sulfate soil | place: Finland: Risofladan, Vaasa | collected...
AACCCCGGCGAGGCGTGCGGGTTCCTGAGCGGAAAGCCGACCTGCGCCGTGATCGATCTCGACACGATGGAGGGGAGCATCCGCGAAATCCCGACCGCCCTCGCGGAGGAGGCGAATCTTCCGGGGGGCGCCGCCCTGCAGCCCCGGAAGCGGTAGACGGCCATGGACATCGATGTTCTCACCGACGCCTTCTTCCTTCACCTGCGGACCGAACGGCGGCTCTCCGGCAACACCGTCGAGTCGTACGGCTTCGACATGCGGCGTTTCGCCTCGTTCCTCCTCTTAGCGGAGATCGAACTGCCGGGATTCTCCCGGTCGCACTTCCTCTCGTTCCTTTCCTCCCTGCGGGACGAGGGGCTCTCCGCGCGCAGCGTCGCCCGGCACGTCTCCACGATCCGGTCGTTCTTCCGCTATCTCGTGCGGGAAGGGCTTCTGCCCGTTAACCCGATCTCGGAGGCGCGGGGCCCAAGGATAGGAAGGCCCCTCCCCAAGTACCTGACCCTGTCCGAGGTGGAGAGTCTTCTGTCCGCCCCCGACCGGGACACGCCCGAGGGGATGCGGGACCGGGCGATGCTCGAACTCATGTACGCCTCGGGCCTGCGCGCAACGGAGGTCGTGTCGCTGCGCCTGGAAAACGTGGATGTTCACGCCGGGTTCCTCCGCGTGCTCGGCAAGGGGGGAAAGGAGCGGGTCGTCCCCGTCGCCCAGCCTGCCCTCGACACGCTTCTTGTGTACGTAAAGCACGGGCGCCCCCTGTTTCGCAAAAAAAAGGGGACGGGCAACGCCTTGTTCCTTTCCCGGCTCGGGCGGCCGATCACCCGGCAGACCCTTTGGAACCGGATCGGCCGGTGGGCAAAAGCCGCCGGGATCCGCGATTCGGTCTCCCCGCACACGCTTCGCCACTCCTTCGCCGGGCACCTGCTCGCGGGCGGGGCGGACCTGCGGGCGGTGCAGGCGATGCTTGGCCACGCCGATATCTCGACCACCCAGATCTACACGCACGTTACGGCGGAACGGCTTCGGGAGATCCACCGGAAGCACCACCCGCGGGGGTAGGCGACCGTGGAAGTCATCACGACCCATTTCACATCCTTTCATTATCAAGGGGAGAACGATGAATTGGTTTGTTTGGCTCTTTCTGTTTTTCGTTTTGATGTTTATCGTTTTGGACAGGTACGGTAGAAAATACAATCCAACGATGTTTCCCCGGAAAGACCTTTCTCCCGGAACCGACCCGATCATGATCAAAGGAAACGGGGAGTATCAGTTGGAGGTAGTCGGGGAATCCCGCTATCAGGACGCGCTTGAGGAGATATGCGGCCCCCGCACCGATGAGGGGGTAGAAAAAACTGCCATTGCAACGATCGTATTCGAGGACGACAACCCCAAGGATAACCTCGCTGTGAGGATCGACATCGAGGGGAAAACAGTCGGACATCTCAGTAAACCTTTTGCCCGACTCATTCGGGAGACAATGGCGGAAAAGGGGTACGCAGGTGTTACCAGGAATTGTGCCGCGATGATCCGCGGGGGATGGGATCGCGGGAAAGGTGACAAGAGAAGTTACGGAGTCAGGCTCGACTTCCCGCTGTACGATTCAAATAAAGGAGAGCGCCCCCCCGGTTGAGCCGACAACCGGAGTACTGCGTGGATAGGGTCGCACCCGTCACCCTACCTGACCCGACAGGGAGGGACCTTGCGGCCGAATGGGGCCACTCTACCCCGACACGGCCCGCCAGGACGCAAAGGCCCTGGGAGCCCGGATCCGGGATCTGTAGCATATAGTGGTCAAGCTCATGATGGTGAACGAGTTTCAAAAAAATAAGCTGAGGAGTTGTCTCGAAGGAAAAAAAAACGGGAAGTCGTTGATCATCCGGGGGGGGAATCTCGGAATGGTATTGCTTCATAAAAGAAAATTAGCAGGCATTGGAATATGTCCCCTATCTGTCACTTCCCGTATGACATGATGGGGAAAAATAAGAAGCCGTCGGTGGCCCGACGGAGGGGATGTATTACCCGAAGGCGGCCTTGGCCCACACGATATATTTGAAAGGAAAGGGATATCCGGATGAGGATTTGGGACACATGGAACAAAATTCTTGACATTTCAATGAAAAATGAGATTATTAATGGAACACTGTTTCTGCATGCTAATCCGCAGTTTTTATAGAAGTTTTGTATATCTTGGTTTCCTTTGTAAACTAAGATATAAAATTGGTTTTTAAACGCAAACAATCTCACCCGGAATAGATAAGGAGGCAAAAGTATTGTTTTATAACTAAATTAATAAAGTGAGGGCAAGTATGAAGAATACGCCATATTGTTACATACTATTTGCCTTAATAAGTTTAGTTACATTTGCTTCCTTTTCGGGCTGCGACCAATCCGACGATGTTTCCGTTGCCCCCCCTGTAATCAATCCGGCGCAGGACAATCTCACGTTTCAGGTTTCCGGCGGCTGGCCTGATGTGCATTTCACGCACAAGAGTCATGCGGAGGAATATTTGGAAGATGAATGCCTTACATGTCATTCCCACACCGGTATCCGCGACGTAACGATCTGGAATTGCAGTGACGTTAGCTGCCACTCCAGCGATGATACCGAAGGACTCTGTGCTGATGATGCAGAGGGACATGCATGCTGGATGAAGCAGTGTGAAGCATGCCATGCGACGCTGAGTCCCGATCCTACGCCAAATTGTACCGATTGCCACGCATAGTCCGGCGGAATGATTTGATCCATTCCTTTTAAACGGGGATGACGATATCCGTCATGGGGGTATCAGGATAGGGGAGATAGATATTTATGAAAAGGAAGGTGCAGAAAAAATGAAATGTAAAACGCATTTCATGAAGTCCCTCCTGATCGGCGTATTGAGCGTTTTGGCATTATCAGGATGCAGTTCCTCCAGCCAGGTATCCGGAGATCCCGCCACGATTTCTGAAGAATTTCGGGAAATCACGTTGAGGGTTCCTTCCGACAATGCGTCCGATGTGTTGTTTACACACCAGACGCATGCAGAGCAGTATTTAGGGAACGAGTGTCTTACTTGTCATAGTCACACGGGCATACGGGACACCACGATCTGGAATTGCAATAACGTTAGCTGCCACTCCGCCGGTGATACCGAAGGGCTCTGTGTTGACGATGATAATGATCACGCCTGCTGGATGAAGCAGTGTGAACAATGCCATGTGACGCTGAGTCCCGATCCAACGGCAGATTGTGCTGATTGCCATTTGCCGGTAAATACAGGAGTTTTTCTTGACAGCCCTGTGGAAAATCTAGTGTATACGACGGAAACGAAGAAAGGATTTACCGATTCGAACGGTACATTCCGATACAAACCTGATGAGACGTCCATCACATTTTCCATCGGTGATATTGTCATTGGAACGGGTATCCCCAAACCGGTGATGACTCCCATTGACCTCGTGCCCGGTGCAGTGGATCATACCGACCAGGGTGTGACCAATATCAGCAGGTTCCTGCAGACGCTCGACGAGGATGGGGTTCATGACAACGGCGTTACCATACCAAGGGCCGTCCTGAATCATGTAAATAACCGTTCCGTTGATTTTTCCGCGCCGGATGACACCACATTCGAGAACGATCCTGACCTGCAAGGTTTTCTGAGTGACTTGAATGCCAATGCCGTGTTTCCCACAGGCTCCCGAGCCCTGATAGATCCTCTAACGGCGCAGAACAATTTATTCAACACGCTAAGGCAGTTTCATACACCGCCGGTGGCCGGCTCCGTGGCGATGACCGGATCGCTCTACGTCACCGGGAACGTGACCGGCACCTACCTGTACAGCGACGTCGACGGGGACCTGGAGAGCGGCAGCACCTACCAATGGTATCTCGATGCGGATTCGAATCCGGGAGGGGAAACGCCGATCCCGAGCGCCACCTCGCTTACCTATTCACCAGTGAATGCCGATCTGAACAACTACCTGGTATTCGAGGTGACCCCGGCGGATGACTTTCATCAAGGAGCACCGGCGAGAAGTGCAGCCATAGGACCGGTACCCGCGGATCCGTCGAATACTTCCCCTACTGCCACATGTGGGATTACCGGACTTCTCCACAGAGGTTTTACACTCGCGGGGTCATACATATATAACGATCTGGAAGGCGACCCCGAAGGCAGCTCGATCATTCAATGGTACCGGGACACTGATGCAAGTCCCGGCGGTGAAGTATCGATTTCGGGCGCGAATTCCTTTGCCTACGCTCCCGCGGCCGCTGATGCGAATCAATACCTCGTATTCGAAGTTACGCCTGTCGCTGTTTCCGGGCAATCTCCGGGCCAGCCGTGCACGGAAAGGGTCGGTCCGATTGGCGATGAGACAATCACCATCATGAATGCCGGGGCGAACCAGTTCTGGGTATCCCTCAACGATAATACCGATATCGATACCTACAGGTATTCCGTATTCAATGAAAGTAGTGCGTTTACGAATGTAACGATCGACATCGAATCTGCTGAAGCAAAGGCTGGTTGTGAAGGCCGGATGCCGAGAGGACCGGATGACATTTTTGGAGATGGCGGCTTATGTGACGATAACCTTACCACGAATTTTTATCTTTTCAATGATACCGGGACCTTTGATTCTGCATCACTTATCGAATTCAGGGATTGCCTCCCACCGTGGCCAAGCGGAACGTGTGGGAGTACCTCGGGGTGTTGGCCGGGGTGCGACTCTCCCGGTGCATTTAACAGCAGGAGCGGAAGGAACCCGTATCTGAATAAAGATCTTCAAGAAGGGTCCTATGTCCTGAAAATCGGTGCGGCCAACCTTGACCGCGACACCAACGCTCTGCCGGACATTCAACAGGATTCGAATTCGAATGGCGTGGACTACGATCCGATCGAAAAATACAGATACAAAATTACGTTTACCTTTACGAAATGAAGCGACCAATCGTAGGATCGTTAGTGTTTGTGATCTTTCTGGCGGGGGGATGCAAAACCACGGGCTCCTATTCCGCCAAAAAGGTTCTCCGGGACATTCCCCGGGAGGAACGGGTCGCTCTAATGGTTTTAAACTTCAAGAACACCTCGTTGAAAGGCAAGGCTGCCGAATACGAGCCGTGGGAGTTCGGTATCCCCGACATGATCATGACGGATCTTGAATCTATTGGCCTTTTCAACATTCTCAGCTGGGTCAGGATAAAGGACGTTCTCGAGCAGCAGGCCTTCCAGAGCTATGGCGTGGTGGACGAAAAGGAAGCGGTGGAAATAGGAAAGATTGTCGCTGCCCGGTACCTCCTTTCCGGGTCTTTTATGATCATGAATGGAAACTTGCGAATCGAATCCAAGGTGTTCTCCGTTGAAAATGGCACCCTTTTGGGAGCAGCGTCGGCGGCAGGGGACATCAACCGGTTTTTTGACCTTGAGAAGGAACTGGTCATAGAAATGTTGTCGCATTTGGGCATGATGCTCAATCCAAGTGAGACATCTCAATTTGCAAGAAATATAGAGACAAAATCGGTTGTCGCCTCTCTCGATAATTATGCGGGGGAGGTCGCATTATTACAGGCCAATGAAATGAAAGGAAAGGGAAAGTCGGATTTGGCGGAAAAATTAATTCAAGAGGCGAAGTTGCGATTCAAGGATGCGATCAAACACGATCCGGGATATAGACGGGCCAAAAAGAATCTGGCAACCCTGACCATGGCTATCCCCATGACCCTCTAATGGGCTGATGCGGTCTGCAAAGGAAAACGTGTTGAGAGAATAGTTTTCCGTATATCAAATACGTCAGAGGAAAGGATAAAACCATGAAAAAGGTATTGATATTCTGCTTTATCATAACCTTTGTTCTGATCGGGCAGCCACCTGCTTCAAAGGCGGGGACCTTTTTTCTGGGAGTGAAGGGATGGTACACAATCTGGGATTCCGCGATATTGAACTGGCTTGAGAACGATATTGGATTGAGTTTTCAGCAAAACAGAGTCCAGTTTAATGCCACGGACGATGACGGCGACGGCTATCTCGTGGGGCCTTTGTTGGGATATCTGACGGATGACGGAAAGTGGTCAGTGAGTTTTGCTCCCATGATATTTAGTGATTTTAACCAGGATTGGGAGGGGTCTGCATCCGCAATGATTCTCAGCGGAAGTGCGAAATTGGAGCGCCAGGATTACGACCTGGCGATTACGTACCACTATTCCCAATATATCAAGGTTTTCGCGGGATTCAAATATCAGGACATGGAACTGGATTTTACACTTAACACAACCACGACCCTCGGAACGCAAACCGATACTTTTAATGTGGAAGCAGAAGCCTATATTCCATCATTTGGTTTCGGCGTTGTCTTGCCTTTGGTCCAGGAAAAAGTTGTCGTGGGCGGCCAGGCAGGTCTTTTATTTCCCATGATGAACATGAAAATTACGAATCAAAACGGGACGACCGATGACATCCTGCCTCATATGAGTGTGGGGTTTAACGTGGAAGGCAACGTGACCTATCAGGGGTGGGAGAACATCATAATACAGGCGGGCTACCGGTATCAGTGGTGGGAGTTTGAAGCAAGGGGGCCCGGTAGAACAACAGCAATCACATCCCAAGACATCACTCACGGTCCCACGTTATCGGTGGTGTACACGTTTTAAAGGAAGAAAACCCTGGATTTAGGATGGTAGCAAAAAGCGTTTTATATCTGATCAAACATAGATACAACCTCATATGTTTCATACCCATCGTATTGATCTTCTGTGTCAATTCCTCCTATGGTGTCGAAAAAGAACAGGATATCCAGATCGTCCGGGCCTCGGGCAGCGCGGTCATCAAGAAAGGAGACGCCGAAGGGGCGAAGAAAAAGGCAATCCTTAACGCCAAGAGAAGCGCCGTGGAGCAGGTCGGAACGCGGATCCTTTCCAGAACCGTGGTGGAAAACTTCCTCCTCGTGAAGGACAAGGTCATCGCCAAGGCGGACGGCCATGTCCATCGGTACAAAATCCTTCGGGAAACGAAGAACGAGGAGAATTATCTCGTCGAGATCGAGGCCGAAGTCAGCAAGAGCTCGCTGATCGAGGACGCCCTCTCCGTCTACCACGACATGAACAAGCCCAGGGTCATGGTCATCCTCCCGGAGATCCTGGAAAATGATGTGATCCCGACACACCATGCGGAAAACGTGGTGAGCGATTTCTTCGTGGGCAAGGAATTCACCCTGGTCGACCCGGCCACCATGAGGGAGAAGATCCGGAAAGACGAGATGCGAAAGATCGCCGAGGGAGATCAGGCGGCGGCGGCGAAGATCGGGCTGGATGCGGGGGCCGAGGTCGTGGTGACGGGGACCGCGACGGCGGGCAACGCGCAGAGCGTACGGGACGTGATGTTCGCCAGCAAGGCGGTCTGTTCGGCACGGGCGATCCGGACCTCGAATGCCTCGCTGTACGCCGTATCCAGCGTCTCGAAGTCGGCCGCGGACGGGATCGCCGAAGGAGCGCAAAGGAAGGCGATCGCGAGCACTTGCCATGGTGTTGCGCAGGAGATCTTCTGGAAGATCGTGAAGAAATGGAACGACGAGCTGATGTCGGGCGGCGATGTCGAGATCGTCCTGAGCGGTGTGAACTTCTCCAAGCTTAAGAAGGTGATCGATGGGGTGCGGGAATTCGACGAGGTCACGGAGGTCGTTCAGCGGAGCTTCGACGCCCCCGCGGCGGTGCTGTCGGTTACCTATCGGGGGGATGCGATGCAGCTGGCGGATCGAATCGATGAGAAGAAGTTCGCCGGTCTCGATCTGGAAATCCTGACGGTCTCGTCCGGAAAGATCAACATCCGGGTGAAGTAACCAAAGGAGGCTTAGGCAGGGTGAGCATCGCCAATGGTCGGAAATCCCGGGCGGGAAGATCGAAAACGTCCTGTCTTCTCCTGGCGGCCGTTTGCCTCTTCGCCTCCGCGATCATGGTGGTCCCGGGCCGGACCGGAGAGCCCCGGGGATCGGTCGACTGGGTCGCCGGATACGTTGAAGGGGTCGGCTCCGGGACGGCCGTGCCCAGCGGCAGCCGTCCGGTAGACCGATTGAAGTCGGTCCGGGTCGCGGAGGTGATGGCGCAGAGGGCGCTGGCGGAGACGATCCACGGCGTGCGGGTCGACGGTGCGACGCGGATCAGCGACGCCGTGAAGCGGTACGTCCTGGAGAGCCGGGTCCATGGGCTGGTCCGGGGTGCGCGGAAGGTGAAGGAGGAGGTGACCTGGGACGGGAAGACCCCGTTCGCCACGGTGACGCTCCGGGTCTGCCTCGTGCAGGATATTCCGGAGTGCAGGGGGAGTGTCACCCTGATGGGGATCCTTCCCGTTGAGGACCGGCAGGAGCCCTCCTTTGTTCCCGCGGTCTACTACGAGCCGGGTCCGGGCGACGAGATCCATTCTCCGGCGGCGGCCCGGACAGAGGAAAGGGAGGCCGCCTACGACTCCTCCCGGCCGGTTACCGGTCTCGTGCTGGACCTCGGCACGATGCGGCACGAACGGGAACTGTTCCCCGTGGTTGCTACCTTCGGGGAGAAGGAGAAGCTGGAAACGGTCTACTCGGCCAAAAAGGTCCAGCCCGAGGTCATCCGGACCCACGGGGTCGCTCGGTATGCCGATTCCGTGGATCAGGCGAAAGGAAATCCGAGGCTGGGGGACAACCCGCTCGTGGTCCCGGTGGCCGAGGTCACCCGGGAGAACCTCCTCGTGGTCTGGACCTCGGGGGCCCGGGCCATCCGGGAGACGACACGATACGGCAACGACTACCTCGCGGAAGCGAAGGTCGTCATCGCCGGGAGGTAATCTATAGAGGAATTTACCGGCAGGTAACGCCGTTACGTTCGCGGAGGAATGATCCATCAACAAATGACGGATGGACCGAAAGGAGAAACCGATGAGTCGAATGTCAGCCGCCCTGCTTGCATTGGTCCTGATCTTCCAGGTTCCCGGGATCGTCCAGGCCGAAACTCCTGCGAATATTCTGTTAAGACGGTCCTTCTATGTATCCATGGAAGGACAGACACAGGGTAAATTGAAGGGGGGGTCAATGCAACCCAACCGGCAATCCTGGATGGAGGGGTTCTGGTACGAGCACAGCGTCGTCATACCCAGGGATCCGCAATCCGGTCAACCCACGGGACAACGTAGACATTTACCATTGACCTTCGTAAAACCATTCGATGCGGCTTCTCCCCAGATATTCACTGCCTTGACCAGGGGCGAGAGGATGAGAAAGGTCACGGTCCTCTTCGTCCGTCCGGGGGCAGAGAGGCAAGAGGTAGTTTACGCGACGATTGAACTGGAAGATGCGATCGTTGTAGATGTCCGGCGGTTCACGCAAGGCAACGTGCTGCTGGAAGAGGTCTCTCTTATCTATAGGAAGATTAATATCACTGACCCGGTGAATGGCACCAGCGGCGCAGACGATTGGCGAGCGCCAAAGGCCTGATACAACCTAAGTCGGTCTGCCGGGGGCCAAAGCCTGTGACGCGATTTTAAACGTCCGGTGAATTATCACGCCGATTGCATCCTGGTTTTCGCAGCGGGCCGGACAGCGAGGGCGACAAGACCAAGGTCGTCATCGCCGGCAAGTGAAAGGAGTGGGGAAAACCGGAAACGGCAGGAGGTGTTCTCGATAGTGATGTTTTTTCCTGGGGAGGCGGTCCGCTACTGAATAATCGCCCTCCCGGCTGCGTCCAGGCAATAACGCCTGAAGACGATTCATGCAACCCATTCCACCGGCCCGGTTGCTTTTCAAGACGATGCCGGGTCCATGAAGGGAGAATCGATGAATCGCCGGCCCCTGCTCTCCCGTTCTATTCGATCCATCCTCCTCGGTCCCGCTCTCCTTCTGGCTTTTCTGATTGCTTCCGGCTGTGCGCCGGAGCAGAAGGCGCTCGGGCTCCAGCGGGATTCGATGGACGAAGTCTTCCGGCAGGGGAAGGAGGAGTATTTCGTCCCCGTCAAGCCGGTCGACCGGCACTACATCGGCAGCGCCTGGTCCCGCCAGTTCGGGCCATTGGAGGATCCCGCCACCGCCGACATCCGGGTGAAGACGGAGCGCTCCCTCGACAAGGTCCAGCAGGACATGGCCTACAGCCACGGGATCGCGCTGGGAGGAGAGTCCATCACGGGGGGCGGTGCCGCGGTCGAAGTGGGGGGAGGGACGCTCAAGAAGACCGACCTCGCGGGGGTCGAGATCATCTCTCCCGTGTCGCTGGCGGATATCCCCTTCGAGCCGAACGTGCCCTACGTGACAGAGGCGATCCGCCTGGCCAACTTCCGCCTGAAGGGGGAACGGTCGAGGAAGGCGACGGTCGCCCTCCAGCCCGAAGTCGGGAAAAGTATCGGCGGCTCTACGCTGGCTGGCGGGCTCGCCGCGGGGGGAGGCGGTGGCGATGCGCGGGCCGCGACGGAAGGGGAGGGGCTGGTCGTGGCCTACAAGCTTCACCGGATCGATCCGGCTACCCTGGACCAAAGGAAATTCGGCCCGCAGCCGATGCCGCTGGAGAAGACGGTCGATTTTTCGGAGGCCGGTTTGTTTGTGAAGGCCCGGCTGAAGAGGATTGAGCCAGGGGCGAAGAGGTCGCTCCCGTGGAGCCTGCTCTGGGCCTGCCCCCGGGCGGAAGCGAAAAGCCGGGACATCGCCGCGGCCTGGCTGGTGGAGATCCGCCCGTCGGATCCCAGAAAGAAGTCGCTGACGATCGGATTCCCCGCCTACCCGGTTATCGAGGAATGCCACACCTACTCCGGGCTTTTTTCCTCGCGGATCGACCCGGCCACCGACCGGCTCCTCCGGCAGAGGATCGACATCCTCCTCCTCGATGCGGAGGTGGACGACACCTTCCGTCCTTCCCGGTGGGAGGCGCGGATCTCGATAATCGACGAGTCGTTCAAGATCCGGCAGGTGTCACCCACCGAGCTTGAGGGGAAATGAGATGAAAATTTCCGGAGAGTATTCGCGACCGAGGTCGTTTTCGGAGTTTCTGCCGCGTGGGCCGGCAATGGCGGCCGCCATCCTGGTCCTTCTGCTGACTCCCTCAAGCGCCTTCGCCCGGGGGAAGCCGCAGATCGTCCAGCACGAGGCGAGCTTCCTCGAGCAGTCGGTGGTGATCGTCCTGCAATGGCAGTCTCCCAACCCCGTCGTTCGGGTCACGGCCCACGTGGGCGGCCAGAAGCAGGTGGTCGAGGTCGACCCGTACGACAACCGGCGGAACCAGGATGGGTATTGGGGGGAGGCCACCGTCGAGGTGCAGGCCGGCCAGCCCTCCGGAACGGACGGGATCCCCTACATCCTCCAGGTGGAGGACGACCTCCGGCAGAAATCGGAGCGGATCAAGGGGAAGGTCCGGGTGGCGGCGGCCAGACCCCCCGAGGGGGCGGAGGATACCTGGGGGAGGCAGCACCTGGAAAGGCCCGGGCTGCCCGGGCCCGGGGGACAACCGCCGCCTTACGGGACGCAGCCGCCCCCCTACGGAGGGGGCCAGTATCCCCCCTATGGCGGGGGGCAATATCCACCGTACGGAGAGGGCCAGTATCCTCCATACGGCGCAGGGCCCACGATCCAGCTGATCGACGTGAGCGTATATGGGGGACAGGTAACCATCACCCTGCAGGCGTTCGACCAATCGGGCCTCCAGCTGATCACCTTCCGGATCTATGACATGGCCGGGGCCCTTTTGCAGGAGCAGCAGATTCCCCCCCAAGGCCCGGAATTCTATGGACCGACCGAACCGATAGCGCTTCCACCCGGGAACTACCGGGTCTCCGCCCAGGCGGTCGGAAGCTCCGGCACCCCCTCCCCCGAAGATATTCGCGATTTCGTCGTCGGAAACGAGGGGACGGTCGCGGTGGAGCCGCCCGCCGGGACGGTGGAAGGATATCCCGAGAGCAGTTGGGACATCCCGCAGGATCAGTGGGGCGGGGAACCCGGAGCGGTACTTCCGGGAGAGGAGTCGGCCATTCCTTCGGTAGAAGAGCCGGTCGGACAGTTGCAGAAGGAAGAATCCGGGACTCAGGAAGCAGAGAAGGTGTCGGAAACCGGCAGCGAGAAGCCGGCGGAAACCGAGCCCGGGACGACCGCCCAACAGGAAACCCCGCCCGAGGGAACCGCAGGAATCGGCCGGCTTCCGCCCCGGAAACCGGTTGTTCCGCTGAAGCCGGTTGCACCGCTGAAGCCCGTCCTGCCAATGAAGCCTGTTGCCGAAAAGGGGAGCACGACCCCGGCGGGGGATCCCGGCGGTACGGGCAAAACGGATCCCGGCGGGACGGCCAGGCTTACCCTCCCTCCGCTGATCCCCCGGGGAACCATTACGATACCTTCGCCCAAGGGTACCGGACCCGGGGTCACGGTGAAGCTTCCTGCCGGAGGCGAAGCCCCGGCGATCGAGATCCCCGGGAAAGGGACGATCGTCGCCTCGACCACCACGGTGCGGCCGGTGGAACTGAAGAACGACGGACATGTGGCGGATCGCCCGGCCAAACCCTTCGGAGAAGTCGTTGCGGGCGACGAGATCGCCGCCGTCCTGGGCCCCATGCCCCAGCCGTTCCGGGTGATCGGGGTGTCGGTCCTGTGCACCGGGCCTCCGGCGCCCGGATCTCTCACCTTGAAGATCTATGAGGATGTTCCTGGGAAAAACTTCCCCGGGAAACTGCTCTACTCGGCGAAAGCGGACTCGAAGCAGGCAGGCTCTTCGCAGGTGGCACTCGACCTCTCCGGCCGCACCGTGGTCGTTCCGGCCGGAAGGGTCTGGATCGCCGTTCGGCACAAACGGGCGGGACTGCCGGGCGTCGCGATCGATGCGGACGGTCCGGCGGCGGGCCGCAATTGGCTCTACCGGGCGGGACGGTGGCAGGAGTTCGGCGCATTGAAAATCGCGGGTGACGCCGTCATCCGCGCCGCGGTGATCCCGCGGTAGGAACGGCTCCAGGAGGCACGACACGCTTTAAACAACCAGTCGAAAGGAGGATTCGGAGATGGATGGGTCGCGAAAGAGGTGTCTGCAGGTCTTGGCTCTTGTCTCGGTGGTTCTCTCCGTCCTGTCCAACCAGGCTTCTGCCGAGCCGATCTACCAGACTTACGTGCACGGTATGGCGATGGGAAACGGGCACAACCTCTATGCGGCGGAAAATAAACTCTCCTGCGTGTCCTACCAGGTCGTGCAGTCGAATCCGCCCGGCGCCATCCGGAGTGCCAACTGGTACTGGGACCTGGTGGAATCGAACCAGGATCTCTTCGAACGTTCCGCGGTTAACGCCAGCGCCTCGGTGAGCGTTGGGTTCGCGGGGGGGTCCGCCGAGGTCGGGATGCTCCAGCAGAACCAGCTTACGGCCTACGACGTGAATATTCTCGGACTGGTCGACGTGGACCTTCGCTGGGATTACGCGACCCAAGTCCAGCTCAAGCCGCAATTCCAGCAGATGCTGGTCAGCAATCCCGAGCAGTTTCTCGAGCAGTGCGGGAACTATTACGTCTCGGGGGTTCGATATGGCGGGTCCTTCTACAATCTGATTACGATCTCGACCTCCAGCATGTCGGACTGGAACCAGGTCTCCGCGAAGATCTCGGGCGGCTTCGGTCCGTTCTCAGCCTCGACCAGCACCAGCAACGAAACGATGTCGACTCTCTCGTCACGACACGCCACCATCAAGGGGTACAGCACGGGAAGCGGAGGAGGCTCCATTCCTCTGAACCCCGGCAGCATGAACACCCGGGTGCAGGGATACCCGCAGGAGGTTCTTCGCTCCGGGGGAACCATGACCGGGGTCATCCTGGAGGAGTACCCGACCGCCTCCGCAGGATTCGATCCGAAGATCTGGAGGATGGCGACGACACGTTGGGATTTCATTTCCATCCGGAGGGAGATCGAGTATGCAGAGAGCAAACCCGGCCAGTTCTACATGGATCTCAACTCCTGGAGGCCGCGGCTTGCCCAGCTCAAGAACGAGGCGAATGCCGCGATCGGGAAGCTGGACCAGGCGCTCCAGGCATGCCGCAACAATCCGGATGCCTGCAGCGAGCCGACCGGCATCCGCCCCGCCCAATCCGTCCGGAGTGATCTCCCCCCGCGCTATGCCGGGGAGTGCGGGACGCAGGAATTCGACATGCGGACCAACAAGATGACAAGCATTCACCCTCTTGGGGGCCGGTGCGGCGGGGATACGGAGATGGGAGGCCACAATCCGTCCATCACGGTCAACTCGAAATTCCTCTCGGCAAACGGCGGAAAGCGGATCAACCTGTACACCGATGTGAAGATGAAAGAGGGGAAGAAGGACTGGACCTGCTTCTCAGGTTCGCAAACCAGGACGTTGCTCTACGATCTGAACACGATCTATCCGGGGTGCTACCTGGCCGGGTCCCTGTCCTCCGGGAGTGTCTCCGGGCGGGGCGGGAATGACAACCACCGCTGGACCTGGTACACCGGATCCGGAATCCTCGAGAAAGCCGAGTGCCTTTCCGACACGAAAGGGAAAGACTCGGGGAGACTGGGCTGCCGGAAGATCGTTTTCCGCGACAAGATCCCGATGACCCTGAAGCATGACGAGGATAAGAGGGGACCGAATGTCTACCGGCCTGCGGCAGGCTCCGGTGTTTCGGCCGTCGCGAAAAAAGTTCCGAGGACGATGAAGCCGTTTGCGAACCGGATCACCAATATCCGCAATATAACCAGGAAAAATGTCCAGCTGCCGACGATGATGTTGATGCAGAAACCTACTCAGAAACTGGTCCCCAAGGCTGTCCCGAAAAAAATGGTCCCCGCGGTCCCGAAAACAATGGTCCCCGCGGTCCCGAAAACAATGGCCCCCGCGGTCCCGAAAACAATGGCCCCCCAGAAGTCCCCTAACATGATGTTGCCTCTGCAACAGAAATAGGGACAGCGGAAAGGATCTTTCAAGCGGCGAGAGGATGTAGGTTCCTCCGGTTGGATGAGGAGTGGACAACAAGCGATTGTGTAAATTTGGGCAGGGAGGAACGTTCGTTCGGACTCCTCCCTGTTGAGCCCCTGGAGAAAATCGAAATAGCGGGGCCTATATGGCTTGGCACAGACATTATGGGACACGGCCCATATGTTTTATTAATCCGAAGGGGGTGATATGGATATGAAATCTTTCAGATTGAAGAAGTTATTGGTCTTGGCCACCGTACCCATTCTCCTCCTGGTGGGAGGTGCCGGGCACTCCCTCGGGGCGGACATGAGTGTGCCAACCCGCACGGCGCTCGTGAAAACCGTAACTCTCGAAGCGGGAGGAAAGCCGATTCAGGTACCTGTCAAAGGAAACAGATTGGACCTCGTCCGTTCCGCGGACGTCGTCAAGAAAGTCAACAACCAGGACGTTTCCGTCCAATCAGCGGAAGTCAGTGTGAAGCCTCTTTCCCCCACTGCCCAGTGCCCGCTTCCCAGTTGCCGCATTGTTCAATTGACCGCGGGCAAAAGCGCAAGCGGAGCGTACCAGGTCCGGCTCAAGGACCGGCAAAAAAGGGTCATAAAAACCGTGGCCATAAACGTGGTTGCCCCGAAAGCAACCCTTCCTGCGCCAGAAAAGGTTTTGGCAATGCCGAAAACAAGTACAACCATGCCTAAAACAAGTACAAATACAATCGCTAAAACTGCTCAAAGAGGTAGTGTAGCCATTGATACAGTACCTCTACCCGAAAAGGGTTTGGCAACGCCGAAATCAAGTACACCCATGCCTAAGACAAGTGCAAGTACAACCGCTAAAACTGCTCAAAAAGATAGTGTGGCCATTGATACCGTACCTCTGCCCGAAAAACCCATGGAAAGACCGCAAACAGGTACAGCGATTACTAAGCAAGCACCAAGGATGACTTATGACCTGTCGCAGCAAAAAAAATCTCCCCAGGCAATATCAGATGCGGTGACTGCAATGCCGGCCTTAAGGGATGACCGTTACGCAAAATCGCCTGAAGCCTCGAAACAGAATCTTGGTAAAATAATTGGATTCTGTCCCACAGATGGGATCTACCCTGTAGCGGAGATGAATAATTGTGAATGTCCTTACCGGTATGTAAAGGTGCAGCCAAAGGTGATCTCGCTGAGAAAACCGGGAACACCCGAAATCAAGGATATGATGAGAAACAAGAAAACTCTCGAAACACGAAAGTTGGTGAGTCGCGAGCAGGCGAATCTTTATTTACAATGCATTCCCGACTTTCCCTGTCCCGAAGGGCCATTCACAACAAAAGAAAATGATGATGGGAAGTTTTGTAAATGTCCGAGTGGAACGACCAAGACATTGTTTGACTACGGCAGTGACTATTCGGAATGTGTATCTCCGTCTGCGCTGTATGACATCACCATATTATTAGATAAAATACATGTGTATGGAGACTGTGACAATTTGTCACCAGGCGACTGGAAGATGATTGTGAGAACTGAGACGAATGATCCAGGCGCAACGGTCACTCCGCAGAGGGTATGGTGGCCCAATGCAAATACTACCAAGAACGTTGACACAGGAAAGACGTATGAAAACCCCAACAAAACAATCACTATACGTAACATACATGCTGACAGGAATATTGATCTGAGAATGACCGGCGTTGACTGTGACGATGACATGCTCTTCGCAATCACTTCCTGGCAATCACTGGCGATAGAGTTAGCTGAAGAAATTATTTATGATCCTTTTGATAATGCACCCAAGTTCAACTGTGAAGGTGAAGAAGTGTACGAATATTCGGGTAAGCATGACCGACTGGGCGTAGCCCATAAAACCTGGGTTGGAGATACGAACGTGGTGGAATATACGCGGGGGTTTGTTATGACGGGATCCAGGGATAACACATGTACAGATGGGAGCGCTTACACAGCTTATTTCATGGCGTCAAGAACCAGGGCAAGTGAAGGGTCGACTTCTGGTACCGGTGGCGGAACCGGTGGTTCATATGGTGGCGGTTCAGGCGGTGGTGGATCAGGTGGAAATATTCAACAACATCTGAAGTGATGACCCGATAGACAATGGAGCCGGTTGGAGCATTCACTGAGGACGGTGAATCTTAAGAGGAGAATACGAATATGCCCGACAAGCAGAATGCGGGGATTACTTATGGAAGGCCATGAGATCAAAGTTATTTCGGATCCGCATGGTCGTATTGAGGAGTATGACGAATGTGATAATGCAACGACTACTTAGTATCCGTAATACAAGGTCCGGTTCAGCTGCAGAGAGCCCCAATCCAAATGATGGCACCAGGCCTCAGGCAGCAACAAAGATGATGATTTCCATGATCGCCTTGTGATGCGGTCCCTGCCTACCGCAGGCAGGGCTTCTCGGCGGGGATCACGCAGAGGATATCCCAGATCTTGGGCCTCTGAAGACTTTCGGATCGCAGCTTTAAACCCTATCTGGATTGGCAAAGGAGGGAAGATGATGAGCTGGAACCGAATTTCTTTAGTTGGGCATGGGTTGTGCTTTTTGAAGAAGTTATTAGTCTTGACCGCTGTTGTATTTCTCCTCCTGGTGGGAGGTGCCGGGCACTCCCCCGGCGCGGACATGAGGGTGCCAACCCGTGCGGTGCGCGTGAAAATTGTAACTCTCGAGGCGGGGGGAAAGCCGCTTCAGATACCCATCACGGGCAAGAATTTACACCTCGTCCGGTCTGCGGAAGTGGTCAAGAAAGTCAACAACCAGGACGTTTCCGTCCAATCAGCGGAAGTCAGTGTGAAGCCTCTATCCCCCACTGCCCAGTGCCCGCTTCCCGGTTGCCGCA
>Ga0307380_10004993_pt1 | contig 17719 bp, 15 predicted proteins | sample UN3MG_FD_202239 | JGI IMG/M metagenome (GOLD analysis project Ga0307380, IMG submission 202239) | Soil microbial communities from Risofladan, Vaasa, Finland - UN-3 | ecosystem: Environmental > Terrestrial > Soil > Coastal area > Acid sulfate soil | place: Finland: Risofladan, Vaasa | collected...
CAGCTCGATGTTGGAGAAGCCGGTGCGCGACCGCTCGGGGCGATACCTGGGGCGGCTAAAAGACCTCGCCATCCGCTGCACCGAAGAATTCCCCCCCGTCTCGAAGATCCTGGTAAGCGCCGGTCGCCGCCGAGAACAAGTGCTGCCGTGGGACCAGGTGCGCAGCGTTTCTGCGGATGCCATCACCCTCGAATCCGAGCAGGCGGAGATTGCCCCTGGCGCGCTGGCAGAGGATGAGTGTTGGCTGGCGCGTTCGATCCTGGACCGCCAGATCGTTGACTTGCAAGGGCGGCGCCTGGTGCGGGTCAACGATCTTCAGATCGCCTACCTCAACGGGGTGGTGCGGCTGGTGGCGGTGGACACGGGCACGCGCGGGCTGCTGCGGCGCCTGGGGCTCGAGCGCACCGCCCTGTACGTGTCCCGCGTGTTCGGCCGCCAGTCGGATGAGCGCCTGCTGAGCTGGGAGTACGTGATGACCCCCCAGCCGGTGTCGCAGCCCCTTCAACTGTCTTTCGGGCGCGAGGCCCTGGCCCAACTGCGCCCGGCGGACCTGGCGGAGATCGCGAGCCAGCTCGGGGCCTCCGACCGCGACACCCTGTTTCGCTCCCTGGACGAGGAGAAGGCGGCGGACACCCTGCAGGAGCTCAGCCCGCGGCTGCAGGTCTCGGTGCTCAACTCCATGGACGACGAGCGCGCCTCCGACATCCTGGAGGAGATGGTGCCCGATGATGCGGCGGACCTGCTCGCCGACCTGCCGGAGAAACGGGCCGACGAGCTGCTGGAGCTGATGGAACCGGAGGAGGCGGCGGAGGTTAAGCAATTGCTCAGCTACCCCGAGGATTCCGCCGGCGGCCTGATGACAACGGACTTCGTGGCGCTGCCCCAGCACCTCACCGCCGATCAAGCCATCGCCCGGCTGCGCGAGCTGGCGCCGGATGCGGAGACCGTGTTCTACGTCTATGTCACCGGCAACTCGGGCCGGCTGGTCGGCGTCCTATCGCTGCACCACCTGATCGTGGCGCCGCCGGACCGGCCCATCTCGCAGGTGATGCTGAGGGATGTGATCTCGGTGCCCGCCGACACCGGCCACGATGAACTCGCGCCCCTGATGGCCAAGTATAACCTGCTCGCGCTGCCGGTCGTGGATGGGGAGCGGCGCTTGCTGGGCATCGTCACCGTGGACGACGCGATGGATACCGTGCTGGAGGAACGCAAGCCGCGCCTCGGCGGGGGCGTGCGGCCGTGACCCGCGGCGTTACCGAGCATCGGCGGCGCTGGCTGCGCCGGCCCACCTGGGCGGGGCTGATCGCCTTCCTCGCCATCGTCGGGCCGGGCATCATCACTGCCAATGTGGACAACGACGCCGGCGGCATCGCCACCTATTCCCTCGCCGGCGCACAGTACGGGTACGCCCTGCTGTGGTCGCTCGTCCCCATCACCTTCGCGCTCATCGTCGTGCAGGAGATGTGCGCGCGCATGGGCGCGGTCACCGGCAAGGGCCTCGCCGACCTCATTCGCGAGAACTTCGGGGTCAAGCTGACCTTCTTCCTCATGCTCGGCCTCTTGGTCGCCAATCTTGCCAACACGACCGCGGAGTTCTCCGGTCTGGCGGCGAGCGGAGAGATCTTCGGCGTGAGCAAGTACCTGGCGGTGCCGCTGGGCGCCCTTTTCGTGTGGTGGCTGGTCGTCAAGGGCAGCTATCGGCAGGTGGAGAAGGTCTTCCTGCTCGCGTGTCTGTTCTATGTCTCCTACTTCCTGTCGGGCATTCTCGCGCGGCCCGATTGGGGCCAGGTGCTGCATCACACCGTCACCCCCACCCTGTCGCTGCGGCCGGCCTTCGTCACCATGCTGATCGGCGTCGTCGGCACCACCATCGCGCCGTGGATGCAGTTCTACCTGCAATCCGCAGTGGTGGACAAGGGCGTATCCGCGCGCGACTACGGGTATTGCCGCATTGACGTCATCACCGGCTGCATCGTCGCCGTCATCGTCGCCGGCTTCATTCTCCTGACCACCGGCGCCACGCTCTACGCGAACCATATCCCCATCCGCACCGTCGAAGACGCCGCCCTGGCGCTGCAACCGCTGGCCGGGCGCTACTGCTCGCAGCTCTTCGCCTTCGGCCTGCTCAACGCCAGCCTCTTCGCCGCCTCGATCCTGCCCCTGGCCACCGCCTACTCGGTGTGCGAGGGCATGGGCTGGGAACGCGGCGTCAACCAGAGCTTGCGCGAGGCCCCCCAGTTCTACGGTCTCTACACCGGCCTCATCGTGATCGGCGCCGGGCTGGTGCTGCTGCCGCGGGCGCCCCTGCTCCACATTATGTATCTCTCCCAGGTCGCCAACGGCATTCTGCTGCCGTTCGTGCTTCTCTTCATGCTGGTGCTCATCAATAACCCCGCCTTGATGGGCCCGTATCGCAACTCGCGGGCGTTCAACTTCATCGCCTGGGCGACCGCCGTCATCGTCATCGCCCTCACGCTGGCCCTAGTCGTGACCACGTTCCTGGGTTAGCGTCTCTCGCCACCAAGTCACAGAGATGCCAAGGAACAGATAGTAGGGGCGCAATTCATTGCGCCCTCCCACAGCGGGCGTGATGAATCACGCCCCTACAGACAGCATACCATCAGATCGTCTTCACGCAACGTCGGAAACGGTACAGCTGCGGCTATGGATCGCACACTCGGCAGAACGATCTTTGACGGAATAGCGGCATTGTACGATGAGGCGCGGCCACAGTACCCGCCCGAGCTGATAGATGCCGCCATCTCACTATCGGGCATTCCGACCGGCGGTGCGATTCTGGAAATCGGGTGCGGCACCGGGAAGGCCAGTGAGTCCTTCGCTCGGCGCGGTTACTCGATGCTGTGCCTGGAACCGGGCCCGAACCTGGCGGCACTCGCGGCAAACAAGCTGAGTGCATATCCACGAGCGGAAGTCCGAGTAACCACATTTGAAGACTGGCCGCTTGAGCCAGAGGTCTTCGATCTCGTGATCGTAGCCGACGCGTTCAAATGGATAACGCCAGGGCTTCGTTACAGCAAGTCCGCCGCCGCCCTGAAACCGTCGGGCGCGCTTGCCATGTTCCGCAACGCCGACGCATCCCCGTATTCTGATTCAGCGTTCTTCAGGGAGTTGCAGAGCATCTACGAGCGATGTCTGCCGCGGTCGGCAGCCGACGCCCCGGAGGGGCCGTCCAGCGGATCAGTCGCCGAGAGTGGAGAGGACCTTTTTGACGATGCAATAGAGAGGCGCTATCCATGGTCGGTCACTTACGACACCCGCAGCTACCTGAATCTGCTTAACACGTACCCCGACCATCGTCTCCTGCCCGAGAAGGTCAGGAATCGGCTGTTTGCAGAGATCGCTGCGCTGATCGAAAGAAACGGCGGTACTCTCACCAAGTCGTACGTTGCCGTGCTGCGCCTAGCGAGGAAGGCGGCAGCCCAGGGAATCTCGGATTGAGAGCGCCACTTGCTTGGTGTCTTTGTGCCTTGGTGGTTAGGAATCCCTTCCTGCTCGCATGCGTCAGCACCCGCTGAAATCGCGGGGCCGCGGGCCCAGGCCGAAATGATGGAGAATCGCCCGCCGGATGCGCTGTGCAGCCTTGCCGTCACCGTAGGGACTGATCGCCCGCGCCATATCCTCATAGGCGCGCTGGTCGCGCAGCAGCGCCGTCGCCGCCGCAACGATGTCGGCGGTCTCGACCCCCACCACCCGGGCGACGCCGGCGGCGACGCCCTCGGGGCGCTCGGTGGTGCGGCGCAGCACCAGCACCGGCTTACCCAGCGCCGGCGCCTCCTCCTGCAGCCCCCCCGAATCGGTCAGCACCAGGTGAGCTCGCTTCATCAGCGACACGAATTGGGAGTAGCGCGGCGCGCGGATGAGGACTACCCGCCGCTCCGCGCCGAGCGCGGCCCGCACGACGTTCGTAACCTGCGGATTCGGGTGCAGGGCATAGACTATTAGGAGGTCCTCGAACCGGCGGGCGAGATCGCGCAGCGCCCGGCAGATGTTGCGCAGCGGGCGCCCCAGGTTCTCGCGACGATGCGCGGTAACCAGCACCAGCCGGCGCTCACGGCTGCCGAGGGCGCGGGCGATCCTGGCGGGCAGCGGCTGATCTTGCCGCGCCACCGACATCAAGGCGTCAATGACGGTGTTGCCGGTGACGTGGATGGCGCTGGCGGCTACGCCTTCGGCCAGCAATGCGGCGCGCGCGGCGTCGGTGGGGGCGAAATGCAGGTCCGCGATGGGCGTCACCAGGCGCCGGAATACCTCCTCCGGGAAGGGGTCGTACTTGTCGCCCGTGCGCAGCCCCGCCTCCACGTGGCCCACCGCGCACCGGTGATAAAACGCCGCCAGCGCGCCGGCGAATGCGGTGGCGGCATCGCCCTGCACTAGCACCAGGTCCGGTCCAATGTCGGCGAGCACCGGCTCCAGGCGCTCCAACACGCGCGAGGTGACGCGCGTCAGGCTCTGCCGCGAGGTCATGACATTCAGGTCGTAGTCGGGCTCGATGGCGAAGAGCGCAAACGACTCGTCCGCCAGCCGCCGATGCTGGGCGGTCGCGATTACGCGCACGTCGAAGAGCTGCGGGTGGCGCCGCAGTTCCAGCACTACCGGCGCCAGCTTGATCGCTTCCGGGCGCGTGCCCGCGACTACGGCTATTCGCTTTCGTTCGCTGCGCTTGACCATCCCCAAGCTCACGACGGCCACGACATGGCGACCGCCAGTGCGGAGCACACGGCGGTCACGGCGTAGATGATCAGCACCGCCTGGCGCTGCGAGAGGCCGCTCTCGAGCAGGCGGTGATGAAGGTGGTTGCGATCGCCGCGGGCGATAGGGTGGCCGGTGTGGTAGCGGCGTATCATCGCCCACGCGGTATCAAGGATCGGCACCGCGAAGGCCACCACCGGGGTCACCAGCACCACCGACGCGGCGATCTTGAAGGTCCCCAGCACCGCTATCGCCGCCGCCGTGTAGCCGAGGAAGTGGCTGCCCAGGTCGCCCATGAACACCCGCGCGGGGTTAAAGTTGTAGGGCAGGAAACCAGTCGCGCATCCCGCCAGCGCCGCCGACATCGCCGCCGCCCCCAGCTGCCCGCGATCGAGCGCTACCGCCGCCAGCGCCACCGAGGCTATCGCCACCACCCCCGCCGCCAGGCCGTCGAGCCCGTCAATGAAGTTGATGGCGTTGACGATCGCCACCACCCACGCCACTGTCAGCGCGCCGCCCAGCCACGCCGGGACCGGATGTCCGGCGAGTCCGCTGATGGTGACACCGAAGGGCAGCAGCAGGGCCGCGCACGCCACCTGTCCCAGGAGCTTCGGCAGTGAGCGCATCTCGCAGCGGTCATCTATCGCGCCCAGCACCGAGATGGCGGACGCCCCCAGCACCACCGCTGCCAGGTGGCCCAGCGGCACATCGGGGCCGATGCGCCCTGCTCCCGCCGCCAGCAGCCCCGCGCCCATGGCGGTCACGAAGCCGATGAGCATCGCGAGCCCCCCCCAGGTCGGCGTCGGGCTCTCATGCACGCGCCGGCTCCGCGGGTGATCAACCGCGCCGGTGCGAAGGGCGAGTGCGATTACCCCCGGGGTCGCCACCGCCGCGACCACGGCCGCCGCGGCGAAACAAGTCACGAGCACAGAGGCTCCGGGCCCGCCCATGAATCCTCCACCCCACGCATGCGGTGACAGCCGCAAGCAGCTGCGGCGACGGTGCGCCCCCGGTGCATGCGCGCACTCGCGCCGCCGCTCCCGAGGGGCGAGGCCCGCGGTGAGTCGAACCCGGGCGCCGCTGGTGGGCGCTTACGCGCCCAGAAACTGAGCGCGTTCGTCCTGCACCACCGGCTGAGTCAATGGGATGGCAAAGGTGAAGGTGGATCCCTTGCCGACTCTGCTGTCAGCCCAGATGCGACCTTTATGGGCCTCGACGAGGTGCTTGACCAGGTAAAGACCGATGCCCGTGCCGCCGGCGCGCCGGGCGTCCCCGCTCTCGACACGGTGGAAACGGGCGAAGATCTTGTCCAGATGCTCGGCCGGGATTCCCACTCCCTCGTCCCTGACGCTGACCTCGACCTCGTCGCCGGCGATGCGAGCCGACACCCACACGTGCCCCCCGTCAGGGCTGTACTTGATGGCGTTATTGATGAGGTTGGTCAGCATCTGATCGATCTTGTCCTCATCCGCAATCACCGGCGGCAGGTCCTCGGCCACATCGAGCACGATGCTGTGGCGAGTGGTGTACGACTGCTGGCTGGTCACCACTCTCCCCGCGAGGGTCCGCAGGTCAACCGGCTTGAGGCTGAGCTCCAGCGCGCGCCCGGCCTCGATGCGGGAGACATTGAGCAGGTCGTTGATGAGCCGCACCAGACGGTCGCACTCCTGGTCAATGATCTGATAGAACTCCGCCTGGGTGTCGCGATCGTAGTAGCCCTCGGCATCGTCGAGCAGGGTGCGGATGAAGCCCTTGATCGAGGTCAGGGGAGTGCGCAGCTCGTGCGACACCGTGGCCACGAACTCCGTCTTCATGCGCTCGACGTTGCGCAGGTCGGTGATGTCGTTGAAGGTGGCAACGACGCCCGCGACCGTGGCATCCTGGTTTCGCAGAAGCGCGGTCTGCACCTGGAATACGCGCTCGCTGGGCGTGTAGAGCGACACCTCCTCCGCTTTCTCCTCCGCGTCCTCAAGCGAAGCGCTGACCAGCGATTGCACCTTCTCGTTGCCCACCACGCCGGCCAGGCTCTGACCCGTGCCGTCGTCCTGGTGCATCCCGAAGATACGGCGCGCCGCCGAGTTCATGAGCAGGATCTGCCCGCTGGTGGCGACCACCACCACCCCGGACAGCATGCTCTGGAAGGTCGACTCGAGCTGCTGCTTGGCGGCGGCGACGGCGATGTAGACCTGGGCGTTCGAGATCACCGACGCCGCGCTGCGCGCGAGCACGGTCAGCAGTCGCACGTCCTCCTCGTCGAACCCCCCACCTCCGCGCTTGTTGAACACGTGCAGCACACCGATGGTCTGACGGTCCACCACCTCCTGGTTCTCGTCGCGGAACTCAATCGCCAGGGGCACGCTCAGGCTGTTGCGCACCTTGAGCAGAGCCACGTTCTCCTTGACCGTGCGCGGGTCCGCGAGCAGGTCATCGCACAACACCGGCGCGCCGTTGCGGAAGGCCTCGCCGGATACCCCCTGCGTCGCGCGCACGCGGAAGGTGCTGACCTCGTCGTCGGTGAGGCCAAAGGCCGGCACCTGCGCCCGCAGTTCCCCTGACTCTTTGTCGTAGAGCATGATGACGCATTTGTCGGCCTGCAAGATCATGGCCACCTTCTTCACAAACAGGCGCAGCGTGTTCTGCAGCTCGCTGGCGGTAGTGATTGGTGGCGGCGCCTCGGTGGCCATCGAGGTCGCCGACAGTTGATCCTCGAGGGTGCGTTTGTTACGTTCCAGCTCCGCCAGCCGCGTACGCAGCCGTTCGATCTCCGCGTGCAGATCGCGGATCTGGTCCTCGGTGCGGTCAGCCACAGTCTTACCTCGCTACGACCAACGGATGAGTTCGCTCAACGGCCTCCATTGTAGGGCAACCTGCGCGCGGGCGTCAAGCATGACGCCCGCAGCAGCATCCGCGCTGTGTCGAAACGGATTCACCGCCCTGATGAGCACCGCCGTCCATTTCAACCGCAGCCGACTTGCGATCAACCATTGGCGCCGCGTCAACCCGGAACATGATGGGACGTCCCTTGTGGGGACGTGATTCCCTCCACGGGGCGGGCAGGCATCACGCCCACGCGCACAGGGCGCAACGCCTGCTTGTCGGCGTTGACGATCACGAGGCGTACGGCGACTGGCGCACCTCCCAGATTACCCAGCGCGCGCACCCGCCCTCACGCTCGACGCGCCTCAGCAGATAGCCGACAGAGACCATCGTGCGTTGGTCGTAGGGGTCGTCGAAGACATGCTTGCCCGTGAGCCGCGCCCAATCCGCCGTGCCCACGTAGCGCACTGATGTCAGGTCGAAACTCACGGTGCGAATGCTGGCGAACGCGTCTGCGGTCAACTGCCGGAACTCGTCAGCGGAGAGGCCGTGCGTGTACTCATCGCGGAAGTAACTCGCGATCGTGTGTTCGGAGTCGAGGTGCGTGTCCAGGAGCTCAATGCGCTCCTGGAGCCACGCCTGCTCGATGTCGCGCTTGGCCTCCATCAGGCTCTCGCAGGGCCAGGAGACGTAGGGGAGGTAGGTCTCGCCGGAGGCCCAGCGGTCCGACTCGGTGACGATCACCACTGGCGGCGGGGCATAGTAGTAGAAGTAGCCCGGATAGGTGTGGCCGTAGTAGTAGGGCCAGATATACCACGGGCAGTCGTGGTAGTGAAGCCATAGGTAGAAGCCAAGATCGTAGGGATAGTACCAGTAGTGGAAGTCCGGGGCATCACGTCGGCGCAGTTCCCGCTCCCTGCGCAGTTGCTCGAAGTAGCCGCGGCTGCTCCAGCCCGGCCGCAGCGGGGACTTGATTCCGTCCAGCAGCGCCCCGTCACCCTTCCATGCGCTCGCCGCGGGCGAGTCGCGTGGAGGGCCCGCGGGAGCCATGACCGGCGATTCGGTCCCCGGTTGCGCGTGCTCAAAGAGCCCGCCGCCCGAGCCCGGCCGGTGACCGGGCTTAGGCGCGGCCTCCGGCGGAGGGGGCGGCTGCTTTGCCTTCACTTGCTTGAAGAATCCGCCGCTGTCGCTCTTATTGCTGTCGCTGTGCTTGGCACTGTCCGCCGAGGGGGGCGCCTTCTTCTCTTTCGCCTTGGCGAAGAACCCAGCCTGGGCAGGGCCCAGCGCCGTGAGCGGCTTCGGCACCGCCCCCACCAATAAGGCCAACGCCAGCAGGCCGGTAGCCCACGTCATCGCCCGCCTCGCCCACAACTTACTCATGGTGGCGTCCTCCTTCGTGTCGTTCCTACATCCTCGGCTTACATGTCGCTGATGTTATTCCCCTTTGGCCGCGCGATTACCCGCCTCGGCTGGTCCTTCGCCGCCTCCTTGTGGCGGGAGGAGCAGCCCGCTGCCGGGATCACTTACACGCCCCCTGGCCGGGGCTGCCATCACCCAGTTGTGAATCGCACGTGGATCACATCCCCTTCCTGCACCACGTAGTCTCTGCCCTCCACTCGCAGCAGCCCTCGTCGGTGCGCCTCTTCCCATGACCCGACCTGATCGAGCGTCTCGAAATCCATCACCTCCGCGCGCACGAATCCACGCTGCATGTCGCTGTGAATGCCCCCCGCGGCCTCCGAGACCGTAGTTCCGCGCGGCGCCGGCCACGCGCGGGCCTCCTTGCCCACGGCGGTGAAGAAGGTCACCAGGTCAAGCGCCTGATAGCTGGATGCGATCACCATGTCCAGCGCGTCAGCCGCCACCCCCAGTTCAGCGGCAAACTGCGCGCGTTCACCGGCAGGAAGCTGCGCCAACTCGGCCTGGATCTTTCCGCTCAGTTCGAGCGATGCCGATCCTCGCTCCTCGGCGTAAGCCCGCAGCCCGGCGGCGAGTGGGCCGGATTCCCCGACATTCTCCGCCACGTTGGCCAGGTAGAGCTCCGGGCGCGCCGTCAGCAGGTGCAGCTCGGCGAGCACCCCCCCTTCCGCCTCGGTCGCTTGCACCGCCGCCGCGCGCTGCCCACGCCCGAGGACGTCGGCGAGGTGCTCGAGAAACACCATCTGCCGGCGCACCTCGGCGGAGCCGCTCTTGGCCTCGACTCGCGCCTTCTCCAGGCGGCGCTCGACGGTGCCCAGATCGGCGAGCGCCAGCTCGAGGTCCACGATCTCGGCATCGCGCCGCGGGTCCACGTCTCCCTCCACGTGCGCCACCTGCGCATCGGCGAAGCAGCGCGCGACGTGCAGAATCGCATCCACCTCGCGAATGTGCGCGAGGAACTGGTTGCCCAGGCCCTCGCCCTCGCTCGCCCCGCGCACCAACCCGGCGATGTCCACGAACGCGACCGTCACCGGAACCGCCCGCTCCTGGCCGAAGGTCTCCGCCACTCGCTCCAGCCGCGGATCGGGCACCGGCACCACCGCCCGGTTCGGCTCCACCGTGCAGAAGGCGTAGTTCGAGACCTTCGCCTGGCCGCCGCAAAGAGCATTGAAGATGGTGGACTTCCCCACATTCGGGAGCCCGACTATGCCGATACGAATCACGCGTCACCGCCACCACCTCCGGTTCGACGGCGGGGGTCGCGCCCCTGCCCGGCGGGCTGCGCTGAACCCCGGGCGCCGCCGAGGCGGACTTGCAGCCCGCTATGACGCCTGGGTCATGGCGCGCTCGGCCTCCGAGACCAGCGACGTCAGCTCGCCCGCGCGATCTCCTCGCGCCACGCTGGTGCGACCGTCGCACGCCGCCTGCGACAACTCCACCAACGGCTGAAGCGCGAGCGCCAGGCGCTCCAGCGCTTCGCGCCGCTGCGTCTGAACGCTGACCTGGCGGGCCTGGTCGCTCAGCCGCGTCAAACGTTCGGCCTGGGCGAGCATGGCGTGCTCGTCAGTGGCGGCAGGGGTGTCGGGGGCGGTCGGCGCGGCCTGATGGAAGCGCAGCTTGAGTTCGCGCACGGCGCGGCGCAGTCCGCGGCCCTCATCCATGAGACGCTTGAGCATGAGGGCCTTGCTGATGCCGGCGAAGTCGTAGATGCGGCGCGAGGACCCGCGCTCGGCGCCGCCGTTGCAGCAAGGGATGATGCCCTTGTCAGTCCAGTAGCAGAGTTGGCGGCGCGTCACGCCGCACAGCTCCGCCGCCTTGCCCGCGGTCAGGCGGAGACGGCCGAAAACTTGCGCGGGATGCACCCGCGCACCGACGGTTGAGTTTGCAGCGAGCGACCCTTCCATGTGCGCATGCCTCCTGATGTCCATGTCAGGACGGCACGCGCCAGGTCCAGCATACGCGACCGACTACCAGGAGCCCGTCCAGCTAGCAGTCGAATGCTAGCACAACGCGGCCTCGCCGCCTAGCCCCGATCTCGTGCAACGTGTGCCGCGCAGCGGACAACCGCGACTTCCCACCTGATCCGTGCTTCGCGCAAAGGCACGAGGTAATGCTGCCTCCGACGCCGAAGCAGCGGTGCGGGGGACTCGTGAGAACAGGTTGAAGCCGCTGTCATCATCGCAGCTACAGGTGGTCACGGGGGCCTTCGGCTACCTGGGCAGACACATCACCTCGCTGTTGCTGGAGCAGGGACAGCGCGTGCGCACGCTCACGAATCATGCGAACCGCCCCCATCCGTTTGGAGATCGCGTTGAGGCGGTGCCCTTCCATTTCGATGTGCCGTCAAAGCTGACGGCGAGCCTGCGCGGAGCAGCGACGCTGTACAACACCTACTGGGTGCGCTTCAGCCGCGGCGACGCCACCTTCGACCGGGCGGTTGCCAATTCGCTGGTTCTGATCCGCGCGGCGACCGAGGCCGGTGTGCGGCGGATAGTCCACATCGGCATCACCAACCCGTCCCTGGATTCGCCGCTGCCTTACTTTCGCGGCAAGGCGGTGGTGGAGCGCGCCCTGCTGGAATCGGGAATGTCCTACGCCATCTTGCGGCCGACGGTGCTGTTCGGCGAGGGGGACATCCTCATCAACAACATCGCGTGGTTGCTGCGGCGCCTGCCTGTTTTCGGGTTATTCGGAAAGGGCGAGTACCGGCTGCAGCCCGCCCACGTGGGAGATGTCGCCGCACTTGCCGTCGAATCGTCCGGGCGGGTGGGAAACGTGATCCTGGACGCCGTCGGCCCGGAGACGTACACATTCGAGGAGCTGGTTCGGCTCGTGCGGCAGCGGGTGGGGAGCCGGGCGATGATCGTTCGCGTCCCGGCGCTTGCGGCGCTCGCCGCCGCCCGCCTGATTGGGTCGCTGGTGGGAGATGTCGTCATCACGCCGGACGAGGTCTCCGGGCTTACGGCCAATCTGCTGGTCTCGGATCAACCGCCGACCTGCCCTACCCGATTCAGCCGATGGCTGCAAGACCACGCCCACGAGCTCGGCGCTCACTACGCGTCGGAGCTGGAGCGACATTACCGCCGCGCGTAGTGAATCCGCTACAGCATCCCCTTTTCCTTCATGCTCAGCCAACGGCCGTCGCCGATGATGAGGTGGTCGAGCACTTCGATGCCCATGATCTTGCCCGCCTCGACCAAGCGCGCCGTGAGCGCCTGGTCCTGCTTGCTCGGCGTGGGGTCGCCGCTGGGATGGTTGTGGGCGACGATAATGGCGGCGCCCGAGTGTGATATCGCCTCGTGGAAAACCTCGCGGGGATGCGCGACGTTCGAGTTGAGGCTGCCGACGGAAACGGAGCGCACGGCGATGCAGCGATTGCGCGTATCAAGCACCAGCACCTCGAAATGCTCCTTGTCGTGGTAGCGCATCTTCTCCATGATCAGGTTGGCGGCGAGGTCGGGGCGATTGACTTCGGGGCGCTCCTCGGTGGTGGTGGCCAGGCGCTTGCCCAGCTCGAAGGCGGCCTTGATCTGCGCCGCCTTGGCCGTACCCATGCCCGGCACCGCCGACAGCTCCGCGACCGTCGCCTTAGCGATAGCTCGCAGGCTGCCGAAACGGCTCAAGAGCTGGTTGCCGAGGGTAATGGCGGAGCCGCGGCTGGACCCGACGCGGATGATGATGGCCAGCAGCTCGGGGGTGGACAGCGCCTCGGCGCCGAAGCGGACGAGCCGCTCGCGCGGCCGCTCGTCGGCGGGCAGCTCGCGGATCAGTGTGTGGTAAGCTTCCATCGCTCCCCCAGGTGCGCGCGAACGCGCCACGGAGCAGTTCGCCTCGACGCCGGGGCGCTCCTGCCGCCGCCGGAGCTGTCAACGCTGGAGCGAGGGCAAGCAATCACATGCGCGACCCGGAGGTCGTGCACACCAACTTGCCGTGCTTGACGCCGCGGGTGCTGACCAGGCGGTCGGCGATGGCGCGCACGTCGGCGGGGCGCCCCTTGAGCACCACGACTTCCAGGCAGTTGTGGCGGTCGAGGTGGACGTGGGTGCTGCAGATGACCGCCCCACCATGCGCGTGCTGAAGGTGGGTCAGCGCCTCGCCCAGTTCGCGGGTCTGGTGGTCGTAGACGATGGTCACGGTGCCGACGACTTGCGACCGATCGCGCGCCCACTCCTCCCCCACCAGGTAGTCCCGGATGATGTCGCGGATGGCCTCCGAGCGACTGCGGTACCCCTTGCTGCGAATGACGCGGTCGAATTTGCGCAGCAGGCGTCCGCTCATGGACACCCCAAAGCGCTCCAGCTCTTTGTCTTCTCTCTGATCGTGGTTTCTCATGGCACGAACGTGTGAGAAGGTAGCACAAGCCGGCGCGTCTGTAAAGGGCGCGACGGAGCCCCGATTGCCCCTCCCCCTGCGGTTGAGTGAGGGTCGCACGGTGGGGCCCCGACCCTCGGGGCCGACCTTCTCGCCCCGACAAGTCGGGGCGCTGCCAATCCACCCCCAACCTTCTTCTCCCTGGCAGGGAGAGGGGTTCGCACACACATCTGCGGCGACGAGTCTCATCCGGCTGCTGAGAACGGCGCTCCTGCGACCCGGCAAGCGCACTTGCGTACTGCCACGGGAACGCTTATAATGCTGGTTCGATGGACAGTTGCAGGCAGGGGACCGCCACCAGGGAGGCTTCATGAAGGTTGTGATCGTCGGGTGCGGCCGGGTCGGCGCCGCGCTCGCCACGTTGATGGCGCGCGAGGGGCACGAGGTCACGATTGCGGACCGGGATGTTGGGTCCTTTCGCCGCCTTGGCTCGGACTTCGTGGGCACGCGCCTGGTGGGCAGCGCGATTGACCAGGACACGCTGCTGCGCGCGGGCGTGCCGAACGCCGACGCCTTCATCGCGGTCACGCCCGGGGACAACACCAACATCATGGCGACGCAGATCGCCCAGACCAAGTTCGGGGTGCCGCGGGCGATGGCGCGCATCTACGACCCCATCCGCGCCGAGGCCTACAGCAAGATGGGCATCGCAACTTTCTGCTCGACGTGCGTCGGTGCGGGAATCATTAGGGACCTCATCGCCGGCGACCCGGTGCGCAGCTACGAGGAGTGCGCCAAGCTCACGAGCGAGCTCGGGCGCTAGGGCGGAGGGGTGAACATGTACGTGATCGTCGTTGGCGGGGGCAAGGTCGGCTACCATCTGACCAAGACGCTGATCGAGGAGGGACGCGAGGTCCTGCTGCTGGAGAAGGACCGGCGGCGCGCGGAGGCGCTAACGGAGGAGCTGGGGGAGGTGGTGCTGGCGGGTGACGGATGCGAGGTGCGGGTGATGTCGGAGGTGGGGATGGGGCGCGCGGAGGTCGTGGTTGCAGTCACCGGCGACGATGAGGATAACCTGGTGATCTGTCAGATGGCGCGGCGACACTTCGACGTCAAGCGCACGATCGCGCGGGTCAACGACCCGCGCAACGAGGAGATCTTCCGTCTGCTCGGAATAGACGCTACGGTGGTGAGCACGCGCATCATCTACAGCCTGATTGAGCAAGAGGTGGACACCGGGCAGGTGGTGCCGCTGACCGCGCTCAAGCGCGGCGGGATCGAGGTCGTGGAGGCGGACCTATCGGAGCAATCCCCGCTGGTGGGGCGCGCCCTCAAGGACATTCACCTGCCGGGCGACGCGGTGATCGCGGTGATCATTCGCGGCGATCAGATGGTGCTGCCGAGCGGTACCACCCGGTTCGAGGCGAGCGATTGCATCGTCGCTCTCACGCGCCCGAATGACGAGCGCGCCCTACGCGAGGTGATAACCGGTCCGCTCGCGTGACCTGCGGGGCGGCGCGACCTCAATTCAGCGCTATCTTTATCTATCAGGGAGGGTTGCTGACATGCGTTTAGGAGTACTAACCGGCGGCGGCGACTGCCCAGGGCTCAATCCGGCCCTGCGCGCCGTCGTCATGCGCGCCATGGACTTCGGCGATGAATGCGTCGGCATCAAGCTCGGCTGGGGGGGGCTGATCAACGGCGACACCGTGCCCCTCACGATTGACGTCGTGGACGACATCATCTCGCGCGGGGGCACCATCCTCGAGTCGTCGCGCACCAATCCCTTCAAGCGCGAGCAGGACCTGCAAGCGACCCTCGATCATATCCAGGAGCTCAAGCTCGACGTCATCATCGCCCTCGGCGGCGAGGACACTTTGGGGGTTGCGCACAAGCTGTTCAAGCTTGGGGTGCACACCGTCGGCGTCCCCAAGACCATGGACAACGACCTCAATCGCACCGACTATACCTTCGGCTTCGACAGCGCGGTGCAGGTGGCGACCGATGCCGCCGATCGCCTGCGCGACACCGCCCGCTCCCACCGGCGGGTGATGGTGCTGGAGGTGATGGGGCGCCACGCCGGCTGGGTAGCCCTGGAAACCGGGGTCGCCGGCGGCGCCGATTGGATCCTCATCCCCGAGGAGCCGCTCGACCTGGACGAGATGTGCGGCCATCTGGGCAAGCTGCGCGAGCGCGGCAAGCACCACGGCCTGGTGGTGGTGTCCGAGGGCGTGGAGGTCACCGAGGCCGACCATACCGCCGCCCACACCGATGATTTCGGCCACGTCGTTCTGCGTGAGCGCGGGGTCGGCGAGTTCGTGGCCAAGGAGATCGAGGAGCGCGCGGGCTTCGAAACCCGACTGGCGGTGCTGGGGCACATCGTGCGCGGCGGGGCGCCCACCGCTTTCGACCGCATGCTGGCCACACGCCTAGGCATTCGGGCGGTGGACTTGGCGCACGAGGGCAAGTTCGGCTATATGGCCTCGCTGACCAACAACCAGTATGTAGGGGTGCCCCTGGAGCAGGCGGTGGCGGAGCTGAAAACCGTACCCCACGAGCTCTACCAGGAAATCAAGACGCTGTTCAAGTGAGCGCGGGAAGGGCCGAGCCATGAAACGCATCGCAGTCATGACCAGCGGCGGCGACGCGCCGGGGATGAACGCGGCCATCCGCGCGGTGGTGCGGCGAGCGGTCCATCATGGGCTGGAAGTGATGGGCGTGCGCCACGGCTACCGCGGCCTCATGGCCGCTGACTTCCAGCCGCTGCCGGCGACCGCGGTCAGCGGCATCATCAACCGCGGCGGCACCATCCTCTTCACCGCGCGCTGCCCGGAGTTCAAGACCGAAGAGAAGCAGCGCCAAGCGGTGGAGCAACTCCATCGCCACGGCATCGAGGGCGTGGTCGTCATCGGCGGGGATGGCTCCCTGCACGGCGCGCACGAGCTGTGGCACAAGTGGCAGGTGCCGACGGTGGGCGTCCCCGGCAGCATTGACAACGATCTTGCGGGCACCGACTCCTCGATCGGCTTCGACACGGCGGTCAACACGGCGCTGGACGCCATAGATAAGATCCGCGATACCGCGGTCAGCCACGAACGCATCTTCGTGGTCGAGGTCATGGGGCGCACGGTGGGTTTCATCGCGCTGCACGTCGGTCTGGCCGGGGGCGCAGAGGCGATCCTCATCCCCGAGATCCCGTTTGAGATCAACAAGATCGGCGTTACCATCAAGCGGGGGCGCGAGCGCGGCAAGGAGTCGTACATTATCGTCGTCGCCGAGGGCGCCGCCCGCGGCTTGGCGGTGGCCGCCGATATCGAGGCCATCACCGGCGCGGACACCCGTGCTACCGTTCTCGGCCATGTGCAGCGCGGGGGCGCGCCCACCGCCGCCGACCGCGTGCTGGCCACGCGCCTGGGCGCCGCCGCGGTGGACTGCCTGGTCGAGGGGCGCGCCGGGAGCCTGGTCGGCATCCAATCCGACCGCGTGGTGGTCTCCCCGGTGGACACGGTGTGGAGTCAGCAGAAGACCATAGACAGATCGCTGTACGATCTCGCGCTGGTGCTGGCGAGCTGAGCCGACGCCGGTCGCTTGCGCGGGCAGGCGGCGCCGGGCGGCGGCGACATACGCAAGTCTAAGTACGCCCGGACCGCGCACTACTTCGGCCCGGGCGGCCATGTATCTCAGGAGGTCTTAACGATATGGGTGACGCATCACAGGCGGGCGCGGCGATGAGCGAGTCGCAGATCGTCCTCCCCCACCTCCAGCCGCTGGAGATCGGGATGCTGTGGGCGGTGCTGGCGACGGCGATCATCGCGCTGCTCTATGGCTGGCACCTGACGCGCAAGGTCATGCGCGCGTCACCCGGAAGCGACGCCATGCAGAGCGTCGGCGCCGCCATCCACGACGGCGCCATGGCCTACCTCGGGCGCCAGTTTCGCACCATGATCTGGCTCATCCTGGCCATTACCATCGGGCTCTACTTCCTCTACCTCGGCAAGTACGCCGAGGACCGCATGATCCCGCTGGGCATCGCGCTGTCGTTTCTGATGGGGGTCTTCGCTTCTTACGGCGCCGGCTACGTCGGCATGGGGCTGGCGGTGCGCGCCAACGTGCGGGTCGCCAACGCCGCGCTCGGCAGCTTCAAGCGCGCCCTGGAACTGGCCTTCCAGGCCGGCACGGTCTCGGGCATGTTCACCGTCGGGCTGGGGCTGCTGGGCGCGACCGTCATCTTCCTCGCCTTCAAGGAAAACGCCATGCGCGTGCTGGTGGGCTTCGGCTTCGGCGGCTCGCTGGCCGCCCTCTTCATGCGGGTCGGCGGCGGGATTTTCACCAAAGCGGCTGACGTCGGAGCCGACCTCGTGGGCAAGGTCGAAAAGGGCATCCCCGAGGACGATCCGCGCAATGCGGCGGTCATCGCCGACAACGTCGGCGATAACGTCGGCGACGTGGCCGGCATGGG
>Ga0307380_10004994_pt1 | contig 17716 bp, 8 predicted proteins | sample UN3MG_FD_202239 | JGI IMG/M metagenome (GOLD analysis project Ga0307380, IMG submission 202239) | Soil microbial communities from Risofladan, Vaasa, Finland - UN-3 | ecosystem: Environmental > Terrestrial > Soil > Coastal area > Acid sulfate soil | place: Finland: Risofladan, Vaasa | collected...
GCTGCCGTACTTGAACATGGCCTCGCTCACCTGGACGGCGAGTTCGCGGGTCGGAACGAGCACGAGCACCTGCGGCACGCGCCGTGACGCGTCGATCATCTGCAGCGCCGGCAGTGCGAACGCAGCGGTCTTGCCGGTGCCGGTCGCGGCCTGGCCGAGGAGGTCCTGGCCGGTGAGGAGCAGCGGGATGGTCTCGCGCTGGATCGGTGTCGGCTCTTCGTAGCCGAGGTCGTCGAGTGCAGCGAGCAACTCGTCGCGCAGACCCAGGTCGGCGAATCCGTTCGCGGGGGTCTCGGGCTCGAGGGCTGTCGGCGCGTCAGCGGCAGGCTCGATGGTCGGCTCGGCCTCGATCGCCTCAGCGGCACTTTCGCCGTCGATCGCTTCGGAATTGGTGTCGTGGTCGTCGTTCATCGCGTGCTCCTGCAGGGGGAATTGACCAACGATACGAACACGATCGCCCGGATCGAACAGAATGTTCCATGGCCTACATCTCCGACCGGGTCGTCCACGACGCCGACGCTCACATCATGGAGCCGCCGAACTGGCTGCGCGACCACGCCGATCCCGACATCCGCGACCGCATCGAACGGCCCGGCTATGCCAACGAGCTTGCCCAGACTGGCGACGGCGAGCACGGCGGCGACCAGGAACGCATCGACGAGGCCTTCGTCCGGCTCGCCGAACGTCACCGCACCGACGAGTTCCTCGCCGATGAGGCCATCGATGTGATGAACCGGAAGAACTTCGCCGCGACGGGGTCATTCCTCGCCGAGGACCGCCCCCGCGTGCTCGACTTCATCGGCGTGCAGAGCCAGCTGCTGTTCAACACGTTCCACAACAGCCGCCTCTTTCAGTGGGAACATCAGCCCGACCTCGACCTCGCCTACGGCACCGCTCGTGCCCACAACCGCGGGATGATCGAGTTCTGCTCGGTCGACCCGCGCCTCCTCCCCACCTGCTACGTGCCGCTCGTCGACTTCGCTCGCGCCGACGCCATGGCCGCCGAGGCGATCGACATGGGTGCCGCCGCCCTGTTGGTCGCATCGGGGTGCCCCATGGGGCACTCGCCGTCGCACATCGCGCTCGATCCGGTGTGGCGACAGGCCGAGGAAGCCGGTATCCCGGTGGTGTTCCATGTCGGCGGCACCGGCGACCTGATCGATCGTTCCTATTTCGACAACGGCCTGCCGATCCCGACCGACTTCCACGGCGGCGAGGAGAACTTTCGCTCGGTCGACTACATGGCGATCCCGTTTCCTCCGATGCAGACCCTCGCCACGCTGATCTTCGACGGCGTGCTCGAACGGTTCCCCGATCTGCGCATCGGGGTGATCGAGCAGGGCTGCAGCTGGGTGCCGAGCTGGATGAAGCAGATGGAGTCGGCGATCGACGCGTTCGCCCGTCATGAGGAGCGTCTCCAGCAGCTGTCGCTGCGACCGAGTGAGTACATCGAGCGCCAGGTGCGCGTGACGCCGTATCCGACCGAGGACGTCGGCTGGGTCACCGATCAGGTCGGCCCGAACGTCCTGCTGTTCAACACCGACTACCCCCACGTCGAGGGTGGCCGGCGCCCGTTCGAGCGGTTCGAGACGAGCCTCGGCGACCGCTCCGAGGAGATCCGCCAACGCTTCTACGCCGACAACTTCGTCGACCTGATGGGCACCGCCGTCGCCGCCCTCGTCTGAAGCCTCCGCCCTGTGTCGTTTGCGTCGAGATTTTGGTGGCCCGGCCCACTCGAACCCCGACACAAACGTGGGTAGACCCTCCTCGACGGGGCAGGGGGAGTGATCACCGACGGCGGGGGGTAGACAGACGACGTGGCTGCGGAACTCGACATCACCCCGATTGCGACCTATCGCATCCAGCTGACGCCGTCGTTCGGCTTCGCCGAGGCGGTCGGGGTGCTCGATCATCTTGTCGACCTCGGGGTGAGTCACGTCTATCTCTCCCCGGTTGCCGAAGCGGTCCCTGGCAGCCTCCATGGCTACGACGTGATCGATCACACGCAGGTCCGCGCCGAGTTCGGCGGCACCGATGGCCTGCGCAGGCTGCTCGATGCAGCAGACGACCGGGGACTCGGCGTGATCATCGACCACGTGCCCAACCACATGTCGGTCGCCGAAGCACACCTCAACCAACGCTGGTGGGAGATGCTGCGGGACGGCCGCAACGCCCCGTCGGCCAGGTGGTTCGACGTCGACTGGGACGCGGCCGACGGCCGGGTCGTGGTCCCGAAACTCGGTGACCCGCTCGACGACGTGTTGGCGGGCGGTGGGCTGTCGATCGGCGACGGCGACCTCGGGCCGGAGCTCCGCTACGGACCGCTGCGATTCCCGCTCGCGCCAGGCACTGAGCATCTCGACGTCGACGATGCCGTACACCGTCAGCACTACCGCCTGCAGTGGTGGCGCGACCCGCAGCGCAATGTGCGGCGTTTCTTCACCATCGACGACCTCGTGGCGGTCCGCGCCGAGGAGCCGTCGGTGGCCGAGGTCATCGACACGATTCCTGCCGACCTCTCCGCGCACCGGGCGTTCGCCGGCGTCCGCGTCGATCATGTCGACGGTCTCACCCAGCCGGAGGCCTACCTGCACGGGCTCCGACAGCGCATCGGTGCCGGCCGCTGGTTGCTCGTCGAGAAGATCCTCGCGGTCGGCGAACAACTCCCGCCGATGTGGCCGGTCGAGGGCACGACCGGATACGAACACCTTCGCGTCACCGAGCATGCACTGCTCGATCCCTCGGCCGAAGCTCCCTTGACCGCACTGTGGAGCGAACTCACCGGCGACGATCGGTCGTTCGCTCATATCGAGGACACCGCCCGTCGCGAGGTACTCGATGACGGGTTGCGACCCGACCTCGATCGCCTCGTGCGTCTGATCGGCGTTCGTGCGGAGCGGGCAGTAGACACCGACACGATGTGTGAGGCGGTCGTCGAGCTGACGATCGGCCTGCACCGCTACCGGACCTACCTGCCCGACGACGCCGAATCGGTGACCGAGCTCGACATCGCTCATCGCCGCGCCGCCGCAGCCCGACCCGACCTGGCTGACTCGCTCGACGCGCTGGTCGAGCTGATCCGCCGGGATGCGGCCGTCGCCGAGCGCTGGCAGCAACTGACGAGCCCCGTGATGGCGAAGGGCGCCGAAGACCGGGCGTTCTACCGGTACCTGCGCCTCGCTGCGCTGTGCGAGGTCGGCGGGGCGCCCGGTCAGTTCGCCATCGCCCACGACGAGTACCACGACCATCAACGCACCGTGCAGTCGTTGGCGCCGGTCGCACTGCTCGCCGGAACGACCCATGACACCAAGCGCTCGGAGGGCGTTCGCGCGCGCGCGCTCGCACTCGCCGAGCAGGCCACCGAATGGGTGGTGCTCGTGCGCAAGTGGTTCCTCGAGCACGGCGACTTCCTGCGCCGTGGCGGGCTCGATCCTGCGACCACGCTGCTGGCGCTCGAGACGGTCGTGACGGCCTGGCCGATCGATGTCGACCGGCTCACCGAGTACCTCGTGAAGTCGACTCGGGAGGCCGACGAGCACACGTCGTGGACCGCTCCAGACGTCGCCTACGAAGATGCGCTGGGCCGCCTCGCCGAGGTCCTCGTCGGCGATGCGAGCAATCCCGACTCGCCCCTCGCCGGCATCATCCAGATCTCGCTCCGACCCGGTTGGGCACGTTCGCTCGCTGCCCTGATCGTCCGGTTGACGACTCCCGGTGTGCCCGATCTGTACCAGGGCACCGCGGCGTTCACCTACTCGCTGGTCGATCCCGACAATCGTGTCGAGCCCGACTGGGACGAGCGACGGGCACTCGTCGCTCGGGCCGGACCGCTCGACGGTCCGTCCGCGTGGAGCGGTGACGAGATCGAGGCTGCCAAGGCGGTCGTGATCACGCGGACGCTGGCGTTGCGCCGGCTGCGGTCCGAGGCGTTCGGGTCGCAGGGCGGCTACACCGCGCTCGACGTCACTGGGACGCACGCGGATGCCGTGCTCGCCTTCGCCCGTGCGGATGTTGCCGGGGCGCGGGCCGTCACGATCGTGTCGACGCGGGTCGTCGAGGCGTGGGACGACACCGCAGTCTTGCTGCCGGAGGGAACGTGGCGCAACGTGCTCGACGACGACGCCCCGGCCGTCGCCGGCGGTGCGCCGGTGCTGCTCGCTCCGTGGCTCGACCGGTTCCCCGTCGCCGTCCTCGACCGCGGCTGATCACCGCAGCTGCCCGCACTGCGCACTGGCACGGCAACGTCCGCATGGTGATTACATCGTGGGTCTGACCCCTGATGTAATCCGGTGTCAGGCGTGGGTGATGCTCAGGTGGGCCGACCACGGGGCCACCCGGTCGGGCGACCAACCGGGGCCGCCCCACTGCGGGTCGTCGGAGTCGAAGACGACCGCATCGGCCAGGTCCGGCGCCGGGTGACCGACGCCATCGGGCGAGAAGTTCAGCACCAGCGAGGCCGTCGTGCCGGGCATCGAGCGGACGACGAACACGACACCGTCGACGCTCGAGACATGCTGCTGTGCCGCTGGATCCGTGAGGATCGGATGCGTGCGCCGCACACGAATCAACTCGCGGTACATCGCGAGGCGTGAGCGGTGCGGTTCCTGATCGGCGAGGCCGAGGCCGAGCACGGCACCGTCGAACGTCGCCGGGCTGGCCGGATCGGCGACACCGTCCGCCCAATCGGCATCGGCGAACTCCCGCCGGCGTCCCTGCCGCACCGCCTCGACGAGGTCGGGGTCGCCATGGTCGATGAAGTACGGGAACGGCGCGGTCTCGCCGTACTCCTCGCCCATGAACAGCATCGGCGTGAACGGCGAGAGCAGGATCGCGGCGGCAGCGAGCCGATGCCGGGGATCGTCGAGCGGGGCGTCGGCGAGCAGCCGTTGACCAGCGGGGGTGTTGCCGACATGGTCGTGGTTGGTGTCGAACACGATGAAGTGTCGATGGTCGATCGCGTCTGCCGGCGCGCCGTGACGGCGTCCGAAACCCGCTGAGTACTGGCCTGAGTACACCCATCGTCGCTCCCACGCGGCGGCGACGTCGGCGGCGCCCGAGTAGTTGGCGTAGTACTCGTGGCGTTCGCCGGTGAGTGCCACACGCAGCGCATGGTGGACGTCGTCGTCCCACACGGCATCACATCCCCAGCCGTGGTCGGCCTGCGTCCGCACGATGCGCGGGTCGTTGGCCGAGCTCTCGATCGTGACCAGTGCTGTCCGCCCGGTGCGGTCGGCCTCGGCATGGACCGCGGTCGTCAGTTCCTGCACGAACGGCGTCGGCGTCGGATCGACGATCGCGTGCACCGCGTCGAGACGCAAGCCGTCGAGATGGTGGTCACGGACCCAACCGACGGCGTTCTCGATGAAGTACCGCCGCACGCCGTCGCTGCCCGCTTCGGCAACGTTGAGGGCATCACCCCACGGCGTGCGGTGCGCATCGGTGAAGTACGGCGCGTACCTGCCGAGCACGTTGCCTTCGGGCCCCAAGTGGTTGTAGACGACGTCGAGGATCACGGCGATGCCGAGCCCGTGGGCTGCGTCGACGAATCGAGCGAGCCCGGCGGGGCCGCCGTAGGACTCCTGGACGGCGAACGGGAAGACACCGTCGTAGCCCCAGTTACGCGTGCCGGGGAAGGCGGCGACCGGCATGATCTCGATGACGCTGATGCCGAGATCCGCGAGACGGGCGAGGTGTCCGATGGCGGCGTCGAACGTGCCGTCGGACGTCAGCGTCCCGATGTGGAGTTCGTAGATGATCGCGTCGGCGAGGTCGACGCCATGCCACTCATGGTCGTGCCAGTCAAAGCTCGACTCGTCGACGACGGCCGACGGTCCGTGGACGCCATCGGGTTGCCATCGCGACACCGGGTCAGGCAGCCACTCGCCCCCGTCGAGCCGAAAACGGTAGCGGTCACCGTGCCCGACGCCGTGGACGACGACCGACCACGTGTCGAGTTCTGCCACCGCGTCGATGGCACGAGCGAGCGGCCGGATCTCGGCGTCGTCAGCAGCGCCGGAGCGCTCGATGACGACGTCGACCCGACTCGCATCGGGCGCCCACACCTCGAAGCGGGTTGCGCCGTCGACAACCGTCGCTCCGAGTCGGCTCGCCATCGGCGCAGTGGTCACGCCGTCGGCTCCGGAGCCAGGAACAGCGCACCGAGTGGCGGCAGCGTCAACACCACCGACTGGTGGAAACCGTGGGAGTCGACCGGCACCGTGTCGACGCCGCCGAAGTTGCCGACGCCACTGCCGCCGTAAACCTCGGCGTCGGAGTTGGCCACCTCGATCCAACGCCCGCCGCTCGGCACACCGAGTCGGTAGTTGTGGCGTGGCGTCGGCGTGGCGTTGAACACCACCAGCACCGGGCGCCCCTCGCCGGTCGGGTCCTTGCGGAGCCATGCGTAGACGCTCTGCTCGGCGTCGGCGCCCTCGACCCACTGGATGCCGCCCGGGTCGCTGTCGCCGCGGTGCAGGCCGGGTTCGTCGGTGTAGAGACGGTTGATGTCGGCGAGCCACCGGCGCACGCCGCCGTGGCCGTCCGCATCGTGCAGCGACCAGTCGAGGGTCGACTCGTGGTTCCACTCGAGGCGTGTCGCCAGCTCGCAGCCCATGAACAGCAGCTTCTTGCCGGGCTGCGCCCACTGCATCGCGTACAGCAACCGGAGGTTGGCGAACTGCTGCCACTCGTCGCCGGCCATCTTGCCGAGGAGCGACCCCTTGCCGTGGACGACTTCGTCGTGACTCAACGGCAGCACGAAGTGCTCGCTGGCGGCATACACCGACCGGAACGTGATCTCTCCGTGGTGCCATCGACGATGGATCGGATCCTCGGCGAAGTAGGCGAGCGTGTCGTGCATCCAGCCCATGTCCCACTTGAAGCCGAACCCGAGCCCGCCGATGTAGGTCGGTCGGCTGACCATCGGCCACGACGTCGACTCCTCGGCGATCGTCGTCACGTCGGGGAACTCGCCGTACACCGCCTCGTTGAGTTGGCGGAGGAACACGATCGCGTCGAGGTTCTCGCGGCCGCCGAACTCGTTGGGGATCCACTCGCCCTCGTTGCGCGAGTAGTCGAGGTAGAGCATGGAGGCAACGGCGTCGACGCGCAGGCCGTCGACGTGGTACCGATCGAGCCAGCACATCGCGCTCGAGGTGAGGAACGAGCGCACCTCGTTGCGGCTGTAGTTGAAGATCGCCGAGTTCCAGTCCGGGTGGTACCCCTGGCGAGGATCGGCGTGCTCGAACAGGTGTGTCCCGTCGAACTCGTAGAGGCCGTGGCTGTCGTTGGGGAAGTGCGAGGGCACCCAGTCGAGGATCACGCCGACCCCGCGCTGGTGGAGCCGGTCGATCATCCGCATCAGGTCCTGCGGCGTGCCGTAGCGGGCGCTCGGAGCGAAGAAGCCGGTGGTCTGGTATCCCCAGGATCCGTAGAACGGGTGCTCCATGATGGGCAGGAACTCGACGTGGGTGAACCCGTGGGCGAGGACGTGATCGGCGATCGGGTCGGCGAGCTCGTCGTACCGGGGGAAGCGCTTGCCGTCGGTGACATGGCGTCCCCACGAGCCGAGGTGCATCTCGTAGATCGACATCGGCGCATCGAGCGCCACCCGCTCGCCGCGGCTCGCCATCCACTCGCCATCGTCCCACTCGTACTCGAGGTCGGCGATCACGGAGGTGATCGCGGGCGGCTCCTCGGTCTGGGCGCCGACCGGATCGGACTTCTCGACGACCTCGCCGGTCGGCGTGGTCACTCGGTACAGGTACCGGTCGCCGATCGCGGCGCCGTCGATCCAGCCGCTCCACACGCCGGACTCGCTCGGGTCGAGCGCGTGATCCGCCTGCCACCCGTCGAACGACCCGGCGACCGCGACCGAGCGGGCATTCGGTGCCCACACGGCGAATCGACACCCTCCGTCTGCGGGCTGGGCGCCGAACTGGCGGTGCAGGTAGCGATGGGTGCCCTCGTTGAAGAGGTAGCGGTCGAGTTCGTCGGTCATTCGTTGATCCTTCCCAGGATGGAGAGGCGGCGACACACGTCGGGATCGGCGAGCACCTCCGAGGTCGGGATGTCGAGTCGACGCGCCCACAGCCCGTCGACCACGCGGCCTGGAAGATTGTGGGGACGGCGTTCGCCGATCAGGTCGTCGAGGTCGGCGACCACGAGGTAGGCATCGCTCGCCGCAAGCCGGACGAGCATCTGGTCGACGACGTCACTCCACGTCGCGTCGACCGTGGTGTCGTGTGCTGCCCCGAGCCGTGCCCGGTAGCCCGCCGTGTCCTCGGTGGCGACCAGTTCGGCGATCGGCTCCATGTCGTGAGTGCGGATACCGGCCACCGTTCTGGCCGGTACGTGCGGGAGCGGGTCGTCGCCGAGATGGAACTGCTCTTCGTACATGCCGAGCACGTCCCACCGATCGAACGCCTCTGACACCTCTTCCGGCACGGTGCCGAGGTCCTCGCCGACGATCGTGACGCCGGCAGCGGCCGCCGAGGCCGCGATCACGGCAAGCAACTCCTCGCGGGGGTAGTGCACGTACACGCCACGATCGGCGGAGAATCCCTCCGGCACCCACCAGAGCCGCTCGATCGCCATGGCATGGTCGACGCGGAGGACGTCGCAGTAGCGACCGACCCGTGCGATCAGCTGGCGCCAGAGGCGATGTCCGCTCGCCTCCATCGCGGCGGGCAGCGGCGGGGGGAAGCCCCAGTTCTGGCCGTCGGCGAAGAACGAGTCGGGGGGTGCGCCGACCGTGGCGCCGTTGGCGAACATCGCCGGATCGGCCCAGACTTCCCAGCCCTGCGGGCTCGACCCGATCGGCAGGTCGAGTGCCAGTGCCGCGGCGTCCGGGTCGTCGGCGATCGCTCGGAGCTGCTGGTCGGCCAGGTACTGCGCCAGGACGTGGGAGCGCGCGACGAGATCGTCACCGTCGGCTTCGCGCTGTGCCCGAAAGCGGGCGTAGGCCCCGACATCGGGATGCGCTGACACGAAGGCGGTGAGCTGTGCGTCGAGTTCGGACGAGCGAGCCGCCTCGACGAGCTGCGCCCGGCGTCGTTCGGCGAGCGCTCGCCAGTCGACGTGCGAGCCCATGGCCGGCACCGGGGCGGGAGGGAGCCCAGCGTCGTCGAGGTACACCTCGTTCCAGTGCAGTCGGCTGATCGGGGAGTACGGACTCGGGTCGTACGGGTCGTCGAGGAAGGTCGCCGACAGCGGCAGCGTCGCCACGACGTCCACGCCCGCTCGCTTCAGGTCGCGAGCGAGGCGATGGAGGTTGGCGAACGAGGGCAGTGGACAGTCCCGCTCCCAGAGCGCATACGTCGGAGCGAACAGGCCGCTGCGCCCCGCGAACCGGTCGGCGCGGGGCATCGTCGGCGGGGCGGCGACCACGACGGTCTCGCCCGGCCCGGCGTCGGTCTCGTACTCGACCACGTGACACCCGAGCGGAAGATCCGCCGGGAGTTCGATGGTGCTGTGGCCACCGTTGTGGTGCGCGTTCAGTTCGGTCCGTTGACCGCCGACCAGCACCGTGGCTGCACTCGCTCGGGCCGCGATCAGGATCGGCCCTCGTGTCGACAGATGCAACGGTGGGCCGACGCGCGCGATGGCGTCGGCGGCCCTGCGGTCGGCCTCGAGCAGGGCCACCACCTCGGCGAGCGCCGCCGGGTCGGCTCGATGATGCTGCCCGTCGACATCGTGATAGTCGCACTGGACGCCGAGTTCGGTCGCCCGCTCGAACAGTGCCTCGTCGGTCATCGTCCCTCGTCGCCGAGCAGGTCGACGATCGCGGCGATCGGCCAGCCGACCCAGTCCGGACGGTTCGACAGCTCGTATCGGACCTCGTACATGGCCTTCACCAGCATGTAGACGTCGAGCAGGAGTCGACGGTCGCCATCGTCGTCGGGGATCAATCCGGCATCGTCGATGGCGGCGAAGTAGGCGTCGAGCAACCGGGTGGTCACCGCGTCGGTCCAGCGTCGGCGCCAGCCGTCGACCGCCGTCTGGTCGCTGTCGCCGATGCGGCCGCGCTCGACCGCGCGTTGCACCGCCATCCGACCTGCGTAGTCGAACGATCGGACGAGGCCGGCCACGTCGGCGAGCGGCGAGCGCTTGATGGTCCGCTGGGCCATCGGAGCGCCCGGTTCGCCCTCGAAGTCGATGAAGACGACGTCGGAACCCGTCCAGAGAACCTGACCGAGGTGGAGGTCGCCGTGGATGCGAATGCGTTTGGCATCGAACTTCGTGGTCCGCAGCCGATCGAATCGCTCGACCATCTCGTCGACGCGTCCCTCGAGGCGATCGGTGTCGACGCCGTCGGGAAGGCGCCCGGCACGACGGGCGCGCTGGAGCTCACGCTGTGTCGACTTGATGGCATTGCGCAGCGTCTGCAGGACGGACCGTTGCCACAGCAGGGTGAATCCCTCGGGTTGCATCGGTGTCGGTCCGCCCGGTTCGGCGAGGCTGCGATGCAATTCGGCGGTGCGCCGCCCGAGGAGGTCGGCCACGGCGCCGGCGACGACGTCGACGTCGGCGAAGTCGGTGGCGGCGTGCAGGTCGATCGCCAGACCGACGTCGTCGAGCACCTTGGTCCACAGATCGCTCTCGTGCGCGATCGCGTCGTGCACGATCACGACATCGGCGGGGACACTCTCACCGGCGACGGCGACGACCGCGTTCGCAGCGACGCCGGGCACGTGGTCGAAGCCCGACTTGAGCAGATGATCGGGCAGCTCGACATCGGGGTTCAGGCCCGCTTCGAGGCGGCGCACGAGCTTGGCGATGTATCGGCCACCGACGATCACCGACGAGTTCGACTGCTCGACACCGAGCAGCGTGACGTCGCGTGGGTCGTCGCAGATGCGCGCGAGTCGGTTCCGTCGCGGGAGCCCGCGGAGCTCGCCGTGGCGACCGGTACGCGTCCGCCGACGCGTCGCGGCGCCGATCACCGCCGCCGCTCCGCGTTGGTCGCTCATGGCGTCGACGAGCAAGGCGTCGTCGTCGAGCTGGGCGATGACCGACTCGGTGTGCTCGCCGAGGTCGGCGAGGTCGCGATGGAGCCGCATCACCGGTACCGAGTACCGATGGTCGTCGCCCTCGGTGAACGACACCGACACGATCAGGAGCGCAACGTTGTCGTCGAGCACGAACGAGTCGTCGACGCTGAGCGACCGGATGGTCGAACCCTTGCCAGCGTACCACCGACGCTGCGCAAGCCAACGCTCCAACGCGCGTCCGAGCCCGGCGCGGCGCCGCAGCACCTCGGTGATCGTTCCCGGGAGGTGCGGCACACTCGACGTCGCCACCTCGCGTGGGCCGCCGACGAGCGACAGCCAGAAGAAGCCGTACGGGGCGAGGGTGACCTGGTACTCGTGGTCGCGGATCGGGCCGAACTGGTTCTGACCGAACACCTCGACCGGCACGACGCCCTGATGGTCGCGCAGGTCGAGTTCGACGTGTTGCGCCAGCCGCGACAGATTCGCGACGCACAGCATCGGCGGTTCGCCCTCGAGGGTGCGGATGAACGCCAGGACGTGCGGGTTGTCCGGGTCGAGGAACTCGATCTCACCCCGCCCGAGCACGCGGTGACGCGTACGCAGCGCGATCAGCTGACGCATCCACGAAAGCAGCGATGCCGGGTTGGCGTGCTGGGTCTCGACGTTGACGCTCTCGTAGTGGAATTCCTGCTCGGTGATCAGGGGCAGGTAGAGCCGGTGCGGGTTGGCGGTGGAGAACCCGGCGTTGCGGTCGGCGGTCCACTGCATCGGCGTGCGAACGCCATCGCGGTCGCCGAGGTAGACGTTGTCGCCCATACCGATCTCGTCGCCGTAGTACACGACCGGCGTGCCGGGCAGCGAGAACAGCACCGCGTTGAGTAACTCGATCTTGCGGCGATCGTTGCCGAGCAGGGGTGCGAGTCGGCGGCGGATCCCGAGGTTGATGCGCATCTCGTCGTCGCGGGCGTATTCGCGCAGCATCGTGTGGCGTTCTTCTTCGGTGACCATCTCCAGCGTCAACTCGTCGTGGTTGCGCAGGAACGTCGCCCACTGACAGTTCTCGGGCGGAGTCGGGGTCTGGTCGAGGATGTCGATGATCGGCGTGCGGCTCTCGGACTGCAGCGACATGAACAGCCGGGGCATCACCGGGAAGTGGAAGTTCATGTGGCACTCGTCGCCGTCGCCGAAGTAGGCCGCAGCGTCTTCGGGCCACTGGTTGGCCTCGGCGAGCAGCATCCGCCCCTCATATTTCGCATCCATGTGCGAGCGGACCCGCTTGAGCAGGTCGTGAGTCTCGGGCAGGTTCTCGCAATTGGTGCCGTCGCGCTCGTAGAGGTACGGCACCGCGTCGAGGCGAAGCCCGTCGACGCCCATGTCGAGCCAGTGGTCGAGCACACCGAGCACGGCCTGCTCGACGACCGGATTGTCGTAGTTCAGATCGGGTTGGTGGGAGTAGAAACGATGCCAGTAGTACTGCTTGGCGACCGGATCCCACGTCCAGTTCGAGGTCTCGAAGTCCTGGAAGATGATGCGCGCATCGGACCAGCGGGTCGGGTCGTCGCCCCAGACGTAGTAGTCGCGGTGCGGTGATCCGGCAGGCGCCCGCCGGGCGCGTTCGAACCAGGGATGTTGGTCAGAGGTGTGGTTGATCACGAGTTCGGTGATCACCTTGAGATTGCGGTCGTGGGCGGCGTCGAGGAACCGACGGAACGATCGCAGGTTGCCGTAGTCGCGGTTGACCGAGCCGTAGTCGGCGATGTCGTAGCCGTCGTCGCGAAGTGGCGACGGATAGAACGGCAGCAGCCAGAGCGCCGTGACTCCGAGGTCACTCAGGTAGTCGAGATGCGAGGTGAGCCCATCGAAGTCGCCGACGCCGTCACCGTTGGAGTCGGCAAAGGCCCGGATGTGGAGTTCGTAGATGACCGCGTCGCGAAACCAGTCCTCGTTCATGTGGTGGTCTCCTGCTGGTCGGTGAGCGATTGGTCGATGATCGGGTGGACGCTGAAGATGTGCGCTGAGGCCGACCATGGCGCCAGATCGACGAAGTTGCGGTTGCCGCTCCATCGGTAGGTGACGCCACCCAACTCGTCGACCACGTCGTAGTCGGAACCGTCGGGGAGCTCCAGTGCGGCCAGGTCGACGTCCACGAAGCCACTGTGGCGTTCGAACGGATCGAGGTTGACGACGACCAACATCGCAGCGCCGTCACCGGCGGGATCCGTCTTGCTGAAGCACAGCAGGCCATTGTCATCGGTCCGGTGGAAGTGGATGGTGTCGAGTCGCCGGAAGGCGCGGTGCGCTCGGCGTATCTCGTTGAGCCGGGTGAGCAGGGGGGCGAGCGTGTCGGTACGGTCGAGGTCCCACGTACGGATCTGGAACTTCTCCGAATCGAGGTATTCCTCGGAGCCCTCGCGCATCGGCTCGTGTTCGAGGAGCTCGAACGCCGGCCCGTAGACGCCCCAGCTCGGCGAGAGCGTTGCCGCCAGGATCGCCCGGCTGACGAACACCGGACGTCCCCCGGTCTGGAGTTGCTCGGTGAGGATGTCAGGTGTGTTCGGCCAGGCGTTGGGGCGGAACACGTCGACGGTGCGAGTCGACAGGTCCTCGAAGTACTCCTGTAGTTCCCAGGCCGCTTGTCGCCACGCGAAGTACGTGTACGACTGGTTGAAGCCGATCTTGGCGAGACGCTCCATCACGCGGGGACGGGTGAATGCCTCGGCGAGGAAGACCGTGTCGGGATGCTCGTTGCGGATCGAGCCGAGGGCCCACTCCCAGAAGGCGAATGCCTTGGTGTGTGGGTTGTCGACGCGGAACGTCTTCACCCCGCGGTCGATCCAGAACCGGATGACGTCGGCGAGTGCCTGCCAGAGGTTCTGCCAGTCGTCGGACTCGAAGTCGATGGGGTAGATGTCCTGGTACTTCTTGGGAGGGTTCTCGGCGTACTGGATGCTGCCGTCGGCTCGCTTCGCGAACCACTCGGGGTGCTCGGTCACCCAGGGGTGGTCCGGTGAGCACTGGAACGCGATGTCGAGTGCCAGTTCCATGTCGCGGTCTCGACACGCCGATGCGAACGCGGTGACGTCGTCGATGGTCCCGAGGTCCGGATTGACGGCGGTGTGGCCGCCCGCGGCGGAGCCGATCGCCCACGGGCTTCCTACGTCGTCGGGTGCCGGCGACGTGGTCCCGTTGCGTCCCTTCCGATGCGAGAGCCCGATCGGATGGATCGGTGGCAGGTAGACGACGTCGAATCCCATCGCGGCCACGTGGTCGAGTCGATCGATCGAGTCGCGAAGCGTGCGTGGAGGTGACCCGCCGACGCTGGAGCGGGGAAAGAACTCGTACCAGGCCCCGACTGCTCCCCGAAGCGGGTCGATGTCCACGGGCATGGGCGAGTCGAGCCGCGCTGTCGGCTCGCGCAGTGAGGTCCGAGCGAAGACGTCGGTCCAGTGGCCGTCGTCGAGTGTGGAGTGGTCACCCGCGAGCAGGTGTTCGCGGAGCGTTCTCAGGAGGCGGTGGTCGCCGAGCGAGTGGTCGTCGTCGAGTGAGACCGGTCGGTCGAGCGCAGCAGCGAGCAAGGTCGCTCCGGTCAGCAACTCGACGCTCACGTCGACCCCGGCATCGACCTTCTTGACGACACCGCCGCGCCACGACTCGAGGTGGTCGATCCAACCGACGATGTCGTACTCGAGGCGACCGAGCCGGTCGGGGACGATCCACGCCTCGAAGCGGTCGTTGCCCAGCGACGCCATCGGGCGCTCCTGCCACGGCGTGGCCGCTCCGGTCGCGTCGACGTGGCGCCAGGTGACGACGGCATCGACGACATCGTGGCCATCGGCGAACACGTCGGCTGCGACCAGCATCGGCTCGCCGAGCGTCGCCTTTGCCGCGAATGCGCCCCGGTCCACGACTGGTTGCACGGGCTCGACCACGACTCGGCTCGGGCGGTCGGACGGAAGGCGATCGGCCGGGCGGGTCAAAGGTGTCGTCATCAGGTCGTCGGGTCCTCGGAGTCGGTGGTGGTGTCGGGGAGCGCCTCGACCGTTCGAACGGCGGGGCGGGCATGGGCGGGATGGCGGCTCGGAGCGCGGGTCGAGCGGAGCACGACCATCGACCGGTCGACGACGTCGAGGGTGTCGCCTGGTCGCTTGTTGACGGTGCGGGCAGTGCCGCGCTTCGGTTCGGCGGTGTCGAGGTCGATCGTCCAACGCCGACTCCATTGCGGGCCTGGTATCTGCCATTCGATCGGGTGATCGGAGGCGTTGAAGATCACGAGGAAGCTGTCGTCGACGATTCGTTCACCATAGGAGTCGGTGGTCGGAATCGTCTCGCCGTTCAGGAAGACCGCGACGGCTCGAGCAAATCCGGCGTCCCAGTCGTCGTCGGTCATCTCTTCGCCGTCGGGTCGCAGCCACGCCAGATCTTCGATGCCGCGGATCGAGCGCCCCTGGAACCAGCGCCGCCTCCGGAACACCGGATGGTCCCGGCGGAACCTCATGACCCGCTGGCACCACTTGGCGAAGTCGGTGTCGACCTGCTCCCAGTCGAACCAGGAGATGTCGTTGTCCTGGCAGTACGCGTTGTTGTTGCCGCCTTGGGTGCGCCCCAGCTCGTCGCCGCCGAGCAGCATCGGAACGCCCTGCGAGAGCAGGAGGGTCGTCATCAGGTTGCGGCGTTGACGGACGCGGAGCGCGGCGATCTCGGGGTCGTCCGTGGGACCTTCGACGCCGTGGTTCCACGAGCGGTTGTGCGACTCGCCGTCGTTGCCGTCTTCCCCGTTGGCGTCGTTGTGCTTGTCGTTGTACGACACCAGGTCGTTGAGGGGGAAGCCGTCGTGGGCGGTGACGAAGTTGATCGACGCTGTCGGACGGCGAGTGTCTGCCTCGTAGAGGTCGGAGCTGCCCGTGAAGCGGTAACCGAACTCGGCGAGTGTCGATGGTTCGCTTCGCCAGAAGTCGCGGATCGTGTCGCGATACAGCCCGTTCCACTCGGACCACTGCGGCGGGAAGTTGCCCACCTGGTAGCCGCCCTCGCCGATGTCCCACGGTTCGGCGATCAGCTTGACCTGCGACACGATTGGATCCTGTTGCACGAGGTCGAAGAACGCCGACAGACGGTCGACTTCGTAGAGCTCGCGCGCCAGGGTCGACGCAAGGTCGAAACGGAACCCGTCGACGTGCATCTCGGTCACCCAGTAGCGCAGGCTGTCCATGATCAGCTGGAGCACGTGAGGGTGGCGCATGTTCATGCTGTTGCCGGTGCCGGTGAAGTCGAGGTAGTAGCGCGGATCGTCTTCCATCGTGCGGTAGTACGCGAGATTGTCGATCCCGCGCATCGACAGCGTCGGGCCGAGATGGTTGCCCTCAGCAGTGTGGTTGTAGACGACGTCGAGGATCACTTCGATGCCGGCGGCGTGGAGGGCCTTGACCATCGTCTTGAACTCCTGCACCTGCCCCAACGCGGCTGAGGACGTGTAGCCGTTGTGCGGTGCGAGGAACGCGATCGAGTTGTAGCCCCAGTAGTTGCGCAGCCCGCGCTCGACGAGGTGATGGTCTTGCACGAACTGGTGCACGGGCATCAGCTCGACTGCGGTGACGCCGAGGCGGGTCAGGTGGTCGATCACGGCCGGATGCGCGAGGCCGGAGTAGGTCCCGCGCAGTGCGGGTGGTACGTCCGGATGCTGCATCGTCAACCCGCGGACGTGGGTTTCGTAGATGATCGTGTCATGCAGGGCGACGTCTGGCGGGCGGTCGTTGCCCCAGTCGAAGAACCGGTCACCGACGACGGCTTTGGCGACGTGTGGTGCGCTGTCGTCGGTGTTCGGCTGGTCGGGGTCGTCGAATCGATAGCCGAAACATGCCTCCGACCAGTCGATTTCACCGTCGATCGCCTTCGCGTACGGGTCGAGGAGCAGCTTCGACGGGTTGCACCACAGACCTTTCGCCGGCTCCCATGGTCCGTGGACCCGGAACCCGTACCGCTGGCCGGGGCGCACGTCGGGAAGGTAGGCGTGCCAGCAGTGGCCGTCGACTTCGGTCAGCGAGATCCGGACCTCCTCGTCGGTGGGCCCGTCGCCGAGCAGGCAGAGTTCGACGCCGTCGGCAACGCTCGTGAACAACGAGAAGTTGGTCCCCGATCCGTCGTAGTAGGCGCCGAGCGGATACGGGTTGCCGACCCACACTCGTTGGTCCCGGGATGTCTCGACTGAACGTTCGGTCACCTCGGAATCCTGCCTGGCTCCGTCCGCGAACGAAACGTCGGTGCTCACGGGTGTCCTCGCCTCCCGACGAACTCGGGTCGTGGCCCGATGCGCCAGACTGAGGACACGATGTTCCTGGCGACCGCGTTTCAGAGCTCCGGCGTGTTCGAGCGCGTCCCTCGACAGATCGAGCTCGAGTCGCTGACCAGCGCCGATTGGATCCGTGCCGGCGTCGTGATGGTCGTCTCGGTCATCGCAGCGATCATCGCGAACCGAGCGGCCCGATCGGTTGGCGAACGCACGATCGGGCCCGGTGCGGCATCGCTGTTGATTGCCCGCCTGGTCGGCTATCTGATCGTGCTCGTCGGGCTCATCTACGCGTTGGGCGGCCTCGGCGTTCGGATCGGACCGCTGCTCGGAGCGCTCGGTCTCGGTGGCCTCGTCCTCGCATTCGCCCTGCAGGGCGTCGTCGAGAACTTCTTCGGCGGTCTGATCCTGCAGTCGAGACGGCCGTTCAAGGTCGGTGACA
>Ga0307380_10004995_pt1 | contig 17714 bp, 20 predicted proteins | sample UN3MG_FD_202239 | JGI IMG/M metagenome (GOLD analysis project Ga0307380, IMG submission 202239) | Soil microbial communities from Risofladan, Vaasa, Finland - UN-3 | ecosystem: Environmental > Terrestrial > Soil > Coastal area > Acid sulfate soil | place: Finland: Risofladan, Vaasa | collected...
ACTGCTAATCTTCTTACTTTAGGAAGATAAGGATTACTGGTATAGGCCATTTTTTGCTCCTGGTTATTAATAATCATATGAGTTTACTAGTTTTACCTTTTTGTTGCAAAGGTATTGAACAATTGCGTATTTATCCTATAGTGTTGTAAACTCATCTTTTTTAGGGTATAATTATGTTCCTTTTGGAGATCAGGAAATTAATCCCTAATGCGGGATTATGTTGATTTTCTGTGTCCAAAAAGCACTTTAACAAGACAGCACGTCATAATATTTTGCAGTAAAGTTGAAGAAAATTCCCTTCTTTTGGATTTTGGTGCAGGAAACCGGCACCTTGGTTAGTAAGAAAGAATTTCTAATCTTTCAAAGTTTTGATGTTGTTATTCGTCATTCTGGAGCGAAACGATAGAATCCCTTTGAGATCCTATCGGTCTCCTTTGGAGACCTCCAGGATGACATAAGGCTAAGGCTCTTCAGGATGACAATAAAAAATGCTTTTACTAGCTAAGGTTTCGGTTTTCTGCGTTCAACCTAAAGGAGGTGAAAAAACAAGGGGTTTGCTTAAAAGCCCGCGGTTGACCACCGCTTAAAAAAGCAGAAGAGATGTATAGTTTTTGTTCAGAGCCGAAAGTGGAGGTGTGAAATGAAAAGGTTCGTGATTCTAGGAGTATTCGTAGTTAGTTTGGTAGTCAGTGGCTGTGGATCTCAGACGTGGCAGGATGCTCAGGCCACGGTGCAGTCTGGCCAGGCCACGCTTGTTGCCGAGGGCGGTCAACTCCTGGCAACGATAGGGGCAGCGGATCAGCCTTTCCAAGAGTTTCAGCAGTTCAAGGACGATGATCGTACGGACTTCTTTGAGATGGAGGTGGGGAAAAGGCAGGTTTTCTCCACTCAAGGAAAGTGTCTGGAAATCTCGCACGATCAAGCAGGACATGTGACTTGGTGGTTGTGCAAGGGTGAGGAGAAGTTTGGAGATGTAAATCAAATATATGGCGGAATGGGCGCAGGGACTTGGTTCTCGAAGCGGACTTTCTCTCCGTCGGGTATCACAGTCTACATGAGTCCGAAATATGATGAGGAGAAGAAAGTATACGTTGAGGAGATCCTGGTCGTCTACGCCAAGGACCTGGTCCTTGGCGAGTGTAGCTGCCCGACGCCGACCCCCGTTCCTATCCCGGCCACGCCCACTCCTACCCCCGTGCCAACGCTTGAGACTGGTTGCGTCTTTGGCGCAGAGTACGTCTCGGACGTCACTGTCCCGGACGGCTATCAGGTGACGTCGGAGGATATCGTGCGGGGGACGTTGGAAAAAACGTGGCGTGTGAGGAACTCTGGGAGTTGCTCCTGGCTGCCCGGGAGTTCTGGGCCTGTCCTGGGCAGATACGAGGCGCCCCCGGAAGGCGAAGACTTGGTCCTCGACTACGTCAGAGAAACCGTCCTGCCGGGCGACGAGGCCGAGTTCACCGTCATCATCGGGTTGCCGACCGGCGACAATACGACCGGCACCTGGACTGGGGAATATCGGTTGCGTACCTCTAACAGGGAGCGGTTCGGAGATAAACTTACGGTAGAGTTCGTGATGCCGTAAGTCCCTTGCTGGATAGGCTGCCGCGCTGCGCCCATGGTGGTGCGGCAGCCTTCCCTTCGGGGAAAAGCGGAGATAAGAAAAAAACTGACTCGATTTCGAGTCAAATCATTTTTTTCTTTTCCCGCGGCGTGCTGTCTTGTTTCAAATTTCTTCAGTTGCTAAAATAAAAGCAATGAATGCTCATAAAATACTGATTGCTCTTTCTTTTATTTGCATCGGTATTATTATTACTTCTGTTTTTTGGAAACAGCAATTACTGCTTTCGGTTGTTTTAATCATGACTGCTTTTATAAAAGAAAAACTTGCTCCCATAAAAAAAGGTTTCCTGGTTTTTATTGTTATTGGTATTTTGGGTGCAGCTACGGAAAGCCTTATTATTTGGCTGGGTAACGAGCCTTGGACTTACAAAGAACCTTTTCTGATCAACATACCTTTTTGGCTGCTAGCGCTTTGGGGATTGGCAGGAACAATTTTTATCACTCTTTATGAGGGGATTTTAGGCTAAACTAAAAAAGATTAACTGTGATAAAATTATTAAGATGAGTCCGGTAGTAAAACAAGGAGTCGTTCAGCTTTTATATGCTACCTTTTTGCACAACAGCGAAGTAATCGCCCTGTTTTTAGGTATAGTTCTTTCCTTGGTTTTTTTACTCCGTAAACCGAAAAGAGTTTATGTATTTTTTCTGATTGGCTTTAGTTTGCTTCTTTTGCGCTTTGAGTATCTTAAGCACATTGTTGATCCTTTGCAAAAGCAAACAGTCGGAGTAGTAGTAACCGAGGAAGGATATTTTCGCACCAAAAGATGGCTGGATGTATTTTTTAATGACCTTGTACCTTTGGGCTTATATATTTTAGGTTGGGGAGGGATTTTTATCGGCTTATTTTTGGCCGGAGAAAGGAAGAAAGGCAAAAATGGCAAAAAAACAAGGGATAGTTAGTGTCCTGGCGATTTTAATCCTGGTGGTGTTAAGTGCGGGAGTAGGCTTTGGTGCTTATTTTTTAAGCAGGAAGACAAAAGAGTCTTTGCTAAAAAAACCGGCTCCTATTTTTCAGCCTGAAGAGCCAGCGATCGTTAGTCCTAGTCTTATTCCTACTCCTAGCCCTAGTTCCAGTCCAGCCGAAACCTTGACCGTAAATTTTTCCCAAACAGGTAATGCTTTAAATTGGGACAGCAAGACAGAATCTTATACTGAGGAATGGAAATTGCTTTACGAAGCTCCTGGCAATCCGTCTCTAAGCGTTAATTTAGTATTTGGCCAAAATAGTGTTTGTGATTTTGGTAGTGGAGATGAGGTTTGTGACAAAAGCAAACTTAGCAACGGTGATTTGGTTAAGGTTGAAGGCAATAAAGCCGGCGATATAGTTTCGATAATGAAATTAAAGAAATTGTAGGAGAAGGAAGGTGGTGATTAGTTTGAAAAAAATTTTGCTTTTCGGATTAATTTTTTTGTGTTTATTGCTAACCGGCTGTCTTCCGAAAAAAGGAGGGACTGGTGGAGGGGGAGTTAGTACGCAAAAAGAAGAGGAAGAAAGTTACAGCGGTAACCTTGAGAAGATAATGGCTTTGGGGATTCCCGTAAAATGCAGCTGGAAACGGGATGAGAATTATTATGGTGAGAGCTGGGTTAAAGGCAAGCAATCTTATGGTGAGGTAGCTCAGGAAGGAAGAAAAACAAAAGTAATTTGGAAAGATGACTGTCTGTGGGCTTGGGAAGAGGGTAATCCTCAAGGAACAAAAATTTGCATGCAGCCTAGTTCGGAAACACCAGAGTTGCCACAAGAAGGACAAGAACCAATCCAGCCTCAGCCTCAACAATATCAGCCGGCTGATATGGAATACAGTTGTCGGCCAGCAGTTTTTGGTGACGACAAATTCAATCCACCAGCTGAGATTAATTTCCTGGATGTGGATGAACTGATGAATGCCGGTAATTCGGAAACTGGTGATTAGCCAAAAAGCTGGCGGCGTTTTTTGATTTTTTGCAAGGAATATCTTATTTGTTTTTCCAGGTCAATATGTTTAATGCTGGCCAGCTTGATGATGGCCAGGATTATGTCGCCTAATTCTTGTTTGTAACTTTCATCCTTCTGAGCCCGCTTATTAATTGGCTTGTGGCCCTTTTTGGCCAGATAAGCCCGGGCCATTTCACCCACCTCCTCCACGATGGCTAAAATCAGCATGGAAGTATAATCATGAGGTTTTTTAAGACCCTTATCAATTTGGCTAAGTTCTTTTTGGTAATCGGTAATAGTTTTACTTGGCATTTTGGATTATAATTTTAACATAAATGCCATTAAAAAAATATCTTGAAAGAGCAGAAAAAGAAGGATTTGCTCTTGGTGCTTTTAATGCAGCCAATTGGGAAGTAGTTAAGGCGATTTGCCAGGCAGCAGAAAAGCTCAAAGCACCGGTAATTATTGAGTCTTCTCCGGGAGAGGCCGATTACATTGCTTTGGAAAATTTAGGTGACTTGATTGAGAACGCTAAAGCGAAAGCCAGGCTGCCGATTTTTTTAAACCTTGACCATGGTAAGTCAATTGAAGCAGTTAAACAAGCGCTCAAGTGTGGTTTTGACATGGTCCATTTTGATGGTTCGGGACTGGATTTTGAGGAAAACAAAAAAATAACTAAAAGGGCAGTGCTATTAGCCAGAAAAAAGAAGGTGGTTATTGAAGGAGAGCTGGGTTACATCTCGGGAAGGAGCGAGGCCTTTCTAAAGATGCCGGTTGAAGAAATCCAAAGCTTAGGAGTTTTTACTGATTCTGATGAAGCCAAAATTTTTGTTAAAGCAACAGGCATTGATGTTTTAGCAGTTTTTATTGGTAATGTTCACGGCATGTACAAAGGCGAACCAAAGCTTGATTTGGAAAGGTTAAGCCAGATCAGGGAGAAAACCCAATGTTGGCTTTCTTTGCATGGCGGTTCGGGCATAGAAGTACGACAGATAAAGCAGGCTATAAAAAGAGGAATAGTTAAGATTAATGTTAATACTGAGCTGAGGCTGGCTTATAAAAAAAAGGTAAAAGAGGTTTTCAGTCAATCCAATGAAGTGGCAATTTATAAATTAATGCCGCCGGTGATTGAAGCGGTGCAAAAGGTAGTAGAGGAAAAAATTAAAATATTCGGTTCAGCAGGGAAGAGATGACAATAAAAACCGTCAAAGACATTGACCTTAAAGAGAAAAGAGTGTTGGTACGGGTGGATTTTAATGTAACTTTAAGACCCGGAGCAAGAATAGTTGATGATTTTCGTTTGGAACAGAGTCTTAGCACTTTGAGTTATTTACTGGAGCAAAGATGCTTGGTTCTTCTTTTATCCCACTTGGGAAGACCTGAAGGAAGGAGAGTCCAAGTTTACTCTTTAAGACCGCTGGCAAAAAGATTGGAGCAAATGATCAGAAGGAAGGTTAATTTTTTTGATCAAGATTATACTCAGGAAAGCGCTAGAATAGAGTTGGCCAAATATGGACCAGGTGAGATTGTTTTACTTGAAAACGTCCGTTTTTATCCGGGTGAAGAGGACAATGACCAGCAGCTTGCCAAAAAATTGTCTTTACTTGCAGACGTTTTTATTAATGACGCTTTTGGCGTTTCTCATCGCAAACATGCTTCCATCGTCGGTATTCCCCAATTTTTACCCAGCGTGGCCGGTTTGCTTTTGGCAAAAGAAGTTGACTTCATTGGTCGGGTAATAAGCGAGCCGGAAAAACCCATGTTAGCGATTATTGGTGGAGCCAAGTTGGAAGACAAGCTACCCATTATCGGAAAATTGATTGATAGGGTTGATTATTGTTTGGTTGGAGGAAAAATAGCCATGGCTTTTTTGAAAGTCAAAGGAGAAAAGGTCGGCCGGGTTTTTGTTGATGAAGAAACGGAAAAACTGATAAAAGAGCTGTTTTTCCAAGCGGCAGTCAGCAACACCGCCCTTATGTTACCTGTGGACGTAGTTAGAGGAGACGGACAGGGATTAGATATCGGTCCTAAAACAAGAAAGATGTTTAGCGGAATTATTAAAAAAGCAAAGACGATAATTTGGGTTGGGCCGATGGGTTTTTATGAGCAAAAGAGATTTGCTAAAGGCACAGAAGCGATATATAGAGTAATTTGCCAAAACAGAGGTTCATTGAGTATTATTGGTGGTGGCGATACGATCGCGGCTTTGAAAAATAAAAAATATTTGCAAACCATTGACCATATTTCTACCGGCGGCGGCGCGATGCTTCAGTTTATTGAAACAGGCACTTTACCGGGAATAGAGGCGCTTAAAGGTAAGTAAAAAATGATTTTTTAAATATGGAAGAAGCTTCAAGAGTAGAATTATTAGAAAAAAAAGTTTTGGGGAAAGCTCCGGATTTAGAACAAACCTTAGGTCAGTTGGGAGAAAAACTTGCTCCTGTTTTGCCGGAAGTTGCTTCGCGTCCGGAATTTAAGGGTTTTCAAGAAGACTTTAAGGCTGCTTGTCAGCGTCTTAAGAGACTGTATCAGGAAGGAGGAGTATTAGGCGCTACAGATTTTGTTAAGTGTGATTTATTTGAGCATAGTTGGCGACATATAGAGAACGATATTGTTATGGTAGCGCGAATTTTACCCGGTTATCTTGAAGAAAGCCCGGGTTATACTCCAGAAGATGTAGAAGACCTTTTTTGGGCAACGCTTTTACATGATGTTGGTTGGTTGAGAACAACAGAAGAAGAACAAGAAGGAACTTATCGTTGGGGTGGAGAAAAGTTTTTTGTTCACTGTGAAGATAGTGTTAGAAAAGCCGAACCAATATTAGAGGGAATGGTGCAAGAAGGTTTAATAAAAAGATTAGAACAAACAAGATTGCCAATAATAAGAGGTTTGATAAAAAGAACGGAATTCAATCCTTCTCCGGAGCAAGAGCAAGAACTGAAAGTTGATATGGAAAATCCTCGCCTAGGTGATGTTTTAAGAATCGCTGATACCCTTTCTTATTTTTGTAGCCCTAGTCAGATACCTTTAGGCGTGCAAAATCTTTTTAAAGAAGCACAGGCAGTTGCCAGACCTGATTGTTTGCATATACGGGATTTTGTAGCGAATAATAAAAAAGAACTGGCCCAAAAATTAGGTTTATCAGAGGACAAGGACGAGTTAATAAGAAGATTTGAGGCAGGTTTACTAACAATAGGTGACTTGAAATTTCCTGGTCAATCAGTAATAGAATTTGTTGCTAGTGAATATTTACCAATGAACTTAGATACGTTTGAACCATGGCTAAAATTTGTTGATGAATGGTATGGTGGTAAGCCAAACGAAGACAGAGAAAATTATTATTTAAATGTTGCCAGAGTTAGGGCAATTCAGGCTTTGGCTAACACCAGTGAGGGAGAAATAGGAGGATGTCCGGCTACGGTTAACCCTTTGTGTTATTTGGAAGGCTCATTAATGGGCAGGGATTTAAGGGAAGTGGCAACTGAGAAGGGGTTGCAAACAGATGTTGACTGGGAGGCAGTAGACTTAAGAATGTTAGGAGTGACAGAAAAAAATATTTTCCAAAGACTGGTAACACAAGAAATTAAAGCTTTATTATTACAAGCGTCCGCAGGAGAAAAAAGAAAAGAAGTTTTTACTGCTTTGGTAGCTAGGTTTGTTAAAAGACACGAGTTTAAGAATAGGCTAAAAGGGAAAGAACGCCAGGATAGATTTTGTTTGGCAGTAGCGCCTTTAGCTTACGAAGACCTCTTGAGTTCTCAAGAAATCTTTGATGCTTTTAAAGAAGTAAATGCTCGAGCAGGCAAAAACACACCTCTTTTAGCTCCAGTTTGGACTATAAGACGGGATAGAGATTTTCCTCCTAGAGATAGAGATTTTGAAACATATGCTCGAAGATTAGAAGCGATAGGGGTAAAAAAAGTGGTTTTAGCTGGAAAAGAAACAGAAGCAACTCTTTTAGAGGGTTACAAGGAATTAATTAGTAGGTTAACCGGAGCAGGAATTGAGGTTACTATTTTGGCAGGTCAGGTAATGCAAGGTGAGCGGAAAGACTTGGGAACGCGAAATGTCAGAACAGCTTTGGAAATAGCCAGCACAAATCCTTTGGTTCAAATAACCGGTTTCCAAAGTGGGCAAAAAGCACTTGAAGAAAACCTTGAAACAGCAAGAAAGCTTGGTCAGGAAGGAAGGCTTTTAGTCTCTCTTTCTTCAGATTTAGATACAGAAGGATTAGCAACACTAATAGAAAGTGTTAATGAGCATCCTTTTAGAGCCTTAGCTGATAGGGGAATAAAGTTTAAAGTTAGTGACCCTCATGATTTTTACCCTTCTTCAGAAAAGATAGAAGCTGTTTTAGCCGTTCCTTTACCGCATCGCGTCCTTCTTTCAAATGAACCATATAAATCAGCTACATGGGATAAATTATCAAAGGAAACATATAAACCAGCCACAAGGGATGAGAAAATATTGAAATACAAAAATTACTATATTACTGAAGCAGAAAGATTAATTAGACACTGATTTAGCCGGTAGGAATGTAAGCTCGGGTTTGGGGAAAACGGCGTTTGATAGCTTTTAAAATCTCCATGATGATTAAGCCAGAGGAAGCACAAGCAAAAACTAAAAGCAATTGGTTTAAAGGCAAAGAAACTGTCTTAAATACCTGATGCCCGAGATTAGTGTAGATAGCCAACATTTGACCGCTTAAGCCTACAAAAATAGCAAAGAGCAAAAAGGGATTGGAAAAAAAGCCGATTTCCCAAGCGCTTTTTAAAGTAGACCTAATGGCAAAAACAAGGAAAAATTCGTATATAACAGTAGCGGTAAAAGCCAAAGTTCGAGCATGATCTAAAGGCAGTTTCCAGATATAGAGGCCTACTAAAAACAGGCCGTAGGTAGTAGTAAAAGCAATAATTGCTTCCATAATGGAAACCGGCAAAACACCTCTTAAAATTTCTTTTTCAGGGTGATAAGGTTTAAGGTCCATAATCCCTTTTTCCGCAACATCAGAGGTTAAAGCCAGTGCCGGTAAAGAATCAGTTGCCAAATTAAGCCAGAGAATTTGCAAGGGGATAAAAGCCAAAGGAATGCCAAAAATAATAGAAACAAAAACCATGGCAATCTCGTCAAAATTGGCGGCGATCAAAAAGCGGACGAATTTTTTGATATTGAAAAATATTCTTCGGCCTTCAGCGATACCTTTAGGGATAGTAGAAAAGTTATCGTCAAGTAGGATCATGTCAGATATACCTTTGGTGAGGTCGGTGCCGGAACCGACGCTAATCCCGACATCTGCTCTTTTAATTGCCGGAGCGTCATTAACACCATCACCGGTCATTGCCACTTGGTGTCCCATTTTCTGCAGGATTTTTAGGATTTTGACTTTGTGAGGCGGAGAAACCCGGGCAAAAACATTAATAGTACACAGCAATTTTTCAAACTTTTTATCGCTTAACTCATCAATTTCCGTGCCTGTAAGCACCTGGGGAGTATTAAGACCGATTTGTTTGGCAATTGCTTCAGCGGTTTTTTTATGATCGCCGGTGACCATTAAAACCCTTACTCCGGCCAGCTGACAGACTTTTAAGGCATCCGGTACTTCTTCCCGGGGCGGGTCGTACATAGCGATTAGACCTTTAAACTGATACTTTTTCAAAGCCTTCATTGTTTCTCCGCCAGACAGTTTCTTTTCTGCGACCGCCAAAACCCGAAGACCTTTTTCTGAAAGAAAATCGTTAATTTTGCCAAATTTTTGTTTGTCAGTTTTGGAAAGAGAGCACATCGTAAAGACAACTTCCGGAGCGCCTTTAACAATGGCTTTTTTATCCTTGCTATCTTTAACTGTGACCGCCATATATTTTGAGCCGGAGTCGAAAGGAATTTCGTCTGAACGGGGATATTGTTTTTTCAGAGCTTCTTCTTTCTCATTGATTTTCCTTAGAATAACGACCAAAGCTCTTTCGGTCGGGTCGCCAAAATCCAAAGTGGCATCAGAGCATAAAACAGAAGCTCTAATCAGATCTTTGATCAGTTTACCATCTTGAAGTTTTTGGTTGGCAAAGCCAAATTTTTTACCGCTGTTTTTGTCGTATTCGACTTTGCCTTTAGTACTATATCCTTTGCCGGTAAGTGAAAAAAAGCCCATTTTGGGAACAAAGATAGAATTAACTGTCATTTGGTTGTGAGTGATAGTGCCGGTTTTATCGGAACAAATAATATCAGTACTGCCCAAAGATTCGGCAGTAGAAAGTTTACGGATTAAAACATTGACTTTGATCATTCTTCTGATACCCAAAGCCAAGGCAATAGTGACTACAATCGGTAAACCTTCAGGGATAGCGGAAACTGCCAAGGATATGGACATCATGACCATTTCCAACCAGTCCCGGCCGGCAATGATACCAAATGCAAGACCGGGAATCGCGACCGCCAGACAGACAATACCCAAAATTTTGCCGAGTTTTTCCAGGGCTTTTTGGAGCGGAGTTTGCATTTGGGGGGCGGCATGGATTTCTTCCGCGATTTTACCGATTTCGGTGCTCATGCCGGTCAAAACAGCGACCGCTTTACCCCTACCTTTAGTTATAAGGCACCCAGAATAAACCATATTTTTCCGGTCAGCCAAAGCAGTTTTTTCCGCTAAAGATTCAGTTTTTTTGGTTACCGGCAAAGATTCACCGGTAAGCATAGATTCGTCTACCTGAAGAGAAAAGGCTTCCAAAAGCCGGGCATCAGCCGGGATTTTTTCTCCTTCATACAAGGCCAAAATATCGCCGGGAACGATTTTTTCTGCTTCAATGGTCTTTTCCTCACCGTTCCTTATGACCCGAGCTTCTAAGGTTTCGATCTTTTTTAAGGCTTCCAAAGACTTTTCTGCTTTAAACTCCTGGATAAAGCCCAGAATACCGTTGACAATGACAATGATAAAAATAGCTACGGCATCAACAACTTCACCGATAAAAAAAGAAAATCCTCCGGCGACGAGGAGGATAATAATCAGGAAATCGGCGAATTGTTCGATAATAAGAGAGAAGATAGAGTAGCCCTTTTTCTCTTTTAATTTGTTTAAGCCAAAATCCAAGAGACGATTGTTGGTTTGGGCTTCGGTAAGACCGTTGGTGCTTGTTTTAAGTTGAGCTAAAACTTGGTGGGTTTGAAGAAAATGAGGTTTAAGTTTTACAGGTTCATTTATTGATAATTTTTCGCTCTTTTTCATTGATTTTTGATAAAAAGGCTCCCAAAATAAAAAGCTAGGAATTATTTTCCTTAGCTGACTAGATAATATAAAGTTTATACGTCTTTTGTCAAGAGAGAAATTTCAATCACTTAAAATCTTGCCCAGATTAAATCGTTTACTCATTTAAAAACCCTACTTTGTTCTATAAATTAGTCATCTGTGTCATTCCCGAAATAAATTCGGGATAGGCTCTGAACTGACGCTCAGCGTCATCCTGAACTTGCCTGCCCGCCTTTGGAGGGTTTCAGGATCTATCCTTTTTCTCCCTCCTTATGTCAAAAGATGCTGAAATGACCCCGTACCGACCCGCCTATTTTGGCGGGTCTGGTATTGGGGTAAAACCTGTCCTGATGAATATCTATGAATTGAAATTTATTTTAAAATTTGCTTCAGGCAAGCGCTTCTTGACAAATAGCCTGTTGCTAGCCTAATATTTAAGAGTAAATTGAAAAAAACTAATCTGCCTTAAAAAAAGGGGGTGATTATTAGATGGCTTATTCATACAAAAACAAAAAGGGGGTTACTTATTACCTTCACCACAAAGAAGTTACTTTGCGCGGTGGAAGGAAGCAAATAATCTACTTTTTTGCTCGAGAAGTCCGTGACGGTGCTTTAGATGCTGTTCCCGCTGGTTACAAGGTTATTGAAACCGAGAGAACAGGTATGCCAGTACTAAAGAAAGAGTAAATTTTCGTTGGAAACTGAATATTTTTAAACCAGCTTGCTTTTGGTAAGCTGGTTTTATTTTACCCCGTAAACCTTATCGGAGACAGTTTGGAGTTGGGATAAAACCGCTTGTTTTTCCTCGGCTTGTAGAAAAGCAGGCTGATTATAATCGCTTAAGAAAATCGGAAAAAATTGGCTGTCAACAAGCTTATTTTTATAAAAAGTGTGTTTGGCCACCACGCCAATTTTTGTTTCTTGGCTCCATTCTTGGTCAAAAATAAAGTTACCGTGAGCATAAATGATTAATTTGTCTTTATAAATCTCGATTGGTTGGAACCAGTGGGGATGATTGCCGGCAATAAGGTCAGCACCGGCTTCAATCATTTTATGAGCCAAATTAACCTGCCATTCAGCTGGGAGATCAACATATTCTGTTCCCCAATGAGCAGAGACAATCAAAAGATCAACTTGCTTCCTTGCTTGTTTAATTGTTTCAAGGATTTCATCTTCTTCATCAAAACTTTCCAGAAAATTCCAGCCCAAAAAACCAATTTTTATACCTTTAAGTTCTTTAATCGCTAGTTGATTGGTAGGAAAACCGCAGCTTTCAACCTGATTTTCTTTTAAAAGATTGATAGTCTGTTCCATTCCTTCAATTCCCCAGTTTAAAGTGTGATTATTGGCCAGATTGGCAACATCAATACCGGCAAAAATTAGGCCATCTACAAAATGTTGATTGCCGCAAAAGACCATTCCTGCGTTTAAAACAGGACAATTTTTAATTAAAGGTGATTCAAGATTAATCAAGGTTAGGTCAGCTGCTTTAAGAAAATCAGCGGTTTTAAGGAAAGGGTGAGTGAAGTCATTATAAATAGTCATTTTGTAATTTACGGTTCTGGCTGGGATAACATCGCCGGTGGTGATAAGGGTAATAGTTTGGTCTGAAGGAAGCTTGTTAAGCCAGGAATGGTCTAAGCTAAAAATAGAGTCAAGCGTAAGTTTCGGGAGGTCAAAAGCAGGTAGAGAGGTAGGGGGAAAAGATAATTTAGCAGCTGAGCTTGATAATTTTAAGTTGTTTATTTTTAAAATTATTTGGAAAGATAAAGAGACGATGAATAGAATTAAGCAGTATATGGAGATGAAGATAAGGAAAGTTTTTTTCATTACAATTTATTTTAGCAAAATGGTAGAATTATGATAATGGACATAAAGATCGAAAAACTCCAATTTGGAGATTTAGATGAGTTTTGGCAGGTTTTTTCCCAAACAATTGCCAATGATTTTCCCGGTTATTCAAAAGCGGTGGTTGATTATTTTTTAACCCAGGTTTATACGGAAAATAATTTTCAACAATGGCTTTTAACCGGATGGAAAATTATTCTTCTGGCCAAAATAGAGGCAAGAATAGTAGCTTTTGCGGTTTTAGATAAAGCCTATGGCGGCGTTTGTTTTTGTCGTTGGTTAGGGGTATTGCCTGAGTACAGAAAAAAGGGGATAGGGAGAGAGTTGATGAGAGAATGGGAAAGATTTGGTCGGGAGTGTGGTTGCCATAAATTGGAGGTGGCAGGCCAGCCAAGAGCAAAAAAGTTTTATCAAAAGGCAGGCTTAGAATTAGAAGGCAAAAGAAAGCTTTCTTATTTTGGTATCGACCAGTTCATCTTTGGTAAAGTAATTGGTGTACCCGAAGATGAGGTAATGACGAGAGATTAATATTAATACTTTACTAAGGGAGATGGTTACTTCTCATACTTTCGGAGCTTAATCCTATTAAATAGATTGACAAATGAGGTGGGATTGATTAAACTAAGTATACCTGCTTAAAAAAGCAGTTTTTTTATACAGCCTATGCGAAAACCCCCGGCGAATCGGCGGGGACGATGGAGCACTTTGATTATTTTGCAAAGTTTTCGCTTCCACCGTCGCTAAAGCTATGGCGGACAGGTCGGCGTATGAAAACTTTCATAAATTAGGGATCCTGCCTGCGGCAGGCAGGTGCGGATTAATCCGCAGAGTTTTCAAAAAGGAGGTGATTGAGTAAATGCCAGAAGTAAAAATACAGAAAAGAAGTAATATTTTAGTTGGTTTTGGACTAGTCTTGCTGGTTTTAGCTGGTTTCTTTTACCTTCGGTCTCAGAAATCTAAAGAGGCAATTCCTTCCAAATTTGAAGAGGTTATTGTTCAAGAAGAGGGAGCGGTGAGAAAAAACGGCGAAGAAGTTAAGGCTATGAGTGAGGAAGAAGTCAAGCAGATGAGGGAAGAAGTAGACGGAGTTTTATCTTCCGGCAGCGAGGCAACAGAAATTAGAGATTTAGTTGGTAGCGGAGCTGAAGGTGAAGTTAAAAGAGCTTTTTCTGACGGCAAGTTCTATTACCGACTTAATGTTTCGGGGTTAAGGTTGCCGGAGAAAGGTTATTACTTTGAAGGTTGGTTTAAGAAAGGAGACGACTTTCTTTCTGTCGGCCGCTTAGAATTAAGCGCCTTAGGCGAAGCAAAGCTTTATTATACTGCTTCAGAAGACCGATCAGAGTACAACCAAATTTTAGTTACCCTGGAACCTGAAGATGGGAATGAGGCACCGGCTAAGGCAGTTTTAGAAGGAGAGTTTGAAAGATAGTAATTGAACAGAGAAAGGCTTTAGGGTATACTTATTTTGATGGGGTTTATAAAAAATATTGCTTTTTTGGGATCAAGTGAAACAAAGAAGGGTGAAAGACTTTATGATACGGCTTTTAAGGTGGCAAAGCTTTTAGCCAGTAAAGGATATGTGATTGTTAATGGCGGCGGCCCGGGTGTAATGGATGCTTCTACGCAGGGTGCAGAAAAGGTTAATGGTGAGACTTTAAGCATTACTTTTTATCCTCAAAGCGCTTCGGGTTTTGAAGGCAGGTACCCCAAAAACATTACTGACAGAGAAATCAAAACCGGCAATTATATTGAAAGAACTTTTAAACTTTTGGAACATGGAGATGTTTATATTATTTTTAAAGGAGGGACCGGAACTTTCTCCGAGTTTTCCATGGCCTGGTGTCTAGCCCGTCTTTATTATGGTATTCACAAACCTTTTATTCTTTATGGTAAGTTTTGGGAAGAAATAATAAGATACTTTAAAAATAATATGTACGTTAGAGGAGAGGAATTAAAGGTTTTTAAAATCGTTGATAAAGAAGAAGAGGTTTTGGCAGCGATTGATGGTTTTGAAAAAGAATTTTCGACCCGCTTAAAAAGATTTATCGTTAAAAAAGAAAGGGCTTTTACTGCTCCTCGGCTTGGTTACCGGGGGCCAGAATATAGGATAGAATGATTTTTATTGGTAGCGATCACGGTGGTTGGAATCTAAAACAGGAGATCACCAAATGGTTAAAGAGTAAAAAGATTGAGTTTGAGGATGTAGGCGCGAAAATTCTTCAACAGGATGACGATTATCCTGACTATGCTTTTCCTCTGGTAAAAAAAGTAGTTAAGAATAAAGAAAATTTAGGGATTTTAATTAGCCGTGACGGCATTGGGATGAGTATAGCGGCCAACAAAATTAAGGGAGCAAAAGCAGCCCTTTGTACGTTTGTTCCCCAGGCGATAACTAGCCGAGCCCACAATAACACGAATGTTTTGGTTTTGGCAGCAGAATTTTTGGATGAGGAAAAGGCGATAAAAATTGTTGACATGTTTTTAAAAGCAGGTTTTAATGAAGAAGAAAGATATAATAGGATACTTAGGAAAATTGATGAGATTGAAAAATGATTAAAGTTGGCATTAATGGCTTTGGTCGGATCGGCCGTTTGGCGGCTAGGATAATTTTGCAAGACTATAGGGATAAAATCGATCTGGTTTGTATTAACACCTCAGGCAAGATTGATACTTCGGGCTGGGCCCATCTTTTTAAATATGACAGCAGTTATGCTCAGTATCCTGCCAAAGTAGAAGTAAGGGGTGAAGCGATGGTTGTTGATGGAGTGGCCATTCCGATTTTAGGTGAAAGAAAGCCAGCCCATATTCCTTGGGGCAGGTATGGTGTGCAAATAGTGATTGAGTCAACCGGAGTTTTCTGTGACGCCCAAGGGGCAAAACAGCATCTTAGAGATTCGGTCAAAAAAGTGATCATCACCGCGCCGCCAAAGGACGAGCAAACACCAATATATGTTATCGGCGTCAACGAAAATAATATTGGTAATGAACCGGTTTTATCTTCTGCCTCGTGCACGACCAACTGTGTGGCTCCGGTAGTCAAAGTGGTCGAGAAAAACTTTGGTATAGTCAAGGCGTTAATGACGACAATTCATGCCTACACATCGGATCAGGAGCTTTTGGATGGATCACATAAAGATCTTAGACGGGCTAGAGCAGCGGCTATTAATATTGTGCCGACTACCACCGGAGCAGCCAAAGCTACGGCCAAGGTTTACCCTCAAGTAAAAGATATTTTTGACGGATTGGCGATCAGGGTGCCAGTAGCAACAGGGTCCTTAACAGATCTTACTTTTGTTACTAAAAGAAAGATTAGTGTTGATGAGGTAAATGAAGCTTTCAAGAAGGCGGCGGCAACCGAATTAAAAGATATCCTGGGAGTGACGGAGGAACCTATAGTTTCTTCAGATATAATTGGTCTTAAACTTTCTTGCTTAGTTGATTTATCATTAACCAAGGTAGTGGCTCAAGACCTTTTACAGGTTATTGCTTGGTATGACAATGAATGGGGATATAGCCAGCGATTAGTTGAACAAGTTTTGTTGGTAGCAAAACAACTTAGTTAATGGCTCCAATTAAAGATTTTCCAAGAAAGAGACTAGACTTAAAAAACCCTAACAACATCAAAAAGTATAAGGGAACGCGTTTAGGAATTGTGGTTTTATTTTTTGGGACGATTGTCCTGTCTTTTCTTCTTTGGTTTAAAAACCAAGCCAAGGATTTATGGCAAAAGGTAACAGCTCCTTCGGTCTATAGGATTTCTAAATCAAATGAGCAAGAGCTTGAAGATGTTTTGGGTATTAAACCCAATTTAACTGGATTTGAGGGAGTTAAAAAATCAACGGAGCTTTTAGTTCAGGGTTTACAAGGTGAATATGGAGTCTATTTCTATCAGTTAAAACAAAATGAGTTCTTTGGCATTAACGAAGATCAGGTTTTTACTGCCGCTTCGGTGAACAAAGTTCCCATTATAGTTAGTTTTTACCAAAAAGTGGACGAAGCGAAGTTGAGCGAAAATGAGATTTATACTTTAAAAAAAGAAGATGTTCAGGATTACGGAACAGGCAGTATGCGCTACGACGAGGCGGGAACAGTTTATTCTTACTTAAAATTGGTTGAGTTGAGCGGTAAAGAATCAGACAATACCGCGGCTTTAGTATTGCTAAATCTTTTAGGGGGAGATATCGAGCAGCATTTTAAAACACTCAAGATGAAGAATACCTCTTTGGAGGAAAATACGACCACCCCAAAAGAGATGGGTGATTATTGGGTGAAGCTTTATAACTTCGAGCTTATTAGTTCCAAGTCAACGGAGAAGGTTTTGGATGTTTTGACTAATACTCAATTCGAAGACAGAATTTCTAAAGGCGTGCCGGAATATATTGATGTTAGCCACAAGATTGGTAATGAGATTCAGGTTGTAAACGACTGCGGTATAATTTTAAGTAACAATCCTTATGTTTTGTGCGTTTTAACTAGGGGTGTGTTTGAAGAAGAAGCTCTTAAGGTAATACCAAAAATCTCCCGGTTAATCTGGGAATTTGCGAAAAAGTAAATTTTTTGATAAAATTCATTATTCTTAATTTTTTTCGCATAGCTTTCTTTTGGTCTCAAGTAACAGTAAGACCTTCAAAGAAGCTTGCTTTTGAAAGGAGGTGAAAGAAATGAACAAAAAGCTTTATGTTGGTAATCTCGACTATAGTGTTACTGACGACCAACTATCTCAACTTTTCAGCCAAGCTGGTGCAGTTGTTAGCAGCACCGTAATTACTGATCGGAATTCCGGTCGGTCAAAAGGATTCGGTTTTGTAGAAATGAGTAGTGATGAAGAAGCAAAAAAAGCCATAGAAATGTTAAATGGCAAAGATTTGCAAGGTAGAAATTTGGTAGTTAACGAAGCCAGGCCTCGAGTCGAACGCCCCAATCAAGGACAAGACTTCCAGAAATAAGAATATTTTTTAATTTTTGGAAAAAAGATTTAGTTTTAATATTTTTTATATTAAGACTATTGTATATGTAAGGCAGAATCACGAGTTTCGCACTTTAGCTAAGCAAGGCTATTCTGTCATCCTGGAAGGAGCGAAGCGATCG
>Ga0307380_10004997_pt1 | contig 17713 bp, 32 predicted proteins | sample UN3MG_FD_202239 | JGI IMG/M metagenome (GOLD analysis project Ga0307380, IMG submission 202239) | Soil microbial communities from Risofladan, Vaasa, Finland - UN-3 | ecosystem: Environmental > Terrestrial > Soil > Coastal area > Acid sulfate soil | place: Finland: Risofladan, Vaasa | collected...
TAACTGTAAGAAGTTTTCCGCCCTTTAACTTTCCGACAACCTTAATTTCATAATCACCTTCCTCAGGGTCTGGAAGGTCTTTACTGGTTAAAGCCATTCGAATACCCTTTATTAGAAAGTAAATCATGAATGTAAGACTTAAAGTGACCATTACCGATGTCCAACTTATCATCTCTATAAACCTCCCTAAAATAACCGAAGAATACCTTGTGCTAACTGCAGGAAAACCATAGCTAAGGCCCATACAAATCCTGCACTGAGCGCAAACAACGGGTATCTTAATATAGCAGCCTGGCCCTGGAACCACGGATAGTCCCACGCTAACATTCGAGGAACATTTCTGAGGATTGCGACTCCCGAAGCTACAACTACTTTAATAGTTCCCACGACTCCTTGAGCACTACCTACATTGTAACCCATAAAACTGTCAATAGCACCCACGTTAGTCGTCATAACTTTTGCACCTATGCCGTGGCTAATTGACTCGTACTGCTCACCGGTTTGAGGGTCGACTTCACCACGTACAACACCTGTAAAGGTTGTATCCGTACTGCCTGTATAGGATACTATTTCTGAACCACTTCCTGATAAAATAAGGTAGGCAGGTACACCTGGTGTAGCACTGAGAAAGTTAGCAGTAGATTTAACAGATAAAATAACGTCATCTTCATCTATGGCAGCATCAAGACTGGTAGCCGCCATTCCCCCACCAGAAATTGCAATGACAATAATCTGGCACATAATGAACACGAAGGTAAAAAAAGCCATTGCACCGTGCATAACCTCTCCTTAAAATAGAAGAGGGAGTTTTTACACTCCCTCTTCCATTAGACCAGCTTAGCTGGCACCGCCGGAGCCAAAACCACCTGTCAGCCTTACCACTATGATAAACATAGCGATGATGGCAACGATACCAATCACGGGGGCGATGTTAGTTATGATTGATACCAATACCGGGGGCCACCCTGAGGTAGTCTGACCAGCAACGATACCTTGAGCGATCACTATGGCAAAAACGCCGATAAGACCAACCACCAACGCACCGATTACACTTCCTATCAAGTTACGAACCTCCTTAAATTATTTCATACTCTAACTGATAGTCAAAAGGAGGTTCTTACGCTTTCCCCTCCTTCATCAGAGCACGATATGCCCTTGCCTGGGCTTGTACTCTCTTCCGGTACTCCTTAGAATAGGCCTTCCTCTTAGCTTTAGCCTCAGCCGGGTCCATCTTGGGTCGAGGAGCGCCTATAATACCGGCCGCTCTCGCTGCAGCATTGATCCGCTGTCGGCGTGCCTTGGAATACGCCATCCGCTTAGCTTTCTCTGCAGGAGTCAAGTCTCGATATTTTTTAGCTGCTATAGTAATAACCTCCTTAAGTTATTTGGGCTTATATTCTCCGTGCCTTCCTAAGGTCACTTTGCCCTCTACACTGTCAAACTGTGTCTCATACTCAGTCTTAAATGTTACCTTAATTATACGATGTACATAGCGTGACAGGCAAGCACATCAGAACAGTAAAGTTATAAACATAGGGGAAGTAATTGACATAAAAGGGAAAACAATAATGAGAAAATTAGAGGTCAGACCACCGCTCCCCAACCGAAACGTCGCAAGGGAACGGAAGGTCTGTATGTAGGTATTTCGTTGGCAGTTCGTACCACATGCCTGTAATCTCATCGACAAGGCTTCGTGAGTCCTTTGGTATTCTCATCAGTCCAGCATCGTGTATAGGTACTAGAACTTCCACACCATACTTCCCAAACTGCTTCATAGTCTCTACACAGCTTAGCAGGTTGATATCATTACTAAGAGACGACACAGGAAAGTTCACCATCTCGTTTGCATTATGTTTACGAGTCTGGTCGTTAATGAGCCCGTAACGTCGTATACGTCCTAAGAAGTTAGTTTGTGACCCTAATCTCATGGCCTGTTTCATTTCTGCCTTTTTCCACACTAGTACCTCAGGCATACGTGCAAAGAAGTCGTCGATAAATCTCTGTGCGGCTCTAATTGACCACACCTTGTATTTTGTCTCACCTTTTCTACGGGCCATCTCACGTTCAATAGCAGTAAACTGTCGTGCCAAAGATGGTGCTTCACGATTGTAGATAAGGCCAAATACTACCATCTTAATAAGGACACGTTCTTCCTTAGTAAATTGGGGTCCGTATATAAGTGAGGTAAACTCTCCATGAATATCTGCACCCGGATTCTTCTTTAGGTGCTCAATGAACTCCGTAGCCTGTGCAAGGAATAAGACGACACGTACTTCACTCTGCTTTCGATCGATGTGCATTAAAAAGGTATCAGGGTCGGAAATGTAGACCTCTTTAACATACCGCTTCCAACGGTGTTCTTCAATTTCGGCCTTACGAGGAATACCCAAAAGATTGGGGTCCTGACATCTTAAACGTCCCGTCTCCGCCGGATACTTCCAATCAGGATGTACTCGTAAGTCCTCGTATACGTCTTCGACGAGACCAATTAAGTAGGTAGATAGAATCTTATCCGCGTCTCTATAGTTACGTATCGAGTCTACAAGCTCGTCACCTGCATACTGTTCAAGAGTCTCCTTACGTGTGTTAATAACTTTCATTCCTCTAGAATGAAGAGCCGCCTTAACTTGTTGCGGTGACCTTGGATTAAAGAAAGAGTCACCAACTACTTCTACCATGCTATGATGTAGTTCATCGAGAACGGGTTGGATTTCTCCTTGAAGCGATTTTACTCGATACAAATCTACTCTAAGCCCCACGAAACGAGCTCTCGCTAACATGTTATAAGCAGGAGCAAGTACATTCTCGTAGTACCACGTTAAGTTCTCTTCACGTAGGTATCCGTGAGCAACTTCAGAGAGATGTAGTGTATGGCATGTATCAAGACCGTTGTACTCTAATAGCTTTTCTGGGGGTATTAACTCATAGGAGTCAGTCTTTTTAGGAGCATACTTTTTTACATCTCCTTCCCAATCCGGTGCATCTAAAAAGAACCCTGAGTCCTTCTTTAATGCGTGAACATTCGCTCGTTCGTCTATTAGATGAACCTCAAGCATCGCGTCTCTGTCAATACGAGGTTCGATACCCACATATCGTAAGAATTGAGTGTCGAACTGTCCGTTGTACCATAGCCATATTATATCTGGGTCTTCAAGTAACTCCTTTAATACTCCAAAGGCTGGAAAGTTCTCTATATCAGGCCATAGTATTGCAACAGACTCCGTAGGTGTCCACGAGATACTAACTGATATAATACGAGCTCCTGCCCACGGATTATAACCAGCACTAGTCTCAATATCAAGTGACATTACTTTATGGGTCTTTGACAGCTCCTGAACACGTTTCAGACACGCTAAAGCTTCCTCAGGAGAGTGTACATGATGTACTTTCCTTTCAGTTATGGGTATGTAGTGAGTCTTGCCTGTTCTCAAGAATAGACCAAGCTTATCCCAACATAGTTCCCAATCACGCCAACTCGAACCATGTCTCCTTAAGTAAGAAGGGTGAAACATAGGTAGAAGACCTAACGAAGTACCATCGTAGGAGGTTGAAAACATGTGACCCTGAATAGACGATATAGACACATCAACACCAGAAATAGTACTTAGAGCTGTACTACCCAATGGAACAGTAATCTTCTGGTTATGAGTAGTAAGGTCTTCATGTAAACCTTGTTGACAGTACTGTCCAGGTACTTCACCCTCAGGAAGTGTATTATTAGGTGGTCTGCACTTCCATACATTGGTTATACCAAAGCGCTCTAAATTAGTATGCTTCAGAGTGTGTCGAAGTACTTGACCTGCAGGTCCAATCATCGGTCTGTGCTGCATAACCTCTACAGCACCTAAGGCCTCACCTACAAAGAGTACATCAACATCCTTATGAGTAAACTCCCCTGGAACAGGACCCTGACAGTTATAGAGAGCGCATCCCTTACAATTTTCAGGTTTCATTTCTTTCCACCCCTAAACCCTTTGTGACTGTTCCATATATCACGCACAAATCTTGGTAATACTTTGAAGTCTCCATGCAACACACCCTCAAGCACTGCAACAATGATAAACAGCAACAACAGAGGTATAGCAACCAACTGAAGAGGGAAGGCAAGGACATATGCCCACATAGGTACACGCTTCTTCATATGACTCACCTCTTTAATCGTACTGCTTTCTCTGTTCCAAGTATATCTCGTGTCCTAACTTCTGAAAACCGTTTTTCCAGTTCTCCCTCATAGCCTCCTGGAACATAACTGCAGACTCTCTTCTAGTACAACCCTTTCGTAACAACTTAGGCTCCACACAGATAACAAAAGACATCCACCACAAAGGAGCTATCACCCACGAATACTTATCAGGGTCATGAAGTAGGCTCTTCGGCGCTCCATTATAGAGGTTATGACCATTAACGAGGTCAAAGCCCTTCTGACCGAAAAGAAACCTTGCTACTTTTGCTCCCAATTCTCCATGCCTCTTCTTCTCTTCATAGTCGTCTAAGTACTGCTTTCCCCAATGACCTATATCGTGAATGAAAATACAAACTAACTGCCACAAGGATGGAAAGTGATGGTAAAGTTTACACCATGCTACTAGCACTACTAAAGAGTGAACGGAAGAATGACAACCGTACAAAACACTGAGTGTTCCCTGTTTCATCGTCCAGTACTCCCATAACCCCTCGTACCTCGAGATGTAATAGAAAGCTCCTTCACTTCTTCGAACGTACTACAAATAACAGGCATCAAGGCACACTGTGCAATTCTATCCCCTATCTTAATCCAATACACTTGTCTGTCATTGAGATTCGTCAGAATGACCTTAAGCTCACCTCGAAAATCTTCATCAACAGTTCCTGGGGAGTTAGTAACACATATACCTCTACCGGCCATACCACTTCGAGTACGAATGTCTAAGAAGTAACCCTTTGGAACCTCTATCTTCCACCCAGTACTAATAATACAAGTACCATGGGGCCTAAGGTCGTAAGGGTCCACAGTATACAAGTCATAGTAAGCACTACCCAAGGTACCTTTAGTGGGAAGAAGAGCGTCAGAACTAACCCTTTGAAGTTTGACGAAGTTCATGGTTGTTCTCCTCTACAATACAATACGTAAACGTAGCCCAGTTAATTAGGTCTAGCAAATCCTCCGCAAACTTTGGAGTGTTAGGTCCTGTACTCTTCTCTTGGGCCTTGAGGTATACTGCCTTACGAGTCGAGGCCTCAAGACAGCCATCCAATCCCAACTCTCTCCAAGAGTCCTTGCCGTAAAGTTTCTCCTTCTCGTCACGTAGCTGACTTGCTAGTTGCCACACTTGCTCTGGCTCCATTAGTAACCTCCTTAACTATAACTTCGTGTCTCTTAGGGTAATGAGGTAAAGTAGTAGACACAAATATGTTCGCAGCTGCCTCAATATTACGGGCACTAACATGAAATAGCTCACCCCTGACCTCAACTGTAAAGTCTATAAGGTCAGGACCTTTCGGTCTCTTAATAGACTTGTACTCCACAGTCCTCGTATCAAAATTGATACGATACCTATTACCTTCAGGATCCGTTCGCCACTTCGTATTCACTTTTTCATCTCTAAGTCAAGCTCCTCACATATCTCTCGGATAGCCTGCTTGTAATCGTCATACTTCAAACCTAGTCCAGGAATACGTTTCGTATTCGACTGAATTCTTGTCGCATACCCTTCAACATCCACCGGAAGTGTTATAGTACCCTTCTTAACATCGTTCTGAGCCTGCATCTTCAGGGCAGCCTTAACACTTGTATACAGAGCACCCTTAGGTGAAGGTGTCACACGAGAAAGCACAGCAGATGTAGCTCTATCTATGAAAGACATCTTATCAGAGGGCTCAATAACTGTACCATCCGCAAGTGTTACAGACAACTTATGTGCACTCGCAACTTGTCTGATAACGTTACGCAAGTCATCATCAGTAATACCTAATGCACTAACTTGAGGATTGCTCCCGATAGTTGCTTTAGCATCCCGAAGTTCTTTCTCGACATCTACTAGCTCGTCACGCTTCATTGCACCAGCCTTAAGCTTTCGGCTAGTCTCGGCAATACCACCCTTCACGATTGTCTTAAGGAATTTACTTTTTGTAGACACTACGTACCTCCATTACATATTGATATGAACTGTTCACAGTTACGTCGAACTAGTTCTAAATCGACGTTATTATGATTCCTGTCCAAGAAGTCCTTACCTCGGGGCATTTCAGCCCACTTATCCAGACTCAAACCATTTACAGCTAATCGAACAGGCTTAGGTGTATCCAAACCCTGAACGAAGTCGAACTGACCTTCCTGTCTAAGTTCATCTAGAGTTGCTTGCCACCAGACACCAAAAAGATGACAAGGTTTCTTTACCTTCTTTCGAATGCGTTGAAGTGCTTCAAGTCTACTACCAAAAAGCTGTCCTGTAATCTTTGGAATGCCTAACACATCAATACCATTCATAGAGTCATTCAAAATATTGAAACACTCCAACCAATCCCTCTCGTCCAGACCTTGTACAATTGTACATAACTTAACGTCCGGATGTACTCTTTTAAGGAATCTCATTCCAGGACTACGTAAAGCATTCTCCAGTTCGTTCAGAGTCTTACGACTATCAAAGAGAAAATCGGGCAACACCACTAAGGACGGTTTAGTAAGTATTGCTGCAAGAACAATATCTCTCATAGGCATGCTGCGTCCACCACGTTCTACAGCACCATTATCCAGAATAATATAGTCGCCAGCTTTAGACCGTTGCCTACAATATTCCTGGTACTTACGGTCATAAATAACTTTGTACGCAAGAACTAGATGATACTTACTAAGAGGTTGTACAAACTCTAGTAGACTTGTTGGAGCCATCAATGCTACTTTCATCGTAAGCCTCCTCGAGCTATTAAGCCCATAAACTCACTACGTGCTGCAGATACGTCACGGAATACACCACGCACAGCAGAAGTAACAGTAGACGACCCTATTGCATGCGCGCCTCTGTGAGTCATACACCCATGCTTTGCCTCAAGAACCACCATGCAACCGAGAGGGTCTATAGCATCATAAAGATTGTCGGCAACCTCTTTAGTTATACGCTCCTGAATTGTAAGACCTCTACTGCAGGTATAAACAAGACGTGCCAGCTTACTCACTCCTAACAACTTCTTCCGAGCAATATAACCTACATGTGCTACACCTGAGAAGTATACCAGATGATGCTCACAAACCGACTCAAAAGGAACGTCTCGAACCAGCACAAGTTCATCAAACTGTTCGGAGTTGAAGACTCTTAGCCAGTCCTCATCATAACTGTTCCCGTTTATCTGAGCAATGTACATCTCGGCAACTCGCCGAGGAGTATCTTTAAGACCCTCTCTGGTAACATCCTGGTCGAGAGCTAGTAATAACTCCCTCACAGCGTTTTCAGCTCTTGGTTTATCCATTCTTACCCTCCTTAAATCGATACAATATGTTTCTGTTAGCAACAATTAGCAGTGAGCCAACAGAAACTGTCCTACTAGCTTCTACCCGATAGACTTGCTCAAACCATCCTTCCCGCAATATTAGTCTCTTTCCCAAAAACTTAGTACCATCTTTAAGAACTACCGTCCACATATTTAATCTCCCTTTTCCCAAGGGTAAATTACCCATTCAGATTCACGCATATGTACCCAAACTTCTGGGTACACAAGTGTGTTAGATACTACATGAATAGTAGCAATAGTACATCCTGCACGACGAAAAGGTAAAAGTGTCTTACCGCTATCACTAATATCGTCGACCACAAGAGTATTCGATCCCTCCTTAAAAGTAGACACCAACGGTAACTCAAGAATATGACTCAATACTACAGCTAAAACTAAACCACCCCGAGGTATACCATATATATTCTGGATATGTCCCTTATAAGGTCTAAGACCTTCTGTAATGGTATTTATAGACTCATCAAAATCATGCCAGGTAAACTTTTTACACGACAACCTCACTTCCTCCTTAAGGGTCTACACTTTCTTTTTATTACCCCAAACTACCTTATGAACCTGTAACCCGTACCTATAGTTATTAGCAACACAATAGTTCCAGACAGTCTGCATCCATATTCTAGCTCCCTGACATAAGCTATCCACTAAATCATCTACTATGCAGGGACTAATGGATACTATCCCTTTAGTCTTACAAGACTGTAACGATGTCTCTACATAGTCGAGGTCTAGTTCATCCTCAACTACAAACTTTACCATGTCCTTAGGTCGCACAACACCGAGCCACGGTATCACACGGCATCTATGAGGAATACCTGATGAAGGGCATTTTATATCGACTATCCAAGAGTCTACAGCATGAAATAGTTCTAAAGGAGGAACTAAGGTACCGTTTGTAAATATCTCGACAAAGTAGTCTAGATTCTTCAAACCCTCGACTAACTCTCGTAGAGCAGTAATCTGGTATAGAGGCTCCCCACCAGTAATACATACACGATTACACCCGGTTGATAGCTTCTCAATCCTCTTCACTACTCTAGCAACTGTCATACTCTTGCCACCCTGCATCTGAGCATAACTCGTATCACACCAAACACACGGAGTACCTATAAGAGCCAAGTTACAGCCGGCTAACCTCACAAACGTTGTGGGACGCTCTGTTCCCGGACCCTCACCTTGACACGACTTAAATATCTCCTTAACTTTCACAATACCTCCAAGGGTTACAACTTTAAGCGTTCTCGCTCTTCACGTAAACTCTCTATCACAGCCATAGCTTCTGACTCTTCATCTATCTTAGTTTGTTCGAGTGACTTCGTTGAGTTGCTTCCGCCGTTAGCGTCGTGAAGTATCCCAATTAACTCATCTATAGTTAACTTACCATACTCTGATAGAGCTTTACCTATGGCATCAGGACAACTTAAAACCCTTTCCTTCTTAGGAAAGGCAATGGGCATAGGACACTGAATTCCCCGAAGCTCGCTAAAGTACTCTTCGTAAGGTAGACCATATCGGAGACCAAGTGTAATACTTCGTGTTAGAGCCTCTGACTGACATGCAGCACAACCACCACTATGACCTAAAGTAGCAAAGACCTCAAATAATTTGCCCTTATACCAGTTCATCTGAACATACATGTTCCCACAGGATGTACGAACCTTAACAGTTACACCTACTAAAACTGTAGGACGGGTTGCCTTAGCAGAGGTAGGTTCTTTACTCACTTACACTCTCCTTAACAGGCTCCCCATAGCATGCACGCTTTATATGTGTTCCGGTTAGCATGTTCATCATATTGATGGTATCACTTAGCTCGATACCCAAAATACCATAGTAACATTCATGACAGACATTTCGATGAAGAGTATACATCGGTTCCGGATTCTCAACTCCTGATCGACGGTCTAGTTCCATCATGCCCTCGTTGCGTCTCCGCAAGATGTCGTCAATCGCATCTTGGTCCATGAAGTTAGCACACTTAGCCTTAAACATCGTTTATACTTCCCATATTCGAGGAATATTTGACGCAACAGTCTGGACTCTCCCAAACACATACACTTGAGAGCATTACACCAATAGGCTCATCAGACAGCTGAGTAAGGTCAGCCCAAATACCGTCGAACAGCCACTTAGCTAAGTACTCTGCAGTAACATTAGGCTCTTCAAGTTGCGCATTCAACAAGTAATGGTCTAGATTTTCGAGTCGCTCATGTACGAGTTGCTTCAAGATGCCAAAGTCAATTAGCATATTTCCAGGGTCACTAAGCTTCTTACCTTCAAGACAAACTTCGACATCCCAACGATGTCCATGTAATCTTTGACACTTACCTGTGTAATCCTCTAAATAGTGGGCTGCATCAAAGTGAGTCTTAATTCTTAAACTGTACATAAACCATCCTCCTTTCTTGTCTTCGTATGATGAGGCTGGAATTACCGTCCACTATGCGTCCCACGGAAACCACCCTTTCGGACTTTGCGCATCACCCCACCATACTCACCAGCTAGTAGTCTTAATAAGCCATCTCAGACTTACACCTTCCACGACTCGGTTGTTCTTCGCCCTTTCGGGTAGCTGGTATTGCTGGCTCGGTAACTTGCACCTAAACCACTGTCTGAAGACATTCGGCTTACCTATATTTTAGGACACCAGCACTGTTAAAGTGTTAAGGTTATCTCAGGAGCTATCTCTCCGGACATCTTCCTTCCGAGCCTTGTGATACATCTTGATTATTTCCTCGTCCGACTTAGCTTCCTTAATTTCTGGATGGTCTGCTACCCACTTACGAATATCCTTTGCCTCCTGACGCTTACGTCGGGCACGAATCTTGAAAAGAGATTGCGAATGGTCCTCCATACTCCCCTCTTGACCTGTAGGAACTATAATTACGATATCTCCAGTATTAAGCGCCGACGTAACTTTTCTGCTTAACGTTTCAGCGTCCGATATAGTAATATAGTTATGCTTGTCGGAATAACGGACAGGACCTTGTGCAACCATAACAAGTGCCTCTTCGAGTGTTTCCTCGTCATGTACTATCATTAGCTAAACCTCCTTAAGTTTCTCTGCAATGTACTTCGTAGGATCTTTTACCCCTGCTAACTGAAAAGCCTCTCGTCTCTCGATACATGTCCCACAAACCCCACAATGGATGTCTCCGCCCTCATAACAAGACCATGTAAGGTCAAAGGGAACATTATAGCTTCGTCCCCGACCTACAATACCAGCTTTAGTTATACGGCTGAAAGGAGTGTGTAACTCTACGCCATCACTATTCCACCCAGTCCCTAACATAATTGTTATACGACACGACTGTACAAACTCCTCCCGGCAGTCTGGATAGATAGCATGATCACCCATATGCGCACCATACGCAATGTGTTTCGCACCGATACCATCGGCATAACCGGCTGCAATAGCCAAGAAAATCATGTTACGATTAGGTACGACCGTCGACTTCATCGACTTCTCCTCATAGTGACCATAAGGAATCTTACCGACACCAGTTAAGGAACTTGGCAAGAGAGTCCCTAGAACATCCAAATTAAGGTACTTCCATCGGAGAAGTAGGTTATGGTCTCGAGCCTCACAGATATTACGTGCGGCCGTAATCTCTTTACAATGACTTTGACCGTAGGAGATTGTTAGAGGATAACACTCGAACCTATCAACTAAACTGTACAGTAAAACAGTAGAATCGAGCCCTCCGGACAAAAGTACTACACATTTTTTGGGTTCCGGTTCAGGATGTGTAAAATGCTTCTCAACTTCTGCATCCGGAGTTAAGGTACTTGAATCTTTCAACGTAGTCATTTAGTCACCTCTTGCAAAAAAGTCCGACCCGCACGAGTAATGTTTCTTCCAAACCACCAAAGCCATGAGACCATTAACCCTAAAAGTAGACCCATGGTAATATAAGAAGCGATATTACCCCACAAGGCGAAAAGTACTTGACCATTAAGGAAGAGCAGTAGAACCATGCACACAAACGTTCCTATACCAAAAGAGATTATACGACGCTTGTGAGCTTTTAACCACCTACTCTCACCAAGACTCTTCACCTCCGACCCGGTCAATAACACTTGAAACTGTTCTCCAGTCATTTCAAACCCTCCTGTAACATATTTATTTAAGATGTCCCTTCTCAATCTTCTCAAGGTCACTCTTAGTTAGCACTAAACACTCCTGACCTTCTACATCCAAAGGTATTCCAACACTTTGTATAAAGGCGACGACCTTAGAGCCAAAGTAGGAGTGTGCCTTACCCTCTGTCATATTGACAACTTGACCGTCCTCACGCATCATTAGGACATTTGTAGGCACTCTCCAGAATGTAAAGAGCCGACAAAGTGATGTAAACCAATTAGTAGTGTATACCGACTCTGACATTATCCTTAGAAAGCTAGAATCCATAGTATACTGTAGCAGTCGTGCATCGACATGAGTTAAGGGCTCGGGTCGGTTAATAAGGTACGTACAATCTACACCATCGATACTCAAGATTACCATCGACTGCTCTTCCAGAACCTTTTTTACTTTAACCTTCATCTCTTAATCTCCCCTTCCGGATGTTTCCAATCTCTCGTAGGAATGCTTGCATCTTAGGTAGCTTACGATACCCGGCAGGTAAAGTCTGTATCATCTTATAACGTGACAGGAACCGAGTTATCTCTCGTACTTCCCAAGTCTCAATACCTAACTGCTCACCTAACTCAAACCCACGAAACGGATTACCTACAGACGACAAGATATCCGCACACTCAACATACCGAGGTAACTGTCGGAAGTCTGCAAGTGCCTTCTCGAACTCTCCATCAGTAAACACTGACTCAGCACGAGCTCGTTCACTATAAGTATCGTAGGCCATGTAAGGAGAGTCATAACAACTACGTAGGAACTCATATACAAACTCGACATGTTCGGGTTTGACAATAACACTCCCAGCCTCGTCAGAGCTAAAACACCTGCATGCACACGCCACAGAAAGTCGTGCAATCTTTAACCGAGTATCAGCAGGCTCTACAAGAGGAATGAAAGCACTGTACCTTTCTGATAGGTTAGATGAGCGGTCAAGTATTAACTGTGCAACGCTATCAGGAATAATAACATCTGCGGGAGTTCTCGACCAAGCCCAAAGAATGAGATTACGACATAACACGTCCGTAAACTTATGCTCTACAGCCTTTGGAACAACATTAAACGTCTCAGTCGGCAACTCCCCAGTAGCAACACATATTGCAAAGTCAAGACGACGAACATCCTCAGCATGCCCAAATACCCCCTTCAAAGCCTCGACACCTGTGTTATAGGATGAGAGGGGTTGGCCATCACGAGTATTAGACATCATTATTAACCGTGTTCGTGCACTAGCACGTTCGGTTCGAATTTTTGTTATCTCGGCAATTCCCGTAGAACGTATATCTGACAACTTTGCGACATCCTCTTCACTAATCCCTGAAAACTCGTCAATAATAAGAAGACGCCTGTCCATCTGAGGAACTCTACCCCAGATAAGTATCCACCGTTCTCCCATTCTCTCTAAACCACCTATGAGACCAGCAGTACTAGCACCCTCTCCTTGAATTCTATCACCTAAACCATAGTGGTTGAGAAGACAGAGACTCATTTCAGTCTTACCCTGACCGCTGTCTCCCAAAATAAAGACCTCAACCCAACCTCTTCGTAGCTGAATTCCCTGAAAGTTAAATTGGAGTACACTATGAAAAGCCAGGTCGAAAGATATCTGTAGACTACGCCTCCCTAGAATATGATGTACATTAGATGCAAGGTCTTCATACAACGAGTCGAAAAGTTCGTTAGGGTGTTGTCGAAAGATTTCTAGGGACTCCCGACACTTCTTAAAGTCGAAGGTCTCTAACATATCCCGAAGCGGTTTTGCTTTGTCAGATACTAATATTGCCCTCTGGCTCGAAGGGTCAGGATAACAAAAGCACTCAATAGCGTAAGGACGATTAGGAAGAAGACCGTGACCTAGAAAGTAACACTCTCTAGTTACATACTCAGAGGAGGGTAGAAACGTCTCCAAACGAGGACTAACTCGTAACTCCTCTACATTCTGCGTACTCATAATGTGAACATGAGCGTCGTCGCAAGCACCCGCCCAAGAACGTAAATGCTTTACTACGGTACTATCCGCCTTACCTAAGAGACTAAGTATATTACGGTTAGACGCTACTATCCTAAGCTGATTAGAACCCTCCGCAAGCGCACAAAGTTGACAAGACTTCTTAGTCCCACTACAATCGAACTCAACCTCCTTTGGAATAATGTAAGGAGTAGAACCCCGACCGGAGACGTATACACTTGTCTTTAGTCTCTTACCCGAGTTCGCCGCTTTAGAGGTCTCTGATAAACTAACTTCCATTCTTTTCCTTCCGAATAGCAACGCGCAAAAGGTATAACCATAATACCGCAACAATACTTTGGGATAAAACCCCTAGCCACAGACCGTACGACGCATACACAACAATGTAGCTTATTAGTATCATCACTGTTAATAAAGGAGTTGATGTAGGCATCTTTACCTTCTTAACAACGCTCTGTATTAACGCAATACTAAACCCAAAACCCCCTACCATAAGAACTATATCTTGCCACGATGTCATTCTTTACCGTTTGCCTTACCCTTAGGTGTCTTTGGCTTCTCCTCAAGGGGATTAAGAACATCGGTAAAAAGGGCAATACCGGGATATACAGATAAAGGAATGATAATGTTGCCGTTCTTCGCAATGGTCTCAACTAATTTCTGAAAGCCTTCCACTGACTCCAGGCCTTTGCGGAACAACTGTTGTCCAATAAGAGGGTCAGTTACAATAACTAAACACCGACTAAAAAAGTCCCGCCAATCTGACTCAGTCTTTATATGACTATCTGATAACGAAGCACTACTGGCCTTAAGAGCTCCATCCAGTATTTCAAAGAGAAGGTCATTATTATCAATCTTCCGGGACATGTTTTTGACATTCCACTGTTTTAAGGTATTTAGAGCAGCTTCCATCATAGGTGCTGTTACTTTAGATTTACTTGTAGACTCCTGAGTTACTTCAGACATTCCTACCTCCTACTTACTTAGCTAAGTGAGGCCCACCCAAGGCCCTCTTAACTAGAAGGGTGCTTTCTCTGTGACTTCACCACTTGCAGGGAGAACTCTCCTTACACGCTGGCGCTTTTCACCCTCGTACATCTCGTGACCGATAACAATGACGCCCTCGCGTCCGATGATTTCGTCAAGTACTTCAGGATCCTCGAAGTCCCACTCACGCGCCTTTATATCTTCCTCGGAAAAGCCGAGTGCTTTAAGTACGCGCAGCGTAGCCCAACGAGCATCTTTCTTACCGGCCTCTTCATCTCCAACCTGGAGGGATGTGTTCAGGAAACCAATACGACCGTCGTATTCGCCACCTTGGACAGTAAACTGCCAAGCTAAGGCCGGTTCCCCGCTTCTTGCGGACTCGGCAACGTACTCAAGAACAGTACAAATTGACGGGTAGCGCCCTACGGGTAAAGGTTCGAATTCTCGAGACTCAACATCAGCAAATGAAACTGGTATGCCCATATATGACACCTCAAACTAGTATTTACAGTCCCTAGCGTCCTCTTTCAAGGCTTGGATACAACCTCATCCAGCCGCTTAAGTCACCTACTACGCTACCCAGCGACGTTTTGCGTAACCAAGAACTGCATTTGCGAAGCTCCTCACTCCTATATTTACCAGGACTATAGAACCCTGGGTGGACCACATCTTTAAGGTTCATTAGACTAATACCTTCTTAAGTATATCAGCCCAATAGAACGCATCACCTGACATTGTTGGGGAAAGTTTACCTGAACGGTCTCTAGCAATAAACCTCTGGGATAGACTAGTGACCAAATGTCTTTCCCACTTAGCAGCTGAACCTGCTCCAGTCATTGTAACAGACATAAAAATAACCAAGTCCGTCATACGAACAAGGTCGGGGGTAAGAGCCGGCTGAAAGTCTGGACTCCGTTTTACAATACCAGTAGACTCTTCTTTAAGCTCTCTAACCCCTGCAGTCATTACGAGTGATAGAGGAAGGTCCCTGAAATGTCTATACATCTTCCTGAAACGTTCCTGAGTACGTAGATAATCGGGTTGTGAAGGAATCTCCATGTCACCTCGTTCGTTAGTCTCCACAATACCTTGACGTAGCTTATATTCAAGCTCAGTACCAGAGTCTATAACGATACTCTTGTACTCTAGAGTAGGTACATCCTTGTCAGTCTCTCTACTTATAAACTCCGCAAGCTTATCCCATTCCTTCTTTAGTATACGGTCGTATACAATGTTCATCTGAGACCATCGGTCTATAGGAAGTACACTAGGTTGTTCCTTTAATCCTGCAAGACTCATTGCACCCATGTCCACATCTAACAGAAGACACGGACTTGTCTTAGGGCAACTTTGAAGAGTTCCACTAAAAGGAGTCTTTCCAGCACCACTCTCACCAAAGAGAATACAGTTAAACTTGTCCATCAACACCCTCCGTTAAACATACGTTAGCCAGTTTTTCAAGACACTCCACTCGACCCATTCGACCCAACTCTATTTTATGAAGGGTACGATAGTACTTAACCCAATCCACAGGCCTCTTCAGAATACATACAGCTCCGTGACCACCTGTAAGCATCTTCTCCTTACAGACCGGACATAACTGAAAAGTCATATCTGAGCCTCTCCCTCAACTATCTTCTTCCTTAGTTTCAACCACTCATCATATGTTATGCGACCGATAGTATCACTCGTTCGTAACTTCAAAGGAACACTACCAAAGAACTGGTTCTCCAAGAAATCCATAACACGTCGCCGAGTATCGGGGTCGCCATACCTGACACTGTACATCTCTAACATACCTAAGAGATGCTTACTCCTCGCAACTTCCCTACTATCACGATGCTTATGATGCTTATCAGGCTTATCGGAAGCCAGTTCACGATCGACATCCTTATCAGCCTCCATAACAGAACACTCTGCAAAGACGTGATACTGTTCCGATATCTCTTTTATCTTATCCATGTTTTACACCTCTCGATTCCTGTTCCTGCTCGAGTAACTCTATTATCAACGACAGTCGTTCTTGGTCTCGCTCTGTAGTGACTGTACGTCCTTCAGGGTCAGCTTCAAACTCCGGTATACTATTTAGTCGTCTCTTTAACAGGTTAACGATATTTAGAAGATGGTTATCCTCAATCTCCTTTACATGTAACTTTCGTCCATCCTTAGTAGTCCAAACGAATATCTCACGAAAGCGATTAAGTGCACCCTTCTTCATCCAAGTATCAAAAGGGTCGTACTCTTCAAAAGGAATATCGAAGTCGTCCGGACCCGAGAAGTCACACCCAAAAGGACCTGCATCTTTTTGATTGTGATGGGAACTACAAAACCGAGGTGAGCCAGACAATAAAGGGTACTCGGCAGTAGCTTTATCACCGCATACGATACAAGAACCTAACGACATACTATCTCTCCTTCCTCGTAAATTCCCAATCAGATGAAATGTATCCCTCGTCTTTCAGGGCCTTAATATCTCGATAGGCTACATTGATTGAAATGTCATACCAGACCGCCAGGTCAAACGCCGAAAACTTCTCCCCACGCTTTACCCGATTAACGATATCGCGTAACCTTTCAACTCGAGACTGTTTATCTAGCAATCCTTTTTTCATATCCTATACTCCTATTATATCACGAACGTAAAACATTAAACAAGCACATCGTGATAGAAATTTTTTAAGTTACCCCTTAATAGTTTGGTCAAGTATACCCCTAGAATGAAGAATCTCCGCAATAAGCAGTAGCTTAATCCTATCCAACACAACCCCACTCACTTCAACCATTGCTAAAAGAGTAGGAAGGTCCTTTGATTCCAACTCCTTCCGAAGAGCTTCAATGCTCTTCACAGACTCCTCATGGGATTTTAACCAGACCCTGACTTCCTTCTTAATCATTGGTCACCTCAATTCCTAACACCTATAATTTTCCACTAGACTAATATGTCTACGACTGTCCCCCATCGACCCGAGGGACAGTGTGTAGAAATACTAAGCTAGACTCGGCCTAGCCGAATTCGCCAAACCATCCAAAAGAGTAGTAGAAGAATGGCAGCACCCAAGACACCCCAAGTCACAATCAGCTTAGTAGTATAGTCGGAGCGTAATTCCTCAATCTCAACATCTGTGTCGGCAACAGTATCA